>Ga0307513_10002482_pt1 | contig 25545 bp, 19 predicted proteins | sample 15_EM_MG_FD_202174 | JGI IMG/M metagenome (GOLD analysis project Ga0307513, IMG submission 202174) | Populus trichocarpa ectomycorrhiza microbial communities from riparian zone in the Pacific Northwest, United States - 15_EM | ecosystem: Host-associated > Plants > Roots > Unclassified | place...
CAGCGGGTCATTCTTCGGCCCACCCCTCTCCCCCGTCTTCGGATTAACGTCCCCTTCAAACTCCGGTTTTGCCCCGCGCCTTACATCTGGGTGTAACATATCTTCCGCCTTCACATCAGCCACCGCTGGAGTGGCGGAAAAAGTAGTGGAAGTCTTGAAGGAGTCGCGTGCGGCTCTTTGGAGGGCTTCGAATTCCTCTTGGGCTTCTGGGGGGAGGCGGGGGGGTGAGGGGGTTGGTTTTAGGGTACTGTAGGGTCGGGCTGTCGGGATAGCGAGGAGGCGGCGGAGATGGGGGAAGCGAGCTCGGGAGAGCATTGGTTGTTTGGTTTTTCGGTAGTGGGTGGTGTTTGTTTGGTTGTGGATGAGTCTTTGTGCGATGGTGGCGACGGACGGGATTGTACTCGTAGAGTTTTGTTTGGGTGATGGTGATGATGGTGAGAGGCTATGATAGATGGGATGAGGTTGGTTTGTGTCGAGGGCGGCTGGTGGATCGTTAGGTTTCCACTGTTGCCCTCGAGATAGTCCCCTGTAACCAGCATCCCATCGGCCTTTCTTCCGTCTCGGTGGCCGAAACGCGGAGAAGCGTTATTCCGGATTGGTGTGATTCGGATCATTGAAGGTTTCTGAAACATTCGAGCTCTCCCCGTGTCATCCACCAGAGCCCATCCAACGCCAACCTCCTCAATCCAATCCAATCCTCCAATCCTCCAATCCATGCAATTGAAAACCAAATCACTCGAGAACAAGAACCTTCGATAAACATTATATATCGACCTTTCCTCGCCACAGATATTCTCCTCTGGACAGCAGAGCGGGAAAAAAAAGCCCTTCCCAAAAAACAGAGCAAACCAAAGCTTCCAAAGCTCCCAAAGCTCCCCTCTCCCCCGCCCTCGCCTCCTCCACCACCGACATATTTCCCACATAGCGGTCTATGACGCTTGCTCTCGCATCGCCGGCGGGCAACGGAGAAGAAGCCCTAATCACCGAAGTGGCGGGCGTCGTCCTACCGCAGGAGTTTTCCTATTCCACCCGTTTTTTCCCCTCTTCTTCTTCGGCGTTTAGAGGGGAGGTTGGGTGGGTGGGTGGGTGGTGGCCTGGGTTTGTGTATATGTGCAGCTGGCAACTGCCATTTACGAAAATTTTCCTATGGATAAATTATTACGAAGGTGTGCACGAAGTGCAATGAGGTATTTGAATACTGGGGCTGCCTGGAATAGGCTGTTGGGTAAGCTGGTAGTGTAAGGAACGTACGTGCTGCAGGGTGGATCTCTCACTAGATGTGCGTTCGATATCGTATACGGAGGTTGGGGTTTTCGTAGTATAGTATGGCATGTGAATGCTTTTTTCGTGTTCGGGAGTTAGTCGAAGCTATGATACCTGGTGGATGTGAGACCTGGAACTCCCACAAGCATCTGGAAGGGCGTCTACGATGGTGGGGATTCAACTCCCGGTGCATAATCCCGCCTTGCACAGAATAGATCTCTAAATCGCGCGAATAGTGGAGCTTTTGCCTTCGGAATTTGCTAAAATTCGATAAGGGAAGCTTGGGCAGTCCTGGTAAGCTGGGCACCCCTGCTGTGTTTTTCTCTGGGACGGGGCTTCCTTGGGGAGTCGCCGCTTCGAGCTCTGAAGCAAAACCTAGAAGGTAGACTAGTGAGTGCTCCATCCAAATAGTTGGCCTGGTATTTTCGCGGAACCTTCTGATCACTAACTCTCACTCGAAGCGCACTAATCCGATCGCATATTTCCTACCAGGTCTGTTCACGGCCAGGGCACACCAAGAACAGGGAGGAGCCCATCGAAATATCCGTAACCATTTATGGGGTAAAACAAAACTTTAAACGGACAGTAACATTCTACTGGAAACCTAGCCTGATTACTAGAGATCCCTCAGGGCGGGCAGACGAAGCTGAAGGGAGAAAGAAAAGGAATAATAAACCGAAAATTCACCCGTCTATCTACCGTCGTGACGTCCATCTCAAAAACAAAAGATCCACCGGTGAATCGAATTCCCAGGCTCCGAAAGAAGTCGTCTGCCAAATCCTCCCCTCGCTTCTGATCAACAGATGGCGGTGGCGGACATCACTTCAGCGCCCACCTGTGTAACTTAAACGGTCACAAGATCTTCAGTAAATATTAATGATGGAGTAGGTACACCACTCCCCTACAGGTGCTATCCTGCAGTTGATGGTCTTTATTGAGGCGAAGAAGGCTGTCATGGAAGCTATTATGGTGATCTCCAAGGAGGAGAGAAGGATGACGTGCGAGCATGCGCTCTTTCTCCTCTGGTTCACCATGGAGATAACGCTCAACGGTGGATCGTCTGGACGCCACCGGAGATTTCGATGGCATGGTTGGAGGGCTCCAATGGGCGGAAGGAGATGCCGGAGTCCCCCCCTTTTCCGTGCTGTCGGGGGAAAGTGGCGGGGGTATTGCTGATTCAGGTTAGTTTTTTGTCCGGTAGTCATTAGATACTGATTTCCTTTTACCAAAGATAAAGCATCAAGAGCCCGAAATATCTATTTTCCAAAGAAGGAGCAGTTAAGAGATCAAGAAGAAAGAGTATTATCGGCCAGTTCCTATGGTCTAATTGCTTAGGAGACTGGTCGGCTAATTTGAAAACAGGGACCATCATGAGCTCGAATCCGGGGGGCAGTGGAGTAGTCGAGCATTAAAAAAAATGCTCGGCGAACTACTTTTTTGCTGGAGGGTAGGTCTAGGGTTGTTGATGCCCTGGGGTCAATTCCCGCTGAATGAGTGTGGAGCCTTCCTTATCGCAATGATCGAATTTCTGATAGCCTAAGCAAACCCAACTCCATGCCATACCATCAAACCCTTCCACGAAACTAAACTGGAAGGCGGCCACCCTTTAGTTCAACTTCCTGCAAACTCCATCGAGAAACCACCACCTGTGGCGGCTTCTTCACCATATCCGAATGATACCAAAACGGGACGGAGAGACAGCCACAGCAAGGGCACTGCGAGATGGGGAGTGATATTGGTACTGCCGTGAGTCCATACCCTGCGAATGGGTATCTGGAGCAGAGCGTGGCTAGATATGCGGAGCTGGCGAGCCCCCCTGCCGACACACCAGCAGCAGCCATATCAGGCTGGGAGTGCGCACGGGAGGTATGACATGATGTAGGATCTTTCGTACTAGTTGTATTGGACTGAAAGACAAGCGGCTAAGTTAGGGAGAGACTGGTTGGAGAATTTTGCTGAGGGAAAGGTTCACCAAGAGGGTTTTGAAGGACCCCTCGGGGGGGGGGGGGGGATATCGGAAGGTGAAGTGAGAGTAGCTGTATTAGCCTATCATCCTCATCGAAGATTTTGTATATATGTACTGGTGTAGGAGATGGGGGAATGGTATCTAGAAAGATTGGAGTTGGGTGTCGAAGAAATGGGCGTTGGAGGGGCAAAGAAACTTCCTCTATGAAGGGGGAAGACACGAGGAGAAAAGAGATACAATGTATCGAACACAAAGGAGGATTGAGCTACAAGAAGATACAGGCAGGATGGTGACGAGGATGCTAAGGGAGGACCCAGGGAGACATCCGGCATTGATAAAGGTCAGTAGGATATTCGTTCCTTCATTCATCGCTAATAGTGGACTCGCAATCAATGATACTCGAGTAACCAATTTGTGTTCCTGAACGAGCAGAGGAAAGGCTCAGACCCCCATTCCGGGTTATAATAGAGCGCTCTTTATGCTTAGGGATAATCCACGCTTGTCTCCAAATTTGTAGGAAATGCATGCCCGAACTCCATGCCATAATTCATAGGGCGTCACTCAGGAAAGCTTAATATTGAATGTAGTTTTACAATTTTAAGAGAAATAGACGTGTGGGAGTTCCATCTACTGCGCAGTATAGAGAGTGCTCAATCTATACAGGAGTTATTCGGTTTCTTACCAATATAAACCAGAGCCCTCAATATTGCTTCAACACGTTTCCCCCCCCCTCATCACCCTAGGTGTCTAATAAAAAAATCCTCAAAGGCGATCAAACTGCTCCCTCCTCTTCCTCTCCTTCCTCCTCGCCTCTCTCCCCTTCCTCCTATCTTCCTCCTCTCTCCTAATCTTCCTCTCCTCTAGCCCCCTCTCAGCCCTCTCTAGAGCACTATCAATCTCCCCGTCTACATCCCCACTCCCCCCACCCTCCCTTTCACGCTCCTTCCTCTCCCTCTCACTCTGTTCATCTTTCAGCTCAAGAGCCTTCAAAACCTCTTCTTCCCTGCTAACTTCACCAACATCCACATCATGACCAAAGATTTCTTTCAAGATTACTCCCACCATATGACGGTACCTCAGATGGCCCTCAACCCGGTTCCCGACATCCAAGTTCTCAACGCCAGGGACTTTGACGGGCTGGAGCCCCGCGATACCGAATTGTACAGAACTTGTCCTGTACAGGAACCCCAGGATGTAGTCTTTCTCCGAGTATACATTAACCATCCTACCGGCTACGACAGTTCTCGCGGAAGCCCATGTGTCGCCAGAGCTAGGGACTGGCGCACCCATCAGGACCACGTTCTCTATTAGTCCGTATGCACCTCTCTCTGCAAGGGATTGGAGGCAGTAATATATCACCCTCGCCCCTAGCGAAAACCCAATCAATGTTACTGGCCGTTCTCCCTGGGCTTTGTTAATAATCGCATCAGCGAGTACTTGACCAGCCTTCTCGGAGCGATGTTTTGCAATACTGAACGGGTTATCGATCACTCGTGCTGCTCGGAGTAAGGCAACTGGCCATATCGCAGCCCAGAGAGATGCAAGAACGGTTCTTTTGATGATCTCGAGTTTTACATACGACCATGCGTAGGACTTTAGAACTTCCTGGAGGGAGGAGCCCAGGTCTATTAAAGCATCCATTTCCCAACGGAGGGCATAGACTTCAGAGTTCTCATTCAAGGCTTTCCAAGGGAGGATTACCTCGTCGGGATCCGTCAGCCAGCCGGTTATGCCGATCGTCACGCGGAGGCGGGGGTCGCTGTTCCGGAGGGGAACGAAGGCGAAGTCTTTCACTTCTGCGGCGTATCTAAGCACAGTAAGCTCTCGCACTCGAGGCGCGATTCGCACAAGGGGGTACATACCGCTCAACCATTTCTCCTGTCATCTTCCCCCCGTATGCCCCAAATAGCGCCCCCATAATCGCCCCGCTCCCGGCAACAGCACCCAAATACCCTGCAACCGCCGTAGCACCTAACCCCACGCCACTCAACAACCCCCCAATACCCGCCGCAACAAGAGGCGCTGCCAGCCCTCCAGTGACCCCGATAACTGCAGCCCCCGCAACGGAAGCTAGCCCAACCTTCCACCTCCTCGAAAACCTCCCCTCATCTGCACGCTTCTTAGACTCCGCATCAGCGCTCATCTGCTTTGACACTGCAATCAGTGTCTTTGCAGTCTCACTCTCCAGCGCAATAACTACGTCCATTGGAACCCGCAGCGATGATGCGAGTATTAATAAAAAGGTACGTGAGCGGGCATCGTACCTCTCCAACGAAAGTAAAAGGAGGAGGACAGCCTGAGTGACCAGCTTCGCGGACCGGAGAGGAAGTGGGGATGTAAGGGGTGTGGGCACGGGCTTGTATATTTCTGGCCACTTGAGGACTTGTCCTTGGGGTCCAGGACGGGCATTCGTAGATTCAGTGCCGCCTGGTTCTTTCAGGGCTTCGCCGATGCGGTGGAGGACATTCACGGCCCATTCGTCGTGCGAGGCAAGGGCCTTTCGGCGGATATTGTAGAGTTTAGGAGTTATGGCGCGCTTAGCTATAGGTCTCTTTCTTGGGGGAAGGGTTTTCCCTGCTGCTGGTACTGGGGGAGTCGCTACAGCAGGAGACCCCGCAAGTGGGGCATCACTAGCATCAACTTGCGCTTGTATTTTCTGTGTTTCCTTAGTCGTGGCTTCGGGAAAGTACTCCATCGGCTCTGGTGCGAGCGTTTGTAGCTCATCATCGGAGTCTTCTCCCTCGTGATGTGATATGTGCAGTACCTCGAGGGGCCCATCTCCCAAGTCATCCCCGGATTCTTCTCCTGGGGGGCTGATTAGAGATCCCCCCCGGGGGTTGATGTCTGTGATTGAAAGCTCCCCGACCTCCGACGACAAATCCTCCTCTAAAGGGTTCTTGCTCAAGCTCACCATTTTCGCAACTTTCTTCCCCGCAGGAGGCCGTGGGGGTGTATATCCCATTGGCTTTGGCAACACCTCTTTCATCTCTCCATCTTCCTTCTCCCCACTCTTCAAACCTCGCTTACCGGTCCCTGCTCCTGCATCCCCAAAACCTAATAACTCCATAGCTTCTCCCTTCTTCTCTCCCACCTCTGGGTTCTGTACCCCTCCCTTCCCCCTAGCCCCAGAAGAAGCCACAGCAACCTCAGCCTTCTCCGGCACCTCCCCCTTCTCAACAGCCTCAAACGCCTCCCCAATACCCCTTCTCATTCTCTCGACAATCGTGCTCGCCAATATCATGAATTCCCCGCGCTGCTCGGCAGAGAGTAAGTGCACAAGGTCCTGCCCGTCCGCATTACTCCCATTATCCCTTCGCTGGCCGCTCATCTTGTTGTTATTGCTTGCGGTGAGTGGATAGAGGTTGGTATTTCGTAGGGAGATAGAATGTTGTTAGTGATGGGCAAAGTTGATACGATCTAGCCAGGTTACAACATACTCGTAGGGGTGGTTGCCATAGCCTCATCCGGTGAAGTGCGAATTTGATTATGGATGCTGTGCGACGAACGCACACAGGCTAAGGCTACCGTCGCCGCTACCGGGAGTGATTGGCCGGGAGATATGGGGTTTCTATAGCGCTGGTTGGATAGGCGCTCGGTGAATTTTGTGAATAAACATGGAGTATCACTCGCGGATGATTTTGACTATCTCTATTTTGGGGGGTGTCTATTATTATTCTAGGCTTTTATAGGTTAAACCATACTAGTTTCTCCCGTCTGTTTGTTTTTTAAGTTAGACCGCCCTAAGCAGGCCATTACTACTCCGTAGGGCCCCCTCGCCTAATCCTTGTTCTCCGTAACAGTGTTTAGGCATCCCGGCTCTTACCTACCGTGATCAAGGCACCAAGGCACCTCCCATACCACTTATCATACCAGTGCTTGAGGACAATAAATACTAAGCCTAATCTCCTTCAATACAAGGCGCCACCCCATCCTCCAATTTATATGCAACGTTGCTCCTATCCCGGAAAGAGTTTTTCCGGATTGCCTCCAAGGTCGGAAGATCTCTATCTATCTCGTAAAGAGCCCCCTCAAAACTTTCAAGAAATCTTCAATGTATTGTAGAAGTCGTATCGCACTGTGAGTTACCCTGGTGGCTGGTAGCAGGTGACCAGCGAGTGACGTCGTATCGATAAAACTATGAGGCGATGCTATCGGGGGTATTATAGTTGGATGCACTAGCAACCGTGAGGGTGGGGGGGTGTTTATCTAGATAGCATATACGGTGGACATTCCCTATATTCTTGGATCTTTGGCAGAAGCTTGAGATACATACTTTAAGCTACTAATATTATATCCTTCAATACCACACGTCTACTAGTCCGGCGAGTCGAAAGACGCATTTAGCTAAACAGAATGGGGTAGATACGGAGGATTTAAAACAGCTCACGCGGCCACCATGAGCATCTTTCAGCTAGGGCTTTTGCTCCTGAATTTAGAGTTTCGCTATCCCTATTAATTTTAGCAACCATCTTGAGCCATCCGCTACCTTGTCTTATGAAGAAACGTGGAAGAGAAAATCGAGCCATAGGAAGAACAAGCCACAAACGAGGGCTTTCAAGGCCCATTAAACGATGGACTTTCCTAGTCTCAGTCCCGGGGAGTAGCTATGCTGTTTGCATCTGCTCGAGATACAGGTGTGGGGTTATCCCCGGGTTTTCCTGGGCTACTTATCCATCATAGCCTAAATCCGTAGTGGATGAGACTAGTTGCCCTGTATCTCTCCCAGTAAACGGCTATCTGGAAGATACGGCGGTATCCACGAAGGAAAAATCCGATAACGCAGCGTTGTTCTGCCATGGCAACGCAGACAAAGAGAAGGTCCTTGCGGAAGGTTATTGCTACGATAACAGACCATGACGTCAGTTCCCGTAGGTGGCCAGGAGTAGTATCATACCCGAACACTAGCTAGCAGTCCCACCGCAACATTCGTTAGGAATTGTCCCAAGGGCATTACTATATACCAGCCCTAGACCTACCCCCAAGCAAAAAAGTGGTTCGCCGAGGATTTCTTTTAAATGCTCGACTGCTCCACTGCCCCCCCCGGATTCGAACTAGCAATGGTCCCTGTTTTCAAATTAGCCGACCAGTCTCCTAAGCCATTAGACCATAGGAACTGACCGATAATAAATACTCTTCCCTCTTGGTCTTTTTAACTGCCCCTTCAGAAAATATACACTCGCTTTCTTTGTCTGATATCCCCGATGGAACTATTCTTTGGTATGGCACAGGAAAGGACAGGGATGGGGCTTTTGTATGGTAAATTACCTATGCGTATCTGACCGCCCATGCGGAACTCGGACTCAAGTGTTCGGGTTCTGTATGCCCGTAACTTGTAAAGCTGCCTCCGTGCGACCCAATTTTCAAGACAACTTCGGCCACACTCAGTTGCCCTGCGCTAAGTTTCGCCGGAGCGGGGGACAGTTACAGGCCAGGAAACGCACAAAACCAAGGAGTGCACGACTGCACCGAAACCAATGCCACCTAACTTAACTCACCCTCATACCCGAGCATGGAAACAAGCGTCTCTCCGGAACTGTCGTCAAAGAAGAAACGAACGACCACGACTCGAGATCCACCGGATCAAAAAAAAAAAGGAAGAAAAAGACGCCAAAGCAACGGATAACGGGGGGGTGGGGGCTTATATTATATACACATACGGCCAGGCAAACCCACAAATCTTACAGGATGTTCTAAGAGGTACATTACGCGCCTAGGCGAAGGGTGTTAGAATTTTGGTAGTGTTGCAAGCTATATGGCAATAACAGCTGGATTCGGCACTATCTCCCGAGATTACGTAGGTTATCACTGCCGTGGACCCACGTCTTACAACTGAAGTTCTTCACGGGGATAAAACATACACGGTTAATCATTGGCCCACACTCCCGCTTGGCACCCTTACACACAGCGACAGAGGGCGAAATTTGAACTTTGAAGAGCAAATTTAGGTATCAACACTAGCATTGCAAATTTTGCAAATAATGCAGCAGCCACCGAATACAATCAAAGATTAATAGCTAAGTAATATATACCGAAAAATGAAAATGCTTTTCATACCATACAATACATCTTAACCTCATGCAACGCTAAAATAAATAAATAGAAACCTGGCCTTTACGGTAGAATTCAAGATATACACAAGGGAACAAAAGAGATGAGTAGAAACGAATAGAAAAGGGCAAAAATGTCTTGGGCTTAGCTCGTCCGTGAACATGTATAACGCAAAGATCGAATGAATGCACATTCCGTGAATTGCGACAGAAAAACGGGACAGCCCGTGGGAGCTCCTGTTGCCAGAAAGCCACCTTTTTTAAAACCCAACGATGAGCATCAAGCCATAGCCTACCGTAATTACGATCAGAAACGAGAACACGCTGCTCGGGATACCCCGAGTGATGAAGTGCTGAACTCTCAAGTATCGTTGGCCTGTCTGTGAATTCTCCATCATGATCGCCGCTTTTCTCCCGGTTAGCATACAAATAATTAACCAAAAGGACAAAGACAAGAGTCTACATACTCATATTAGGGAAGCCGGAGGTAGGGAGACCCATCGCAGCAGAGCACATCAAAGCCGCGCCCTGTCCAATCAGTTAACCTATTGAACTTTCGCCGGGGTAAATCACGACGAGACATACCATAACGAGCAAGTTCGGATGCGGCTCTTCCATACTTGCACCAACTTGGGCAACGATTGGCAGAATAATCAATGCAGCAACAGTATGACTGATAAACGTTGCGATGACCAAGATTAGGGCGCAAAAAATGACGAGCACTCCATAAAGACCCATACCCTGTGTCTCCTCCTTGATAGCCTGTGCGATAGTGTGCAAAAGCCCTGAGCTGCTTACGGCTTTGCCCAAGGCTAACCCACCGGCTGCAAGAATGATGATAGTCCATAGGAAATTGTTGAAGTCTTCCTTAGTAAGGATACCAGTTCCGAAGAAGAGGACAAGAGGAATAATCGCAACGACGCCCATATCTCCAAATACATGCTCAAGCTGATGCGAGAAACACCACAGAATGATAGTTGCAATGGTGACAAAGGATATAAAGTATTGCACACCAGAAAACTTGTCCTTCACAGGTCGGATAGGAACAATGGTCGTTCCCCTACCAGGGTTGAACGATATCAAGAGTAATGCCCATATCACGATAATGGACAAAATACAGACTGGCAATGCCACAAAGAACCAAGCGCCCCAGCTAGGGGCTGGTCGCATGTTCTGCAAAGCAATGATGTTCTGTGGACTCGCGATCGGTGAGGCCATACCACCAATATTGGACGCTAAAGCAATACCCAGGATGAGTGCTTTGGAAAACCTGGATTCCGAAGGCAGGTTCCTCAACAGAGGCTAAATCCAAACGAATTAGCATAGATATCCGAGGCAGATCAGGGCTCAAGATTACCTGAATGATGGAAAAGCACAAAACCGGAGCCGCAACGTTACTAATCCACATGCTCGCGAACATAGCCACAAACATATTAGTCAATAGAACTGTCCTAGGCTTAGTTCCAGCTTTGCTTAATACGACAGTGGCCAGCATTTTCGCAATCCCGTACTTGCTCAAGGCAGCAGCAATCGCAAATCCGCCTAGTAGCAGCATGATCACAGGGGTCCACATAGCCGAGAAAATATATCTAGTAGCATCTTTTGTCTCCAGTCGAAAATGCGGCTTCTGATCCGAGCGCGCAACTCGCAAAAGAACCACCAAGAACGGGACAAGAAGCGATGTCACAAAGAGCGGGATAACCTAGAAGTAACGAATCAGCACCCGACTTCAGTACGGTTCTGCGGTTCAGCGGACAAAATACCTCAGTAGCCCATAGAAGAGACACAAACACAAGCATGGCAAGGCAGTTTTGTTGTTCCGGCGCAGGGAATATGGGAACAAACAATAGGACCGTGAAAATAAGCAAAACAGCAATAAGAACGAAGAACCCGCCACTAAATACCCAAGTAGAATACTTTATCTTCCCAACTGGTGTCTCCAACTCTTTGGTTGCGGATATCTCAGGTTCGTCACCTGTCAGCCGTGACTTCGTTGGATCTGTAGTGTCGCCAAGCAACGTCCGTCGAATTCCCATGTTGGCCGCTTGGGCTTTCCTCTCAATACCGATCATCTCCCTCCATACTGTATTGCGCTCCCAAACAACGTGCTCACGAAGATGCAGTCGAAGCTCTCGCTTCGCTGCATCCAAGTCTCCACCTGTGATAAGCGACGCATACATTTCCTCGACTTTCCCAATTGCCTTGTCCAACTCTGCCGTAGTTTCAGGTCGGAAACAATAACAAGGTTCCACCACACTCTGCATATACTGTGACTTGAGACTTCTGTTGAGAATTTTGTCGTATTTCTTCAACCCTTTCACAAATCCTGTCCTATTGAGCTGAACAAAGCTCTTTAGTTCTCTTAGGGCAACGAATAACGAAATAGCTCGTTTCTTCAACATGACTCGTTTGTCATACAAGCCTTCTACACCATAGCCGTGATATTCGTCAAAGGTTTGTGATGTGCGTCGCTGAAATAATCCACTGTCCGATACATGACTAGTGTGTGAGCCCTCCATATTGCTATTCCAACCCTTACCCCTCTTCAACTTAGACAGCAATCCCGCCCCAGCTCCAGCTTGATGCTCCTCTTCCTCCTCGTCATCATCCGTGTCATCTTCTCGGTCGGTAGGCTCATCAAGACTACTCCGTGCTCGTAAGATTCCACTCAGACCGCCTAAGCTGTGCCTTCGCCTGCTACTCTCCCCAATGAGAGGTGAATCGGTGACACTTTCGACATCCCTCCCTTCCTCGAAGGACTTGGCGTCCGTAGAAAGTTCGTAGACCTCTCGGAGAAGCTCATCTTCTTTAAGATTGTAGAAAGAGGAGATTTTCTCAAGCTCACGGTCGAGTGTCCGTCGATAAACTAAATCAGTATCGACAGCGGGTTCTCTCGTATGAGCGATGAGAGCGGACTCCTCGGTGTCATCTCGTGAACTAGCTCGGACGACATTTTTCTCTAGCTGGTAGATGCTATCCAAGGGGTCAGTTCGAAGATCCCTGGGGTTCTTGAAACATGGCGAAGGGGAAGCAAGGGAAACAGGAGAGAACAAACATTTTTTTCAAATTCGAATAAGCAATGTAGTGCGAGCTCCAGTCAGGCACAGCATTGAACTGAATACTATGGGAGAACTTCATGCCGCTCTCCGCCTGGTCAAGCCTGTTGAAAAATTTCTCGTCGTCTCGGCGTTGCTTACAAAGTTGATCTTCAAGCCGTCTCCTAGCTTGTTCTCTCGACTCGCGTAACTGCGATAGGTCCTGAAGCTGGAAAGATTCGCCTTCTGTCCTGGGATCCAGCTCGGAAAGTAGAGGTAGGGAAGCTATGGCTGCTTTATAAACGGTTCCTGCGCACAATAGCGCAGGAAAAGAACAAAAACAAGAGTAGGTGGTGGGGGAGGGAGCTTGTCAGTAGCAGATCGGATTCCGTAGGCAGTCGTGGGGCGCTGAGCACCTCTCGGAGCCGGGCACTGCACGGGGGCAGGGGGGGGGGGGGGGGGGGTTGAATGTTACAGATGGAAGGGGGAGGCCAGGGAACTTTTTCCTGGTGTGACTCTACTCTTTTTCTTTATTTTTTTGTTGTTTTCCCGAGCTAGGAGCTTTCGACGCTTCCGAACGACCAGGGGTTGCGAAGTAGAGTGCTTGGGCCCGGAATAGTATGTGCGAGTGCAGGAGTGTGTCCACCAACTCACAGCTGTGTGCTACAGAACCCAGAGAAAACACGTTCAAGGTCTTCCTTCCCAATGCTCGAACTGGAACGTGCGTCAGATCAGAGAGACTATTGGCTGTCAGAAATAATTGTTTAGACTCTGCGGGTAGCCGAGTGAGCAGAGTGAAACATAGATAGCCGTTAAGAGTGTGCTTGGTCTCGTGTTATTTCTTTGAAGATCCAAAAGATGACCCTTTAGAAGGCTCGGGGATGTGGTGTATTGTACCGGTTCCGTGCGGTACTGTATCAAAAGAGAGGCGGAAAAAGAAAAGAAGAGATAAAAAGAGTAAAAAAAAACAGATACTCGAATAGAAAATCACCGAGTCATGCGGCCTGCCAAGCGAAAAGGGAATGGGAAAGGGATGTAAGAATTAAAATATCGGCGTGGGATGTCAAGACCCGTGGGAGATGCAGTGCTTGGCAAGTCCCTTCTTGTAAACATAGATAATGCTCAGCAATTAACTGGAGCTGGAGCTGGAGCTTCTCTGAGCAACTGAGTGACATAAGCCAGATAGTCTACCCACCTCCGCCGCTCAACCACCAACCCTCCCTCAAAAAAATTTAAAAAAATTTAAAAAAATTTAAAAAAATTAGGAACATCGCCAGGGTGATCGACATCGGAGGGCAACAACACGGGCAGGATTTGCTATTCGACTGGTCTCAGCTTGCACCCAAAAAGTTTGAGCTTTCACATTGTAGCGTGGACCAGGGTTCATCTCTCGATGCTTTACTGTGGCTTGGCGTCGTGCCAAGGGCAGAGCCGTACGAGTACAGCGAGAAGCGAAAAGCGAAAAAATATTTTTGTCAAATAGCATGAGCGATGAATGAATACTGAGCAAAATGATTTCTCAGGACGAGCTCCATCCGGGACTATTCGGAGTATCTTTTTTTGGGTCTCCGGATGGGACGTCTCTCAACTGTTCGGATGGAAAAGCCCACCGTACGGACGGGCTGCATTTAACTTCTGCAGTCCAGAAACAGCGCATATGCGTTCCACCGATCCGAAGATTCTTTTTTCTCTTGTGTCGGCCACCCATCAGCTGCTCTCAAACAGCAAGGCAAGAGCCATATTTATTTGATGCTATGATATGATACCATGGCTTTTCCTGTGTTCCCTCAACCCCAAGGTAGAATCCCAACCACATCACCTTTTTCAAAAGTTGGAAAGAGACGAGAGAGGGAGGGGGAAAGAAACAGATATTCGTGAGATGCTTTATCACCATAGCACGCCCCCCACTCCTCTAGGTCACTAGCCCGTAATAGCTTCCGACTTCTGCTCGTAGCTGCAGGAATGTTGGGAGATTTTCCGAACTCTCTACCTTGTGCAGTCGGCTAGTCATCCGCAGCTACCACACAGCCGGCATTGGACAAGCCAGTGGGAAAACATCCAGAGTCCAACACAGCCTGCATGCTCCCTCACATGGTTTACTCGTAGCTTATGGCGTACCAGGCAGTATAGTACTCGAGTACCAACCTCGTTCGCCCATTTTATTATTATACCGGCACTAGAATAGGACCCTTGGACACCGGTACCGATGATAGGGCTGGGGCTACCACGTTCTCGACTATCACTCACTACGAGTATGATACTCGGCTTGGCACTTTTTTATTAGGCGGCCACACCTCAGTTGGCGCCAAGCCGATGTCCACATTTCCCGAAACTTTTGCAATGCCCAAACACATGCTATGATAAATGATATGTAACTATCGTATGATATTATTATGAAAGAAACCGTAGGACCTAATCCACATAGGGTCCTCCGAAGGCCCTGAACAAACATCGCTTCAGTTCCCCTATCCATCTGCTATCATACCGCACTCGTTCTTCGTTAGTACAACACTGTAGGCCTTCGTTCTATTACCACCTATCACCTCAGTTCCCAGCTATCAATAGGCCAAGCCAAAACCGGGCACTTCCTACTATGATACATCTCGTCTACCCCCCCTGGAGCTTCAACAGACAGGCCGCGCAGGCAGGCCATGGTCTGCACGGTAGCCGGGCCAGGGAGACTTGACAGATCACTAATAACTACACCAAGCATTTCGCACTCCAGAGCTTACAACTAGAGGGATGTGGTAAGCATGGTTGGCACTATTTCTGAGTTCATAACATCCCCCAAACTCAATTTTTCGGCCGGATTCAATCACCTATCTTCACAGCCGAGCTATATCCCCATATTTTACCTGCAAAAACTAAAAGCCTCCCTCCGAGGCATAGCCGCCAGTGTGAATCCCGCTCGCGGCTTGCAGGCTCAATAACAAGAGAATCTTCTCAACAGTTACTGCTTGTAAATCAATCATCTCTACTCGAGTGGGAACCGGCGCCCCTCGAAGTGCTCGGGAGTGCCGAGAAGTAAGTCTAGCTCTCCCGAACGAAGTACCGGTATGGTGCAGCGGTTGATTGGGCGCAGATAGAGATGGGGGGGCAGACTTCTTGTTTTGGCATGTTCCCGTACTGCTAGCCTTGTGCGGTGCCGTGCCCTCCGAATTCATCTAAAGTGCACCACCCATTTCTATCACCCGACCCACCCCATGTTCGTTGTGCGCGAAACCAATGGTACGAGTACAGTTCTTGGGGATAACCCAGGGGTCAACCATGCACATCCCGGAAGTACCACGATCTACTTGTACGAGTACTGCCTCTTTGAAACCTGGGCTCTAAGCTTAGGTGTCACTGGCAGACATCACAAAATTTCGCTCACTTCTTGGTTATGTTATTGATAACTTGGCGCCCGACCTTCAAAAGCATTGGTGGTTCAAGAGATTATGTGGTAAGGGTCCGACGTGGATCAGGATCCCTGACACCGTGGGGAGAGACAAGCCTTGAGTGATTTTCAAAGACATTTTCTTCCTTTTTTTGCGACGAGAGCTATGGCCACAGCTGACAAGCCATGTATCCGTATCTCTGATCTAGACCTCCCATCGATCTGTTCGGCTAATCCAAGGCCCATTTGCAAATATAATAAACGGCATTGCAAATACGACCTTGCATACGCTGTGGGGTCCCCGCGAATAGACATCTTGGGGTGAGTTTGCTTCTGCGAAAACGCAATGTACCGCACAGGGAGCTAAAAAATCCACACAGCATAAAGTAGCGAGTGATCACTTGTGAGGGTGTTTGGCTGATCTGTCTCTAAACAGCAACCCGGGACGGGTTCTATATCCGGTTAAGTCTGCAGAAGGCGTGGGGGTCTCAAGGGTAAGAGCTGAACCACTCGAGCACATTTACTGGTAATCCTGTATTCCACCAAATGGTGAATGCAGTTTTAACCCCACTATTTTTTCTACCTCCGGAGACACCGGCACCATACTCCGGGGGGCATAAGTCTACATTACAGGTATAGCAATCATATAATGCGTTAATTTACTTTACTGAAGAGCCCGCCGTAAAAACCCAAATAATAATCGGGCCATGTGCTATGCACAGTCGCACCCCACTGTCCCGGACAGCCAAAATCTAGAGAGCCCATCTGGTACAGCGGGTAATCCGGGGCAACCGGTCAAGTTTTAGCGTAAAGAAATTTGAGACTCACAGGGGCTCATATGGGACACCAAGGTGTCTGGATCGTCGAAATCCGGGATAGCGGGGTGTAACCGCAGTCGAAAGTTCTCTACTTTAGAAAAGGGACGAAAAAGAGCTACCCAACCCCCTTGAGAGACATAAGGGAACACTGGATCTTACCACAGACAACTCCACCGACACAGCACTTAGTTCGATTACTCGTTCTCGCGCTATCCCATTTTTTTCTCCCTCTAGCCCAAAACCCCTGACAAAGGTTTGCATGGAGCGGGTACTTGTACTAGGATCCCTTACAAGTATGATAGTGAGTGTCTGCTACCAGAGTTTTGCTTGACAACGGCAGTTCCCGGGTAGCGCTAGCGATGCACAAGAATGTCACCAACGTGATGCCATACCGGTATCGCAGGGCATCATTCAAGCTCGGGACGAAGTAGCGGAGATCTCAAACCCCGCACTCTTGTCTGTGCAACACCCAAGGGCCTTTCACTCCCACCTCTGGTAACCAATAGGGGCCGCGCGCGGTGATATTCCCAAATAATGAGAGGATTTCAATCGGCGACCGAATTTTTTGCCCTTGAATGCCGCATAACAAGTTATTAACCTCCGTTGAGACATGCAGAAGGCTGACAACGAAACAGATGTAACGCTGAAGGAACGTGCAGTCGAAAAAGTAGCCCCCAAGGCTTGCCACGGGATACCATACATGCAACCACTGCGGCAGAATTTTTCTGATGTCACATTGCCTCCTCTATCTCTTATCTACATTCTCACGATGCAAGAAGCGAGATCCGGAATGGATATCCGTATGAAAATCATCGCGGAGAGCGGTCCACCCAGCAGCTCATCTATAAATCACAAGCCCTCTCTCGACCCGCACAACCAGTATTCAACGATATCCACCTCCAGGAGGTTTTTTGTCTATCTGCAGGCATCAGATTAGCGTATCGCCCGTTGGGGAATGATAAGTGGCGTCGGGGGATATTATGCCACTGACGACTCTGCATCTACCTGCGCTCAGCGTGGAAGAAGCAGAGCCAGTTACCCGGAACTTGCCAAGAAGATGAGCATGAGAAGGGAGGCTGTGTTTCGCTTGCCAGTTCCCCTGGGGGAAGAGTTGAGCAGGAAATTCGACCAAGCCTTTCGAGTTTTTGCTCAACCCACCGGGCCCCTCCCTCATACCATGTTGACCAACTTTTGCTCAGGGGGAATCATGGGATCTCAGCATTTTATAGACGATAGATAGGTTTGATTGGTTCTTGGCTTGGGCGCTGACTGCGGTGGGTAATTGTAGACCAATTTCCTGTTTTGAGAGCGGACAGCTTTCTCTTCTACCACTGCCACTGCCACCTCACCGCGGCTGCGCCTCAACGACAACGTGCGCTAGACTCTGTAGTTAAACGTTATACAAACCAGACAGATATATTTTTACAGACGGCGGAGCTCTTCTTCCTCTTCACAGAAAAGGCTCACTTCCGCCGTCACGTAGTCCTTCACTCGCGATATTGCGCTGTCTTGACCAGCGGGGCAGACTTGGGAAAGGAACACTTATCATTCACCTGTGGAGACCTGGAAGCTTTGGGCGCGGTATGTTTTTGAGAAGGCTTCTTTTTATTCTCCTTTTCAATCTTTGAATTGGCTCGCCTTACTGTACCCTGTCCTACTGTATTACTATATCTTTCTCGCTGGCTTCTTTCCTTACTCTCTTGATGTCTTTGCTGGACGAGGCCTTATTGTCTTACTGTTGTTCGTTGCGCGTTGTCCCTGCAGATCTCACCACATGGAGATCTTGCTTGACCATAACGCTCTGGCATGGTTCACTCATCGTACGCTCTTAAGGCCTTGGGTCGCAATTCCATCCGTCTACGTGTATTAGCGAGGGCGTGTAGTTTTTCCTGGTCACATCCCACATTCCATCCTCATCCCTCATCTTCTTCTTCCGAAGCATTAACATATCCGAATCTCACCTCTTATTTGAATCGTGTTTTGTCTTCCATCTGTCAGTTGCCTAACTCGACAAGCAAATTCTCCTTCTTGCTTGAGACAATTGATTTATTCATACTTTTTTTTCTTTCCCATTGTGCTTTCTTATTCGGATCATTCTTTTTTGTTCGCTCCTGCACTGCGCTGGTACTGACATCACTGCCTTGGCCATGTGCTTTAAGCTTTGCTGTTGTGGCACAAACCCTTGGTCTTCGCCTCACTCTTCGCCGGTCCAGCCTCCATCTGGGCTAGCCACGGACCTACCCACATTGCCCGACCTTGTTGTGCCCGACGTGTCAGGTGCAATTAAAACAAATACATTTCCAGAAAAATCAAAAGAAAATACTGCTCCCGAAACAACCCTCCCGCCTGTCAATTCGAAATCCGGTGCCATACCTGACCCGAGGAATAGAGAGACTAACAATCCAGCTCGTGTTTATGGTTTCGCAACAAACACCGACATGGTTTCCAATGGCAGGACACCCTTGGGGGCTTGGCATGCCGTGGCTGCTAAGGTAGTCGCTGCGAATCGCTTCAGAGGAGCTGGGGCATCTTCGCGTGTGGGGGACTTTAGGATTGAGGAGCTCGGTGGGAAGAGTGGGCACCTTGTTTTTGGTCCAGTTGCTGTTTTCAATGGTGGGGGATTGTTGTGATTTTGCGATTCTGTGAAGCAATTGCTTTGTTTGCCAGGGAGCCATCAAACTAAATCTCGTGTTTTCAGGAAATGTTTCTCTTGATGTCAAGAAACCAATGGCTAGCATGACCCTGACAATCACATTCACAGGGGTTGCTGAAGTAGACAAGAATCTGGCGACTTTTCTTAGCATTTCTCACGAGCTGTATTCTGGAGGTATGCCACATGCACCTTACTCTACACTCGCCATACCGAACGTATGTTGATTAATAAAATTCGCAGACTTCCAGGAAGGATTTCGCACATTCCTCTTCGGCTTCAACTTCCCCCACCTCAACCTCCCACCCACATCTGCCAGCCCTCTGGTTCATTACTCGTTCGTCGCAAGGCTCACGAAAACTAGCACTACCGAGGATGACAATTATTCGATCGGATCACGGATAGCAGAGTTCAAGAGTAAACCTCTTGAGATCGTCTTCATCCCTTACATTGACCCTGCCCTCGAATTCCCCCCCCTCCCCCGACTTCTACCTCAGGCATTCCCCGCCAAGGGTGGGAATTCGAAAGGGAAGGGTGTAGATGTAGCGCCGTCGTTGAAATCGGTTGGCGGTGCCGAGTCTCCAGCGAGTGACAGCAACATCGGGCCCTTGAAGGTTCCCAAACCAAAATTAACTTTGACAACCGCAGATCTCCCGTTAACCGCGTCGAGCAATAGCACACCTATCATTGATAGGCCTCGTCCTATCGATACATCTGTCCTTAGGACAGTTAGCATGAAAGACGATGGGAAAACCGTTGCTAGACTAACTATCGAGCTCCAAAAGACCAGATTCCTGCCGGACGATGAAATTTCCGTACTCATGCAATTTGCTATTAGAGAAGGTGATACAATGCCCAAAGGCTTCGGCATCAGGGTAATTGAAAAACGCTGCTTAGCAAGAATGGACCCGGACACCACACAAGACGAGGCCATAAGCGATGACGATGAAGACAGCCTACCAAAACTTAAAGTCATCGGGAAAGAACGCACCAAAGTTCTTACAGGAGGAAAGTTCACCATACATCCTGACAACATCCGCAACGTGAAACCGGCGGACATCAACATTCCGGACCGCGCCGGATCCGCCAACGCCCGGGGCAAAGGAGAAAATGAACTCGCGGCCCACCGAAACCTCCTCGGCGGAAAGAAGATCGAAATGCCGATCCGCATTCGCCTGCCGAGTTTCAAAACCTTCATTAGCGACATACTTTTGCCTACTGTGGCGCTCCCGCTGGGTAGTTTGTCAGCGTACGATCCCCCGCCAAGAATCGGTCCGATGGACGGCTTCCCCTCGTCCTCGCCTTCATCCTCCATCCATCGTAACAATAAGGGAAAATCTCCAATGATCTCCGGCACACCCAGTCCCACCACCACCACCTCTTCCATAAACCACAGCCTCCCCCTCCTCCCACCGAATCTCGGCTTAAGCTTTATAGTAGCCCACGTCCTCCAGGTCACAGTCCCAACCTCCACTTCCTGGCTGAAAAAGCCGACATCCGCCTCTAAAGACTTGGAGATCTCGATACCCATTGTTCTTGGGAATATCAACCCCCACGCAGCTCTCCGGAGGAAAGCACCCGATTTCAGAATGAACGTGCTTGAGGAGCGGATGCATAGTGCCGGAGGGCCGGGCAGCAGCAGGAGCAGCAGTAGAAAAGGGAGTGTGGGGTCGGTGAGTGGGTATGGTGTTGCTAGCGGGAGTGGAAGTGGTGGGAAGGTTACTGGGGGGTGGAGGGAAGGGGAGAGGTTTTTGACGCTAAAGGAGACGGAAGTTAGGCCGGGGTTTATCAGGGAGTTTTAGTGCGGTTGGAAGTGTGTGTGAGAGAGAGGAGGGGGAGAATGAAAATGTGCATCCTTTTTTTTATCACTTTTCGGTGTCTTTAGTTTTTGTCGGGCGAGATGTTGGGAGTTTGGGGTTATTTTTTTTGCTTTTGAGTTTGGTATGTTTGGTGGTTTCACCCATCCTACTTCTGCTCCTGCTTCTGGCTTCTCCTCTTCCCTCCGTTAATGTAAGTACTAAATAACCAGTTGTAATTCCTTTGTTATTGTCAAGTGTTCCTATGGAGTGGAGCGAACACATGCAGGTAATCAGTGATTACCATACCTATTCCCTTTCTTTCCCTGTTGTCATAATCATTCCTTATATCATACTTTAATATTCATCCCTTTTGTAACGGAATACTTGTACCGAAAAATCCTGCGGGGGCACTCTTAGCTAGGCTATTTCCTATATATTACACAATAACATATTCTCCCCCTATCCTCGAGGTTTAATTCAATTCAACCCGAATCTGATTCACGTCGTAGAACCGTGCCGGAGCAGAAGATACCAATATTCTGCGCCGTACCCGTTGAGCTAGTACGAGTGATGTGCGGGCCAGGCAAAGTCAGGAAGAACGGGTCGTTTCATCCGCAAGCAACGCAAAAGAGGGGAGAGGAGTAGAGCCTATTTGGGGTTGGGACTACTGTAATTCATCTAAGCTCATACGCCTCCGTGAAGGGGAGCTTTCGCAGTGTTAGCCTATTGGGTGAATCAGGAGCGATTTTGCTAGGGCTGCTATTATTATAAATTTGAGGGGGAGGTTATTTCCTATTAGTGAGGGGTTTCGCCATATCGTGTGGTGCCATACTAGCTGAGAAGGCCTCGGAGCTTTGAGGTGGGACCCAATGGTTCGTTTTCCCCCTTTTATAGCCCCGTCTTGGACTTTTGGCTAGGCCCCTTTCTGTCTCCCTGCGATTCCTTTACGTATTTTAGGTATGATATCAGATCCTCCGCCAGAGCTTACCGATCTTCCAGTTATATGGAGGCCTGGTGGGGGGGTTTGGTGCTTGTTAGTTGTGCTTTTACTCTCTTTTTCCTCCCTGCCTCCCTGCCTCTCTCTCCTTCCGCTCGACCTACTAGGGATGCTTCATGTTTGGCTGGCCGGATGAATTGTAGCAGGAGGGGAGAATGAATGAATCTGACTAGATGGGCGGTTTATATCAAGTTGATTATTAAATCTTGGTCACGTTGTTGCCTACTATTCTCGCCGGTACAGTACTGTGCGGTTTCTTCTTTCAGTCCCCGGCGAGGGATTTGGGGTGATGCTCGGAGAATCACTCGTGCACATACATACATACATACATACGTGCGTAGTATATTTCCTTAATAATGCGGTATTGGACTGTCTGTTGGCCCCGAGCTGGGGTAAGGCTGACATTTTTGTTGACTGTCTGGAATGATGGAGCGCTGGATCTTACACCACGAGTAGGTTAGGCTGGAGGAGAAAATTTTTATTTTCTTCATGTGCATTTTCGGGCATTGGTTCCATGTGTTGAGTTTTCTTGCTTGATGTTGATCGAGATGAGTTGACCCAATCACGAGCAGGGAGTGGTCAAACAGTGCTGATACTCCGGGGCGTTTGTGCATGGGGGTAAGGGAGTTGTGATAGGGTGGCACTTACGTATTCCACGGCAGATGTAATGTCTCTTTCGACCAATATCTAGCCACAAGGTGACATCGGTCTCACAAACTTTTTGGTGGCTTGGCTGGACGGTCTTCAAGCATCTGTTACGGTATACGAGGCTGCTCAACAAACGCCGACAGACCCCGCCCCTCCTCATCCTCCTCCTCCTCCTCCCCACCTGCTAGGAATTCCCTCAACTGGCCAGCCCAATAATCTGCCCCCCGACGAATTCCCAACAAATATCAACTCTCTCAATCCCCAAGTACCGTAAAGTCTGGCCCCGTCAATGAGCCGTCCCGGGCCGGCACAGTTTGCAATCGACAAGGTTTTTGAAACTGATGATAGGCCCGATATCTCTTTCTTTTCGGAAACCCTCAAAAGCTTATTATACATTTTCTTAGCACCGGGGGTTCTGAAAAGTCCTGGTCCAGGCTAGTTCACTAATTAACGACCGGGGTTTGCGGTATTAACAACTTTATTATTAATACCGATGATCGGTCCGAACCCCTGGCCTGGTTATTTCTGCTTGTGTCTGGGATTAGGCACCGGGACATTGGTGGACGTGGATCAATGGCGTGTGAGGATGTTCTTCCGAAAACCGAGGAATTTAGGAGTTGGTATGATGGGTGTAGGGGAAGCGAATCCGATAACGCAGTATTGTTCTGCTACGGGGATCAGGGGTCGGTGAGACCTCTGTCAGGGAGCAAGGACGATCCTTGAGGAGGGGAAGAGAGAGAACCGATGCTAACAAGTCGTGATGTCAATTCACTAGTAGGCAGCTTGTGCGAGAGGTGCTAGAGGACGAAATACCGTTGTTGCATGTTTTTACTTTGACTGCAGCTCGAAACGAGTAGTCTTTGGCATCTATGCTGGATCCCTTCTGAGACAACGTATTAGCAGGTTGGAAGATACTCCGGAGGAAGTAACCTAGACATTTCAGGACCATGAAATGCCCCTTTTTGGGACCCCGACTCCTCGGTGCTCTACTACAGGCCATCACATCCTTAGGGCACGCGCTTACATTCATCGACGCTCTGGACGAAGGCGTAGTCGAATTAAATTTCATTGCTCCCTAAAAACGGCCCCCGAGAAATCCCTAGGCACCCGAATATCCGTGACTAGAAGACCCTATATTCCGGCTGAGATCGAAGGGTGTCTTGCCGAGCGAGTGATAAGTGTGTTCGTAGGCCCCAGCAAAGAATATATCACTAGATATCTCCGTGCCATACCAGGGGAGAAAATGGATCCGAATGCGATGGACCATATAAACTCTGGAAGGAGAAATTCTGGGGAAAAATGCCCGAGAGTATTTCGGAAATGTGGGCAGGGGGAACGGTGCTGATAATCCCACTATAAGATATCTGCTGAAATATACATATATTTAGACTTCTGCCAGTTTCCTTAAATATCGAGGCGATTTCTCAGAGATCAACAATCTATTCCAGGCGACAAAAGCTCAACGCAATGACAGACGGGGCAGGTTTGGGGGATGAGTACGGTACAACGGTGGAACGGGTACAGGCGCAGAGTGGGGATAAATCGGGACTCGTGATGGCAGATTTGATGCGGGTATGTCACTAGGAACAGCAATTTGAAGCGGATGAGCTCCGTCACACCCTAGCAATTGAGATAGGATCAACGAATCTCAATATTAGCAATTCCCCCTCGATGTTTGCACTGGTAGACTACTGCCAAAAGACTCATCACCGTGCACAAAAAAACCCCGACTTGTCTGGCCAATCCACCTTACGCTCCCAGGGTGTTTCTCTACTCGTCCCAATTTTCTCCGGTGGACCCCGCTGGACAATTGGGGAAACTTGTTTGACCTATCTATATTCCCAGTGGCCGAAGGACCTTCTTTCACCTAGCAATCTCTATTACCTTATGAATAACCTTTCCTGAATAGCCCCCTATATGTTGGGGGAAACTACTTAAAGACGGAGCCCTCCCAAGTTCAGTGAGATCTCATACTCTAGAGCTTTCCAAGCATAGTCACTGCACATCTACTTAAATTCCTTGCGGAGGAAGCATGACTTTGTTGCACTAGTGGTTTCGGTATTCATTCTTACTGTAGTTCACTGGGCTACGGCATGCATCCTTCGGGGTCCTTGAGTTTGCAGCTGCCTTAATAGAGATAGAATGTCGCGACATCAACAGAGTGGGTTGTACGATCGACACACCACTCATATATCCTGGGGTATGAAAGCAAAGATCTCGGCCCTGACAAGCTAGGCGATGCTAGCCGAACATCACTCCCCTTGATTAATCAGCCTAGGTGTAAGGGCAGTGTAGCACTACTATGATTCCAGAAAGCAGTAAGCCCCTAGCATCGCTTGGAGCCGTGGAGCCGTGGAGCCGTGCGTTCCTTACCTGTAACATGGATAACCAATGTTCTATTTCTGCAGCAGCCTTACCGACACACCTATTATTATCTCGGCCATCCACCCCCCTCACTCCCTCCCAGCCTCCTCAAACGGCACAAGACGGCCACCCCGTGGAAATCGCTTCGTCCTTGTCTCTTCGGAGCAGGTTGGTCACAAAAAATTGTGCTTGGACCGCCACCCTCTACAAATATCGTGGTTTCTCATAATTATCAGGTGCAATGGGAATACGGTTATACACTATCCTAGTATGAACACCCCTGAGATTCGTTCATGAAGCCGAGTGAGAACCGATGAATTATGTCTGTACTTCAAAACCCAACGTAAGTGAGGGCGGGATGAAATTCAATAGTTCTATCGCGATGAGAAGGTCTAGTCCATACTCGTGCCAAGGTTGCTGCGCAACCCCCGGATGTTCGCAGGCTCACAACCTGAGGCACTCTAAAGAGTGCCTTACAGCTCAATGCAACTTTACAGCTCAATGCAAGTTGTGGCTTAGCTAGTAATTTTATGACTCATAATACCTTTGTGACTCAGCATAACTTAGTTACTAAGTAAAACT
>Ga0307513_10002483_pt1 | contig 25537 bp, 24 predicted proteins | sample 15_EM_MG_FD_202174 | JGI IMG/M metagenome (GOLD analysis project Ga0307513, IMG submission 202174) | Populus trichocarpa ectomycorrhiza microbial communities from riparian zone in the Pacific Northwest, United States - 15_EM | ecosystem: Host-associated > Plants > Roots > Unclassified | place...
TATACAAGCGATTGTAAATGTTAGCGAGTGGTGTGGGACTTGTACGTCTCCGAGTTCGGCGTCGGAGGGTATGTCAGAGGTGAGAAGGGTCTTGAGAGCGGACAAACATGTAGGGATGAGATTAGGGTCAAATAAGAAGACATGTAGATACAGAGGATGTCATAACTCGAACGTCTCCGAGTTCAGGTTCAGAGGATATATCAGAGGTAGGAAGGGTCTTGAGAAGTTGGACGAACACGAAGAGATGCGATCAGGGTCTGATAAAAAGACGCCAAGATACAGAGGATGTCGTAGCGTGAATGAAAGAGCGAAAAGAGAGAAAACTGCTACGAAAACCGGCAACAAAGGAATGGCGAACGAGAGGCGGCGGGCTATCTAATACAACCTAGTACATGTCCCCGGCATCACGATCGGTTTTCCTGTCATGGAAGTGGGTATCGAAACAGGAAAAATAAAACTCCCATTTGAGAAATGAGCATGCTGACAATTTCTGCTCGAATTTTTCTCTTAGTTGTGGAAGTCGTAACGTTGCGATGAGCCAAGCGGAGAAATAGATATGGGAAGGTCACATGGCTGCACAACCATCTGCCATCGCTGAAATACAACACCTCAACAGTGTTTCTAGGTCAACGAAGTAGGCAAATATATCAAGATATTTTTATGCTATATGCTGTCCAAATTTCAGAGAGGGAAGCAAAATATAGGTACTATAAATGCGAAAATACGGCACAATGTTCTCCTTCCGGAGTAATCCGAAGTGACTTGACATTGAGAAGTGGCAGATAGCATATGTGGCCTTTCTATCTCTTACAGGAAGAAAATAGCGAATGTAAGTAGATAGGGTTGTTCTGCTTATATTAAGTTACAGCCTGCTCAAGTTTCAAGTCAAGGAGTAGATACAACGGGTAAGAGGGAAGAATCGTGGAGTGTGCAGAATCTGTCAGGCAGATAATTCGCAGATCACATACGCACTCCGAGTCCCACGGCCGATAAACCTCACGATCCGACAGCTGTGATAGATAAGTAATACATAGCAGCGCAGTGGAACCGTGGCATGAGCCGATTAGATTAGATATGTACACGTGATCTGTACATAGCCTTTTACCGTTGAAATCGATCCTTGCCTCTGTCCACCGTGTCGTCCCCACAGCGGGTGAAATGGCCGTTGATGGGTAAAATGCTGTCCATGATGGGAAAAAGGAAAGACGCAATTGGCAAGCGACTTTCTTCGACTCCCACACTCCCACTTGGGTTCCTATCGATGAACTTTGATTGAATAGGTTGGAATAAGTGATTCGCACCAAGCCAAGAAAAATTTAGACATATCAGGGTTGTTACGTTATAAACATACCCAAGCTTTCAAGAAAGTATTAATGCCGAATTCTACATATCTCTGTAATAGTAAACTTTGCCGCCAGCCCGAGTCATCTAGCATCTGAAATTTGAATCGGAAGATGGGTACATCAAAACTCCTCAGAAAGCTCCTCAGCCAATGAAATTAGCGGCACACCAGGTAACGGTGGTCAATTTAGCCGTAGACAGTCGCTGCACTGTGGCATGAGATAAGTGAAGCCAAACGGTCCATCTTGCCAGGCAGCCAAGTACTGACATTGGCTGCGGGCTGACGTTGGATATGCAACGTGGGATGCTTGAGGAGCCGACAGTGACACGTATTGATGTTGTGATCCACGAGGTAGCCTGTTGGTCTCTCTCTCGTTGCCATGGCTGTGCGATGTGGCAGATATGGAGCTTTCGGTGGGGTAGGGGTTTCCTATGTGGGAGTGAAAAGCAGGCGGGTTGTTACCCTCGAGTTCGGTGTGCCCTTTAAGGTCAAAGTTGAGGCCTGAGGGTGAGGGGCCCCTAAGGCGAAGTCACAGCTCCTCCGCTTCTCTCATTCCTCGGCTGCGACAAAGACTGGCAAAATTTGAAAGAAACCCACTGACGGAAAGCCGATTTCTTCGATATAGCTGGGCGTTGGCGCTGGTGACCATTTTAGAATGGGTACGTACATGTACCCAGGCCTGAACAAACCTGACACTGCGGGATGGGGTTAATTCTGCAAGGCGCGGAATCTATCGTATCATCATCAGAATATACATATGGCAGAATTTGGGCAGAGGGTACATTTTTGATTAAGATCTGCCTATTGAGAGGCCCGGGATGTTAAACATTTCACGGGGTAGGAAAATTTTTTTAGGGCGCTCCTCGTCACCCCAAAAAGGATATGTCAGACCGAAAAAGGAAATTTCCGAAAAAAAACAAAACATATGCACAAGGGGGGCTAAAAACAAAATTTTCAAAAGGTTTCTATTGAGATTTGAGTTTAATATGACTATGGCATCATTTATGAGGTGCTTCTTTAAATTGGACTTGACATGACACCGAGCCCATTACGCTTCTTTGGTTAGCGCCCGTGTCAAACACAGATTTGATACCAATGCCATGGAAAAAATCACGTCAAAAATAGATCAATAGAATAAATTTTATTTGGATAATTTCTCATGGTATTTTTCGAAGAGGCACAACTTAATCAGAAATATACTTTCCGCCCAAATTCTGCCGTATGTAGAATTTAATGATGATATAATAGTTTCTGTGCCTCGCAGGCTTAAGCCCTTACTGCAGTGAGGAAATCGGACCGGTACCGGCGGACTTTGAAGTTTGAACGTTGGAACTCACGTAACCTTCAAGGCTTCGAAGGAAAGCCCCCGACACCGCCTAGTTGACGCGTGGCGGCATCGCCTCCTAGAAAAAGTTCTTAAATACGACTTCCAAACGTCACATCATCCAACCAGGTAATCCAGAAATTCATGTTTACTAACGCGAATAAACCAGTGATTCATGGTGGGACCTTTGTCACACAAACTACCAACCTTCATACCAACGCCCGTTTGACACACCTCGCATTTCGCAAGTACGGTAAGCCTATTCTCCCAATTTCTTGAAAGCGGGCTCGATAAAAGATACTTATACTGAGTCTGCGAGATAGGCTGGAATCTCTTAATCCAAAACATCGTGCCCAGTGCCTTCCATAACTCTGGCGAAATGTATGACGCCCCAAAATGCCATCCCCAAACCAGGAAGACGATCTTGAGACAGATCCTGTCTTTAATAGCGAACGGAAGGATGCGTAGACTCTTCATATTGTGGATGTACGGCCCTGCAGGCGCTGGAAAGTCCGCGATTGCGAAGACAATTGCAGAAATGTGCGCCAACGTCGGCCTTCTTGCTGCCAGCTTCTTCTTTTCCCGAACGGCGCCAGGTCGCAATGTCAAAACCTTTCTTATATCCACCCTGGCGTACCAACTCTCCATAACCATCCCCGCAATGCGAGACTACGTTGCTGACGCCATCGGTCGCGATCCCACAATCTTTTCGCAATCACTTCTTGCCCAAATCACCAAACTGATCATTGAACCTTTAAACGGCATCGTCTCCAACCGGAATAATTTTGAGGCGCTTGCGACAAAATGTGTTGTTATCGATGGTTTAGACGAGTGTGTGAATGAAGAGGGACAGGTGGAAATTCTTGGAGCGCTCGCCAGGTGTACCTCGGCATGTTCATTCCCCCTGCTGTTCCTCGTGGCGAGTAGGCCGGAATACATCATTCGTGAGGCGTTCAATGGAGAGGCCCTGCGGTTGGTTACCAACAGTTTACCCTTGGATGACAAGTACGAAGCCGCCCATGATATCCGGGTTTTTATGGCGTCGTGCTTCGAGAATATCAAAAAAACACATCCCGCAAAACACCACCTCCCCCACTCTTGGCCATCCTCTAAAGACCTGCGTAACCTTATCAGTCGAGCCTCGGGACAATTCATCTACGCCTCGACTGTAATGAAATTTATCGAATCTCGTCACCACGTCCCCTCCAAAAGGCTAGATATTGTCCTAGGAGTATCTCCTTCGGATGATACCCCATATGCTCAGCTCGACGCCATGTACCGCCATATTTTCTCCCGCATCTCCAATCTTCAAGCCACCCTAGAGTTAATATCCTTCATCATTCTCCAAGACCAATCTAAATTGGGGGTCTCCTCCGTCACACTAGAATTCACTCAAATTTTCTTTGGGTATGATAAAGGGTTCTTAGATGTCATTCTCAGCGAACTTCATGCCATCTTATTCGTTCCGGCTCCAGGAGATGTGAACATGAAAATTCGACTCCACCACCAGTCGTTGGGCGATTTCCTCCTGGATCAATCCAGATCAAAGGATTTTTGGATTGGTTCTGAACAAACCCGGGCTACTCTCGCCGTTCGCTGGATAAGATTTTCGAAGCACCCACCTACTCGGATTTTGAAAGGTCCGTTGCGTCGTTTTCTTTTTACGGGTCCTCTTAATCTAAAATTCGACAGGGTATGAGTCCTATATTGCGCTCCCAAACATCCTCATGAATTGTTCCAAGGCGTCGCCAACTGTAGAACTTGTTACTGAGCTGAATATGTGGGACCTCCATGCCGCACTGGCGTGTAGAGGATACCCGATTGGCACATTCACGCTCCTTCCGGACTTCTTTGATTGGCTGCAGCGGGAGGTACGTTCAGCATCACTGCCCGCTGTGTTGCCAATAAGAGTACCTGACCGCCTACGCCGTTATAGTTCCGTGAACCAAGTCAACGGCGCGTCTTCGAACGCTTGCTAAGCGATTTTGATCGGTACATCTGTGGGATGACCTCGTGCTCTCCGGATACTCGCCTATATCTACAAGTAGTGATCACTGAGGACAACGTTTTCGAGCAGAAAGGGATGGAACTTCTTATCATCCTCAACTGTTACCCGAAGCGGGCTTCACATGAGTATAATCTCGTTGGACAGTGTGTCTCTTTTGACTTTCGTAAACTGGTGGCCACTATTTTCTCCAAACCAGGAAGGGCATCGAGTTACTCTGTCGATGGTGCTGTCTACGCTGGCCTGATACGAAGGATGGCCCAGTTTCTTACTGAACCGTGAGCATATCAATTCCGCTTGGCATTAGTACATAACCACTGATTACTTACTATCAAATAGAGATCCACAATGGGAAGAAAGAGAGGAGGCGTACGAAAACCATAACATGGTATTCGGAATGAGGGAAAGTGCACTGCAATTGATCACTGGGATTTTACCCAAGGCAGAGAGCGTCCCCGAATTAGCGGAGTATTTACGAGATGCGGTGTTCCCGCCAACCCCATTAGACGAGCCTTTTCAACGAGCATTGCAAGATTATATCATTGTGCGTTAAGTTTTATTCCTCATTTAACGAAGACATTTATATTCATCCTTCTCTTTAGAGATGCAATGTACTCCTGGATCCGACTACATATCTCTCCAGTTCACAGCTACGATTGAGTTCAACCATGTAGATGGCCATTCAACAGTTAGATCGCTCCCCTAGATTAGATTAGATACCATCCGTGGCCGCGCACGTCCTTGTGTCCGTACAGAATCAAGACACTTGCCTCGACTCGATACCATACGGCCCCGTCCGACGCGAACCCGCTGCACAGACATCACAAGACCGCCAACCGGGCCTTTTTCATTCAAAACCTCGTTCCACGTACACATCAGCAACAAGAGATGGCAGTGGCTCATGTACTCGTCCTAGTCAAGTGAATGATTACCTGGTTAGTATCTTGTGGAGATCCTTTTTTTCGTTCGCTTCTGACCCCAATCACCAAACTAATCGTTGAACCTTCGAATTCCGTCGCCCCCAACCAAAATATGTTTACTCAAAGACTGTAACGAAATGCGTTGGAATCGACGGTTTGGATGGCCTGCACCATGAAGCTCACACGAACGAGTGAACCCAGTGTAGACCCACGAGCAAACACAAACTGTGATAATTCAGATGACTCCCCTACAAGCGAGTGCTTCAAGTTGTCGTTCACATGATCGACGGAGGATTCGTGGACCACTGTTACTAACACTGTTACCAGCGGAAATAGGAGGGGGACATGGAGTCTGGGGGTGGCAGAAACCGACCAAGATGGGTGGAACAAAGGAAACCTGGAGTCTGTCTGCCAGAGCGACCGCGATTTCCTGTTTCCCCGAGAAAAAAAATCACAGGATCCAAACATGTAAGTCCAGGCCGCAAGAGGCTTTCTTGGAAGGTATGGTTTGGGTATGGTCGCACATACAATTCACGGATGAAAACCTAATATTTCCGCAGGCGCAAGGAGTTATATGTCGAACACGACATGCTGGCGAAGCCCATGGCGTGCGCCGTGCGGACTCCCAGGTCGGTGCTGGTCGGTGATATGAATTCGTATGGCTAAAATAGCCAGGAACGGATCGGTAATTGCATAATCAGTCACCAGGACCGCTCGGGTGATCAGGCACACTTACCACGACGTGGGTATTTTACATTTCAGTCTTTCTTTTCCTTCCGCTCTTCTCTGCATCCCTCGCTCTGCGTCTCTGTTTCTGTTCCTCGGTCGATAAATGGTTATATTTCGGCTCTCTGTTGACTCTCTGTGCTCTCAGGAAATGTCGTTCGACGGTTTGGTATTTTGGCTGGACGAATCAACGAGACTGCGGACTACTACATCTTATAACCGGACTAATTCACAATTGGGAAGATGAGGGTTGAAAATAGCCCAGGTTTCTGTTTTCACCCTCTCATCACATCAACACCTGATTAAACTTTAGTTTGCCAACTTCTATCATCTCTTGTTTCATAGTCGCTCGCTTCGAGAATCATCACCCCACAAACTTTATTATTCTGCTATTCTGCCATGCGCAAACTATTTCATCCCACCTGATGACCCGCAAGCTGAGTCGTCGTTTCCTTGCCCATGAGTTCAAGTCAGAACCCTCGGTGGATTGGTTTTTTTTGAGAAACTTGGGGCCTTCAATATACGCATGACTGAAACAGACCCATTTCTCCTTTCAGGATGGTGCGTCGACGCACGAACATCTCGAGTCATTCTAGGCCTCATTCCACCCAGCCTTCCATCCCTAATCTCGTGCTCTTGAGGTTCCATTTCAGAAAGCCTCCTTCCCCCTGTCACGAAACCTTTACTCATCCGTTTACCCAATGGGACGTTTGGTACGAGAGTCCTAACTTGAAATCCGCGTCTCTTTAAGTATCAACGATACAATCTGTGGAATCTTTCGTCGTCATCCCCCCTCTTTGATGTTATGCAGATTTTATGATTTATGAAACGAGAATTTGAACAGATTGAACTATTGCGCCCGTCCACATGTCCATCTACGTTCCTCGCCTTCGTCCTCATCAGAGTCGTCGCCACCTTCAATTTCGATGGTCAAGTTTTCCGGTACACCGGCACCACCACCGCACAAATTTGCCACTTTCTTCAACATCTCCGGATCCAATGTCGACGAACTCAAATATCTCGTCGATCCGTCTTCCAACTGCACGGGAACACGCAAAGCTCCAGATTTCGACTTCGGACCAGCGCACGCCATGACATCGGGATCTCCAGTATCGATGATGGAACACTCCGCCCCAGGATGACAAAACCGTTTGTGGTTCTTCCAATCAGCCTTTTGGCATTTCTTGCTGCAATAGTGGGGTTTCTTATCGAGGTCGCAAGATCCGCCACCTGACAGACAGGGTTTAAACATGTGAAACGAAAGTAGAAAGTTGGAAACGCACATTTCGACAACATCGACCCGCTATCCGCCTCTATCCCACATCCAGGAGTTGCACACCGGTAGCGATTGGGCTGGGAGATCCTCTTCACATGCAAGTTCTCCCGATCCACTCGCATTTGCTCCACCCTGTCCTCCAGTGCCCGTACAGCGTCTTCGTACAAGTAATAGAGGTCGGGAACCCGCTCGCCCAACGGCTTGAACATTTTGTTCATGAAGTTGAGGATCGCAGGTGATGCCGGGGCGCCTTTAGGCGAGATGAGACGGCCCATTCGAGCGGAGATGTTGGCATGGTGGCATGCGGCGTAGAGGTATCTGGGTCTCAGGGGATCCTTTGACACTGAGACGTACCAGTCGATCAAGAGGCCATGGACAGTTGCTTTCAGCGTATCAGTCGCATTACGTGCGGAAAGTGCCTTGATGAAGTAAACTCGAGAAAGGGTGCGGTTTTGTGCACACCCAACACCGAGATACAAACTGGTTAAAGTTAGCGGGGCCTCAATGAGCAGGGGCATAAGAAATACCGAAGGCCATATTCCAATGCCGCTTCCGCAATCCCCTCATCTGCTTCGGCTCGAACCAAAATTTCCACCCTGGTTACGAGCCGCCGCTGGAATACCTCCATCGCCTGCACATGCCGCATCCAAAGGGATTTCGTGGCCAATTTCACTTCCATGGGGGGACTCGCTAGTGTGCGTAGTTGGACGTAGTTCATCACCAATGCGGATGCTTTGTCTTCCATGCTGTCGATATTGAGACAAAGGTTAGGTTTTCCGTCGATTGTTAAACTCGAGAACATGATAGAATCTGGGGTAGCAATGGCTGCAGCAGCAAGACCATTTAGCCCGATAGACTTCTTCAGAGTGTCGAAATAACGTATGAATGCCGTGCGTGCAGGGTTGATGACGCGACGAGGGGCAACAGCAATCTTCCAAAGCGCCTCCGCACCTACACCCAACCGTTTGAACTCTTCCCCAACCGCATCAGCCAACTCCTTGTCCTCCGTCGACAACCTCCACGGTGCCAAAAATGCTGAACCACTCTGTCCGTTTTCGTTCAAGCTGTTGACGAAACTGTGTAACAGTGCCGTTGCCACCTCCGGGGCGGCTTCCTTCCCAGTCTCGGGGAAGAACGCGATACCACTCGTGCGAGGAGGAAGCCCAAGCGGAAGACGTTGAAGGTGAACGTACTGAGACTGCGGCTGAAGTAGGAAAAGGGCATGCGAAGGGGTGGGTTCAAGTTGGATGTATCGTATGTCAAAGTACCACTCGTTCAGGACGCGCCCAGAAGGCGCCTTGGGGTTTCGAGGCAGGGCGTTGAAAGCTTTTACCAGCTTGTTAGACATATTGAAGGATTCTTGGTAAGATGTTGCCTGGGAGATGCGAGAGAAAGGGGAACATGAGTTGGTCTTTTGTCCATCTCGGAGGGACACAGGCGTAGATTAGATAAGATAAAATCACGGAGCTCGAATGATGCGCGTATATTACGGGAAAAGGAACTCACTCAAACATGCAGGGTCGGTATGGTATAAAAAACGATTAACACGGAAAATATCACCGGAGAAGTCCAAGGAACGCGTTGAATTTCATCTCTATAATATCCTGACCAAGGGGAGTCTGCCATTTCTCGTCTGGTCGGAGAGTGAAACCCACGCTCCGCAACCTCCTAGATAAAATCCTCCCCAAGGTCAAGGTGATCCTCGCGAAAGCCTCTACCCATTAAGATGACTCCAAGACAGTACTTGGAATTTCCCGGAGGTGGAAGCCAGAATTATGGTTCAGGGCTTGGACGGATGTACTTAAGTCAAATGTAAGTGGGAGTTCAAGATTCGCGGCTAGTTTCTCGCTTCTAGGAAAATCTTGTGAGATAATGAATTTATAATCGTCGTTGGAATCGTCGACTGAGCGGCAGTTGAGAAGCGTGTGAGCGACTTACTTCCACATCTATCCCGAATTTATTTTCCAGAAAAGGTTCGAGAAGCATTTCTTCTAACGTGATAATATTATCAAAATTCATGTATTTCTTGAGTTATTAGGGCCTCGTTCCTGTGCGACTGTGTGGGCCTGAGATAAGATAAGTCAAATAATTGAAAGACATTGAGTCTTGATCTACCCAAGGAAGCCAAGGTATGGGGGACGAGCCAGAGAGGCTCCGTGTTATTCGCGCTGACACCCTGAATGCAACAAACGCCGAGTCTTGTGCTTTAACACACTCTTTCATGTCTTCTATACAAGAATCCTGGAAGTGGTTAGCGACGATGGAAAATGAGAAGGTCAAACTCGCTTCGTTGAATGCCCGAGGGTGCTTCACTGCGAAGCTGTCTCAACACTGTCAGAACGTTGTAATTACTTTAAGCAGACGAAATAATGATTCCTCACGAACTTTCAGAAGTGATTACATTGTGATCCAACGAGACTTTGATTGCGAAATTCTGTAACTATGAAACGCAAATTTTCTTCAGATGGAGGGAAAAGTCGAGAGGTGAAAGGAAAAGGAAGTCCGTAAACGAATGACAGTAAGTATATGTTAAAATGCTACTGGATGTGGGATGGAAGACCCATGAAACACGACAGAAACATCAATCGACTGGATGACTGAAAGCAACTCAAGCATGGACGAAAGGAAACTGTCTAGACCTCAGAAGCCCTGACTGATCCGGCTCTCCAGACACGCAAAGCAGACGTAGCACAATGATGTATCACATACATAATAGACAGGAGCATCATTACCAGAACAACTAACACCCCGATCACGAGGGCCCCTACTGGCCTTGCATTGTACGCGATGAGCCCCAGGAAGGACATGAGAGACATGGAGGGGATCAGCGTGCAGAAGGTGGGCATGCGTGAGGATAGTGAGAAGAAGACGTATGAACCATATACGTCACGGGAACGGTACTGCGAGGCACAATATGAGCATTTGAGAAGGCTGAGGTTGGAAATGTGCGCACAATGAATGTCATCAAGTCCACCCAGCTATAACGGAACAGAAACCAGACATCACATGCGATTCCAAGGCCCCTGCGGCGCTGCTGACCGCGGTACAAGCACAGGAGTCGATCTTGAAGATAGAATGTGCAGTTATCGCAAACATCGCTGCGTTTACACTAGATGATGTTAGATTCTTCAATCTGCAGTAGGTGAAGAAAAACTTACGCAGAGAGGCCTACGAGCTTTAGTATATCGATTAGCTGGGAGCTAAGAAACATAATTATAAATCGACTTACAAAACCTCCGCCGAATGTCCATTCTTGTTCTAGCCTCATGAGCACTAACGCAAATTCTTCTGGTTTAAATGCAGCAGAAAGTTCACCGTACATGGTGAAGAATGCCAGGGTCCTGCTTTGCCAGGATAGGATAGCGCTGATGGCTGGTTCATCATCAGACACGCTAGCGCGCTTCTGGGAGTAAGCTCAGTCCACCTCTGTGTGACTAATATTGAGATCAATGAACAGGTAATAATTTTGTATGCCTCAATGTCTGAAATACAACTCGTCGTAACCGGCGCTGTCCGCAAACCGGGCTGGGAATCGGTATCAAGTATTTCCAGTAAAGTTGTGTTTGGGATCTAAACCATGGGAAGCCGAGTCTCAGTCAGGACCGGGTCTTGACGTCCACGCAAATATTTCTTACAGTAAAATCATCAAATTCGAATTGCCGCCCGTGCATTGATTCATGCATAGGAATGCATTTTGTCCTTTGGGCGTTGCGTGCAGTTGATGTGAACTGAGAAAAGCTATGTGATAATTATGATTAGAAAATGATTCTAGCACGACTCGCGAGTGCCCAACGGTCTACTTGCCTTCCGGTGTGTTGGTGCATCGAAATAAAAACTGTATTGGGGCCACAGTCAGGCATTTCGGGGGTTCTGGACGACATGAGTCAAGAGCTTGGAGGCAAGAGAATTCAACGTAGTGGTGTTCCAGAGTACCCGAGAAGGTGCAAATGAGTGCGAATGCGAGTTTTGAACATCGTTTTTAAACTAGTGGTGAAAGATAAAGATGCACATGGAGTGGGACTAGAAGTGGACAAAGAAGTAAGCCTCACGGCTGCCAGCTAGACCGGTAACCGTTCGGAATATGTCTCATCCTCTTATCTATGGAAACCGGGATTGTCAGGCTTGGTTTGATCGCCTCAGACTCATGGAGAATTCTATTAAGGAACCCCGTACAGTATTTGACCGGTCACATACACCACGGGTCATCTGTACACAGTGTACAGTAAGGATTACCCCAATATTGACGCAAATATTCATTCACCGCGGACATAAGTACATGGACAGATCTTCTTCTTCTATCCGGACTTCCCTGGTCATTGGCTTGCACACAAGACCTTGATATGAAGTCCGTGTACTCGAAACGCCAGTCCCAGCAGTCGATGCTGCGATGGACCCACCAAGGAGTTGCCAAGGAGCTACCAAAAAAGTTGAATTCTATATTTGGTACTAGTAGCTCTGTAACGGGTTTCGACATCACAATACCGTTACAGCCTGCACTCTGCCCACATGGCTTCCGAGGCACATCGTGGATTCAATGAACAACTTTTTTGGGGACCTTTTGAGAAAGGAGCTTGTTCGACTTATAGACCGCTCAGAATTAATGCGTCGTCGTACTGAGTCCAATGGTTCACGTAGGGTCTCTTGCTCCAGCAATAGCCCGGCCAATGACAACCACATACCTATCTCCGGGGCCGGATTTAAATAGGGTAATTCTTAGCTGGAAAGTGCAACTGGGATATGTGAAATGACGCTATCAAAGTATGTCTGTCTCCTTTTCTCCTTTCCACAGAACAAAGAAGCTAGTCTGCAATTTCGCTGAAGAACAAGAACGGGGACTCAATGACCGGTGAAAACAGAGGTGTATAATTTATTTATGGAGGGAACCGACCCAACTAATGACTGTGGTACTCTGTTAATGATGCACAAGATAATTGGTGACTTTGACAGCGCTCACAGCTTCCGCATTAAATACAGTACTACAAGATAGCTAATTATTATTCAGAGACAGCATCCTCATCCAATTTCTTGTTCTTTCGATATCGCCGAGTCATCTAGCGGCCTCTGCCCAGCATCAGCAAATCCAGGGTACCCCCTTCATAGGGCTTTTAAGCGCTCTGTAGCAACTCTGTAGCACTAGAAGGCTACAGAGCGCTTTAAACCCCTATAGAAGGGGGTACCCTGTCATCCGAATTTGCTGATGAACCAGACAGAGACAGGTTCCTGAAGGGAAATTTTAAACGCTGTCTCGGTCATCAGTTTTTGGGTGACGCAATTCAGGAGGACTATCCTAACCTTGGTAGATCTTATATGGCCATTGCTGAGGAGAATGGACTCGAGGCCCTGGTGGGCATGACACCTCCCGTTGCCCAGGAGATTCCCGACATTTCTGGAAGTAATACTTCCGACGAAGGGGAGAGTGAAGATGAAGATGAAGAAGGGAACGACAACGACAACGAAGGTGTAGCAGGGGTTAAATAAAGGACGTAGAAAGTATATTGGCCACATCATCACGCCGTTGATCTTATTCTTGTTGATTCAGTCGTCGCACCTCCTACCCATTCACCTTTGTGTGGGATTGGTTGAATGTAAGCCCACATTCGACCCCACCCTCACTCAGGCTAGCAGCTTTCTGCTCCATTGCATCTTCAAACACTTCTCCACTGCTTCCCAGATGCTGGCATCCCATCTCAATATAAACATCTATGGACTATTCACGTTTCAACATAACGTACATCTAGAAAAAAAGATCTGTTCAGGATGCCAGGTGGCAGAACGTATAACCTCCTCTGCGGCTGAGGGAGGAGTTCGAAGTTGACAATGACCGAGGTATCCGTCGGTAATCAATTGTTGGGCATAGATATTATTTAAGGAGGACTACCCCGACCGAAGTGAATCGTTGACAACCATTACTAGGGGGGCTTAGGACACGGTTGCGCGCAGCTGTGGTGATCGGAAGAAGCCAAGACGAAGACGTACGGGATGAACGGTTCATGTGGACAGTATATTGTATTATAATCCGTGTCATCATGCTATCGACATAACTCCCAGGTGTTCATGGCATACTCAAAACCAACCCAACGTCAAGCCTTTGCAACCAATAAACGTATATGAATTATTTGCCTGCGAAAAATCGGGTTCGAGAATCCGCCCTGGGGCTTGAATAAAATAAAAGACGGAAGTCGGCGAGCATGCGAGATTCATCGAAGTCAATAGTCGTTGACATGATCGACAAAGGGTAGATTAAGAGATGCCAAGTGACCCAGATAATGAGGGAGCGCACCATCAAAGGACCTCACTGGGAGGGACCAAAAAACCAACCCGCCGGTGTACTAAATCCAAATGCTCTCTAAAGGTGGATAAGGCCCTCAGATGCGTATACGCAGCCAGGTTACAGCCCGGGTTGTCTGAGAGCTTGGTGATCAGAGAGCTTTCCACTACGACGGTGCGTACTGGAAACAGGACAAGTCAAACCGAAAATAAAATACGAGGGTGTTGCTCCAGAGGATCCTGCATCATGAAATAGGTAGAAGAGGAAGTTAATTATAAAATAAGGAACCATTGAGAAGGTACGAGCATCTCACATAGGTTTGGAATCTTTATGCTCATCAAGAGTGTTCTGGGACATCCTCTCAAGGAATGAGGAGCTGATCTCGCCCGTGAGGCCTAGGCCGCCGTACTAATGCATCAAGTCCGAGCATGTTCTCTATCGTATTAGGATCCGCCAGAGGAAAACAAACAACGATCAAAACAAAAACAAAAAAACGAAAAAAAAGCAAATTTTTCATTTTGCTTTGCTGACGTTAAGTGAATGGCATATACCATGAACCGCACACGAACGAGTCGACCCCACTTACTGGAGCTCCTTCGAACTCACATGGCTTCCCTAAGTGCGAGTACTTTCAAGGCAAGAAATGTGAGTGAAAATAAGCCAATGAAGTGGGGATCGTTCACATGATCGGTGGAGGGTTCATAGATCTACGGGAATAAGAAGGCGAGCATGGAATCGTGAAGGCATCAGGAATTACACATCGAACGCGACATGAAACAAGAAAGAGGTAGAGCAGTATGCTACCCTGTTCAAGCCCCGTACTTCACCCTTGAGACACACTGCGCACATAGTCTTTTCAAGGATTCAGGATGGCGCAAAGTGAGTGTAGGCATTCACCTGCGATTAAACGAAGCCTCTGTTCCAGAATGGCATCGACCAGTGGCAACGCCCCCATATTCATTCCCCTCGAGGCAGCTGTTTGCCCGCTGTGCAAAATTGTGCGCAGCAGGGCCAAAAGGCGACAGAGCTCTGCGCGACTGGAAGCAAAGCTCGTGCTCAGGAACGAGACTATATGGGCTTATGAGAAGATACAGGGTGATGAGAAGATACAGGGTGAAAGTTGAGAAACCTAGAGTTGCACCGCTGGCAGTGCCGTTAAAATTCGAAGCAAACACAAACAAAAGAAAAAGAAAAAGAAAAGAAAACCGAGGCTCGCCGCAGCTCCAACAATGGATAGTGCGATGAAAGGTGGCCTAGGCAGTTGAAATTTGGAACCAAAGGTAGAAGAACGAACGAGCAATGAGGAGACTCAAACGGTGCGTACCTCTTTGGCTTACGACTGCATGTGGCGAAGGAAACGTGGAACGGGGGGGAGAGTTAAGTACTTGAGGCCTGAGGGTTGACCCCATTGCAGCGCTGCGAGGTCGGGATCTGTATTGATTGAGTATAAAACCACCTGGGGTACGAAAGAGGGGAGCAGTATTCATGCAGGCTAAGGAGGAGAGAGCTAGCTGGAAGCGAAACGCCTAAGAGGATGAAGAGAGGTGACATACCGCCAGTATCCTTGTAGGCAATAATCTCCATCCCTAGAACATCCTCGCCAAAAAAAAAACTCCATGGAGAGAAGAGAGCAAAGCCCAAATTGACAGTAAAAAGCAGTCAAACAGCGATACAACCACTTGAGGAAAGATTTACAGTGAAACGGCAGGGCGATACCGTCATTGTGTTCTGGAAAATGGCGACTGGGTGGTTTGAGAGGGAGAGGGGAAAGACAGCAATTTGCATGGACCTTATTTAAGTATCTCGGACTTCTTTAGGGTTTTGCTTACTCCACACGCCGTTCTTTTGCGAAGTAGCCTGAGAAACGTCAGAGAGATAAGCAGACGCAAAGTGAAGTGAATGTACAAAGTAACGCCAATAGACGTACGTTGAAGTTGATGTGATGGACGAACGCCATAAGACTCGGATAAAAGGGGAGCATATCGTCAGAGGACCTCACTGAGACCCAAAAAAACTGACCGCCTGCTCCCAAACGAAGGAGTACTGTACAGCAGGATCCTCATCGATCTCAAGTGCGTGTTAGGTGTCGGAGTGCTGGGGACGGTGCGCACAGCAGGACTAGTTGGATCAAAGACAAAGGAAGATGTTGAGGATAAGGGAATTGGGTCGGGCTTTCTCGGAGCAAAGAGCTTTGATTCCCGACCGGCGACCAAAATCGTCGATAATTCGCATCCGCAAGCAATCCTGACAACTTCGTTAAAGAAAAACCCGAACGAAAGGTAAAAACATCTTTGTATGGTAATTTCATTTCTGTTATCTGTAAACCGAGTTCCAAAGCTACCACTCAGACGGAAGATTCATGATCATGAGTAACACTATCTGTCGAATTCTGTCTCTATCGCATGTGGGGTCAACACCTATTATGTGAACGTCGCGTCGTCCCTCATGCCTGGGGGTTTTCCACCCTATGGAAAAGATAGTACGGTTTATTACTGAGAAACTCATTCGCATGACGACGCTTACTTTAGCATAAATTACAATCACTTCTCCCGGCACCTTATTCAACCACCGCTGCATCATCACATCTCGCCACAGCGCCTCATCGAACCTCGTTAAAACCCATTCACCAGAGTGCGTTTTGGTTAATAAGCGAAGGGAAATGTCATTTAAACCCAACGTTTGCGGGAACGAATATTGGATAAAGGCGCCCAGGTTCTCGAGGACGAAATTCTGTGCATCCTTGAGGAGAAGGGATGAGTCGCGGTGAATTCATAGATTAAAGCAGGAGTTCATCGTACCTCATACGTGTTTGGGAGCAGGGTGGTTGCAAAACGGCGGTTCAACTTCTTCAAGGAACCCTCACCATGGTACCAATCGTACCGGAAGGTGATGAGGGGGCGAGGATTGTCGTCGTGGGAGGGTGATGGTTCTGGTTCGTTGGTGGTAAAGATACGAACTTCGTCTCCTTCCTTGATGACGTGAGACCAAAGGTGCGGAATCATGTCAACCCAGGTCACTTGCGCGTCGATTTTCCTCGAGTATTTTAATATGTATTGGCCTGGGTTCTGTTGGTCGAGATCAGGAAATGCACGAATTCCCATTCCCAAAGTTTCCTGTTCGCTCAAGGTTAACCATCAAATATATGCTCAACCCCCGTGATGGAGGCATATGTAATACCTGGTAAGTGTCCAAAAGTGGAATCACTAGTTGTCGTGGCTCCTTTCCTCCCAATGCCAACGAGATGAATATGTTCTGCCGCTGTGTTGTCTGCGGGGAGGCTTGTATTGCTTTCGGAGCTGTGATCATCCGATCCAGGGTACCATAGGCCGCAAATCCTTCTTCGTCTGATTCGGCAGAGTGTTGAGACTTTGTTGACATAGTGACTTCAATGTATAGAATAGTGCCTTCTAAGCAAGGGAGCCAAAGGTGGAGGCGGTGGATGTGTTGCGGAGCAGAAAGGATTGCTCGACAGCTTCACAAAGTTCACGGAAGGTTTTCGGAATTTGATTCTCCTAGAAAGCCCCGATATTCGAGAGTCCACCTCTCGTTCAGTGCGATAGTCCGCCCCTGCGCCATGGAGGGCTGCGAAGAACGGACTCTCGAAGCACAGAACGTCCTCCTAATATCCGCCGAGAAGGAGGATCCATTGTAGCTTCCGTGCGTACCACTGCTATAAACAGCAGAGGTCGTGTACAAGGGTGCGAGCCGCGCCCTCATAGAATCCCATATTACACATACGCCTGTTGACCGGCCATATCCGAGGGTCGCTTGAAAAAAAGATTTCCGCGGTACCGCCCTGGAATGCCCGTGCACCTGTAACGGCGCCGGTGATACAGTAGACATATTAGATACGCACACACCATAATCAATACATTCAAGGTATTACCGATGGCCGCTCAGGTTCCATAACTCTCGATGTCCTAAGATATCATTTAGTTAACAAATAACGTGAAATACGACAAGAAAATCGTACATTTTCCAGGAGAAACCAACGCAACGATGGGTCTAATCTCAGTTTCCGGCGTAGTTCCAATTTCATACATGAGGGGTGGGCATCTACCATCCACTAGGATTGATAACCGCAGCACACTATAAGGAGTGACCACGGGTGCCTCCGCGCAGCGAAGGACGTGTTTGTAGAATTCCACCGTCCCTGGAGCACGCTAAGATGAACAAATGTACAATCAGAGCTGCGATGGAAGCGACATCCAAAGAATGAACTGAACTAATGAAGATAAAATGGCGGTGGTGAACATGTCCACTGATGGCCTCCGTCGATAAGGAATGCATCGAAGGATGATCAGAACCAGTTCTGGGGGAAGCCTGGAAATAACACAGCATTGGGCTAACCGTTAATTACTACCATCTCATTCTTTCTGCCCAATCTTGAGTTCTGACTTCCCAATCCGGGGATATGGAAGTTTGGAGCCCCTGGATATATATGTTGAACGCTCGGTCCAGGAAACGATCCAATCGAACAGCGACGATTTGAGTATGGCAATAATTGGAGTTAAGTGTCAAGCAGGACGTAAGGACATGTTTCGCATCATTCTTGGCTCCAGCCGCGCCAGACAGATGGAGTTTTCCTGATGCCGGGTCTGTGTGCTACTTCTCGATTCCTTACCATCATTTCATTTGCTCGCTTAACCATTCCCAGAATCACAGGGACGCGTGTCGTCGTGAGGGCGGATTCATACAGTCTCAAAGCCCATCCGTGATCAAACAAGCAATACCACAAGGACTCGTTTTCTGTGACGCCTCGCGCCTGCAATTTCGTTGTTGGCACGGTGTTCTTTGTTGCTCTCGGACTACATTTGGATGTGGAGCTCGCCGTCACGATTTCCTACTCCATTCCCGAACACACCTCCATCGCTTGAACCATTTCCCACGCTTATATCTTTCTCTTAATGATATCAGATCCGCTGAGCACGGCCTTTTCTCGTCACTCCCTCCTTCGAGAGAATTGAGCCTGACTTTACTTGGATGGATGGAAGTCTAATATCGCGTTAGAAATGACCCTGGTATAAAATTCAGCGAAGGTGATCCCCTATGTTCCGCCTAGGCCCTTCGAACATTATTCATTCGTTTTCTCTGAGATATGGATTCGGGCGCATAACTCAAGTCTCTTTCAGGGATAGAGGTTTGAGTTCTGTCTCTCCTGTGCGTCATGCGGTAGGTGTTTCGCAGATGGGTGTTTATTTTCCCTCGATTTCCATCGGTATTGGAGGGGGTTGCATTACCATTATTCCACGTCCATAAATACAATGGTCGCGACGATTGTCTACCATTTTTTAAATTGTGCAACACAAAATGATAATGCTATCAGACCTATCCGACCTCAGGCTCGAACTTCTTGTTAACTGCCGGGAAACAAACGAAACCTTAGCCCCTTCCCATTCGCACCATAGGATCGGCTAAGTATCCTCCTTCACATTCACGTCCACGGATAGTTAAGATATATATCAGGCGAAATTCAATCTTGAGACCCACTGCGGTCTTGCCTCAGCCACCGATATGAAATTCGGCTTGAATTCGGCGCATCTGGGAGCTTTTGGCAGTCACAATGACGCCTGCCAAAAAAATTGCAATATCATTTCTTCAAATCATCAGAGCCCGAAAGCTCCATCTTGAGATGGACAGGTCTTCCCCTTTTCCAAACGCTTACTAGTACATCGGTTGCCCTTACCGAGGATCGCGAATTCCGCACTCGTAATCACGTGCGTCGTGTTAAAATCAGTGAATCCAATTGACCCAGCGCTGAGCGATTTCTTCGAAAACGTTCTCTGGGTCGTCCGTCCGCCTTGAATCGATCATCTCCCACCATTCTCGCGTCAATTCGCCACATTCCCTTCTTCGACTATGCTGCTGGACTTGCGCTCAATGAAGGAAGAGAGGTTCTCAACAGTTTTTGCAGGGGCTGCTCTGGGAAAATCTACTTCTCATTGCTCAATCTAACGGGAATCTTTGGAAATCTGGATATGCGCATTGAGGGGACATACTGAAGTGGGGTGTTGAAAATTATTGGCCCTGCTTCTCCCCTCCCTTTTTCTCGCACTTATCATTGTAGCCCCCACACTCGGCCGAACGTTGTTCTCCTCTTCCCCTCGGACAGGGGATTGGATTTTCAGGCTTGACCTCGGGCATCTGTATTCTGGGAATCTGGGATCATTCCTTGATTCTCTTTCATTTCCCCGTGCACGTTCAACTGGGATCAGGAATCATCTGCTTTGCTAACTCCCCCCTCTCTCGACGATTAGGCGAGGTAACTTAACTTTGAGGCCATGAACTTTAGTGTGGTCTCAAAACTTTGACCTTCGCGAAACCTTGTGGACAGATTCATTTGATTTGAACGACATCAAAGCAGGATTCTTCCGATGGGAAATGTGACTCCAGGGGTGAGTCAATAACCATTTCAGCAATCTGGTCTGCATGGCTTCTTCTGGTGTAGAGCTTGATCTTCAGCCAATTCTGCTGCAGCCTCAACATCTTTCAACTCTGAAATGGCTTGATTAGAGACTCAAAATCGCAGCTTGGGGTAAAATCTCACCAGCTACAGTCATGGTTGGACCAAGCATCTCAACGTATGTGAGGACGTCCCTGATTGTAAAAAAATTGAACTCTTGCGTTTGTGCAAGAGGGCAAGCACATCCCCAGGGACAAAAAGCCAAGAACAGTCCATATAAATGTGAGAAGGTTGGGAAAAAGAAATAGGCCACACAATAAACTCCTCGTTGGAATTACCGAAACCCAGGTCACTCAGTTTGATAAGAGCATCTCGGTCATCGGGGAGGGTTATTTTCTTGAATGTACTATATTGAACATCAGCAACCAGAGGATTTCTGGTTTGGAAAATTGTGATACTATTTCATAAAAAGGGGGTCATTAAAAGAAAGGAGGGAGACGAAAGAACTCACGTTAATGACATGAGTGGAAGAAAAGGGCGTCAATGATTCTGATGTAACCTCTGAGATCTGATGTCTGGATCAGCGGTTGGTTCAGATTACTAAACCCAGAACGACCGAAACGATTTCTCCGGCTCACACCTATATAATATTGATCGATTGTCATCAATATCATAAGGTCTGTTTTAGGAGACTAGCTCACACCCGGCTCAAACTCCGGCAAATATCTATCGTTCTCGTGGCATATCGGGGGCTGTGCGAGCGTGCGCAATGTGCCGCTATCCCCTTCCAGGTACGTAATGTACATGCCTCGTTTTCATTGTTTCTTGCATTCTTCCGGGCTGTAGGCCCTATGTAATCTTTTTCCCCTTTTACTCTTTCTCTCCTTTTACACTTTAGTCTACAGTAGATAACCGAGGCCTTGCACAGTTGTACTATAGTTATTCATCCGCTTGTCCTCTTGAGTGGACAACCGGCAATCTTATCTTTATCTTATCTCGATCTCGTGAACGACTAAGCTTGCTGACTTGATTTCAACACCCCATGGCCTATCCCAGGTTATTTCATGTTCATTTTATTATAATGCTATTTATTCACCCTGATTTCACTGTCTGGTTGTTCATTACAACGAAATTGAAGTTGACAAGTAATGTCACGTGTCACCACCTGTCTTGTCTTCTCGCCGTCATCATCGTTTACCACATCGAGCTCCCCCCTTCGGTGACCATGTTTGCCCGCGTTAAGTTCTCTGTGCTAGTTGTGGTTGTCTTCATCGGTGACACATGAAAAGGAGGGTTTCTAGGATATGCGCTTTCTGTTTTTCGCGTCTGTGTTGCTCACGGTACCGTCATTCCTGGGCTCTTCGTGGCGCCGTCGGTATGTGAGGATGAATTGGGAGCGACACAGGAGGGACGTTGGACCCACGTCATAAAGGTTTCGTTCAATATGCCCGTCCGTTAGGTTGAAAAATGCGAGGCGGTGTTGGGGACGAGCACTGGGGACGGGAGCCTGTTACCTAGAAAGTCGTCGCCTGAACGATGGCTGTGATACATTTTCTTCCATCCCACCACACCTGCCTGGTACCCGAACTCAGCCCGATGTTGCGACATTGTACCTTTTGAGACCCAGGTTGGGAGTCCATGATGGTTAGATGGGTTTGTCCTTTTGGAGCTTCGACCATGCGTGTAACTCTCTATGCCGCCAATGCGTTGCGGGTTCTTGCGGTACAATTTTATGGTGTCGGTTGGTGACGAAGAAGACTGTCATATGCTCCTCGAGTCGCCTATGTACCTCACTTTCCGATTTTGCAGGGCTCGATCACGACGAAATCGCTGTCCACTGGGGAATTCCCCATTAGGTAATGGTGGGACGAACCTAATACATTGATAACGGTCGTCATTTGTGGCTGAAAGTCGATGTGAAAGATATTTGGACAACTAGTGGTTTACACCGAGATCCACGGCATCACAAGTTTCACATTCTTCTGAAATCAGCCAATGCTCTGCTGACAAGCAAAATAGAAACGCACTTCTACTCTATCACTTTCCACGTAGGACTTTCGAGTCGCAGAGCCGGGTACCGACTTCCCTTATTACTCCATCCGTCTGGATACTGACATCTTTGCGGATTCTATTGTCAGGATTGGACAAGACACGCGATATCGACTTCCACCTTTGGCGTTGGATGGACATGCCCGACAACTCCCTCCCTTTCAGATGCGGCCTAGCGCTGTCGAAAAATACGATGAGCTGAAATATAGCCCGACGCGACCGCGATCAACGCTATTACCCCATTCATCGACGGAGATGCTAACGCCAGGAGATAATACCACGTTTTCAGGTGTGCGATCGATGACTTGTTTCTATTTTGAATTTTGGTTTCACGTCATACGTGAGCTTTGCTTAATGTAGCTGGGGAAAAGAATGTCAGGACGCCGTAAGTCTCTGTACCCCATTCAGTGTCAAGTTATTGGCCTGTCGAATCGGTTCATCAGACCCTCGTTCCTGATGATATTGCCTCCTTCGATAAGGAATGTGTTGAAGGATATCGTCCAGAACCAGTTTTGGTGGAAGCTTGGAATAACACAGCATTGGTCATACGAAGGTTGGATACACGTACCTTGCTATTCCCCAATCCCGAGAGCTGATCCCCCAATGGAACCCCAGGATATATGTGTTCAACACTCGGTCCAGGAAAACGATGCAAGCTAGCACCGACAATTGGAGTATGGAAAAGAATCGGAACATGGTACTCGTGCATCCTTTGTACCCGCAGAAGCCACATTAGAGAACAAATACAGAAACTTTCTCTGGGTAGACGTTGAGTTTGTAGTCTCAACGCGCATTAAATTGATATCCTCTTCTGATTTTCATTCAAGCTCACGTGGATCGAGATGACTTTGTCTTTCTCGAGAATTTGATTTGTGCTCAACTATTTAAATTGGCCCCACCATCACGAAATGGAAATGGAAATGGTATTAGTTAAGTTGGGATCTTTCTGGGCCCGAATGTGAAGAAGGACACGGCTTGCAAACGTCGAGTGGAGTACTCGCGACATTCTAGGTGGAATGAGCATGTGTTTAAAGAAGAAAAGCCATCGCTTACGGTGTCAGGAGCCCGCGGTACTGCTGCTGGGATTCCGACTTCAATTAAATAGACTAGGGAGAATGCGGAAAGTCAAAGGGAACTCATAGACTCACAGGAAGGGTTTTGACGACGAGGGCGTTGGTCAATGAGAGGACTAGGGGGTATTATCAGCCCCAATTTCGCTCATTATCGGCATAAGACCTTACCAAAGAGATATAGATAATACGTAACACCTATGCTCACACTTAGCAGATTCATCGTCAAAAGAATCGCAGGACCTTACCGTCGCGATATACAACTTTCATTAAGGTTCCCCCGGATCGATCTGAGATGACAAACATGAAATGCGGTAAACCCATCGTCAAAACAGGATTGCCTACATTCTCGGAGAGTAGGTACCAACATGAGTCCCAACATCACTGCCTTTCAATCAGACGAGGGGTATTGAATGGCATGTCATGGTATACACTTACGAGCATCCCAGAAGGTCATTAGAGCCCATGAAAATGTAAGAGACCTGATGTCCATAGAGTGTGTCAGGACACACCCCGGGAATCTTGGAAACGGTGGATCGCCAACTACAGAGAGATAAATGAGCCAGAGAGTCGGAGATGGGAAACTGACTGGTTACATTTCATGGAATTGACATATAACCCATCAATGACATAACTTGGAAACCAAAGAAAGACGTAGAGGGTTGGCAGAATAATGGACAAACGCGGGTTGCGGTTCCACACGGCCCATGTTCGTAGTGTGAGGATCACTGTTATCTAGCAATTAATACGATGGCACAAAACAGGAAGTGAAAGTCAGGCTTACTATCTGATGCAGTAAATCCAACGGTTATTAATGCTTGAAGAAAAATACGATATGTTCCTCTTCATGTCGATGGACCGCAAGTTGAATTTACGAACCTGAAGATGGAGGGTATATCTTCTGACACGCGGTATTTGTCAACCCCGTTTTCAGTTGGACTGAAAAGGGTGAACGTAAGAAGATGGGAAAGGCGCCAGACTTACCATAGAGAGTAAGCCACGCTGTATCGATAAAGGGCAAGTAACGTTGAAGAAGGTACAACCCCTTCATGAAAGTCCACTGCGATTTCCAAACGAGATCGACCTCCATTCGGAAGGTAAGGATGTAATCCCAAATAAACAGTGCACAAGATGCGACTGCGGCGAAAATCAGAAAAGCTAAATTTGTCTTTCCAATGACAGAACTAACTGGCGAAATTCTAGCAATAGGACGTTGGATCAATTCTGCGAAATGAGGCGCACTGGGAGGACGCTCACTGCCACAAATCTCAGAGCATGCACCCCTTTAATCAGCGAAGCCATCTGATCTCCGTCCATGATGATGATGATGATGGAAATTGGATCTCACGTCGTGGAGCTCAAGAGATGGTCGGTCTTGAAGGTATAATACGGGGGAGGGAGGGCGGGAAAGAGGGATTTGGGAGGGATACCAATGTTCTTGAATGGTGGGCTTTATGTCCCCAATCTAGCCCAGGGAAGGATGGCAGAAGGTGCCATCATTACTGGTCGGACACTTCAGTTAACCATGGCGTTGTCGGGAAGGTCCGAGAGGCCTGAGAACGTGGAGACCCCGATGGTATTCCCAAGGGGCAACGCTTAACCGCATGTTGATGAATGCTTCTAGGCTCAACTACACTCGTAGCGTGTGATGTGCTGAAGGTGCCAGGGCGATTCACAATGGCGGGATGTCCAAAATTCCGAGAGATAATAAATGTCACTTAGAATCTGGCTTAGTCACATCAGAATTTGAAGGGTTTTATGATCAGGGTGCCGCATCATAATTGTCACGTTTGGGGTCGCAAAAAATCAATGTCTATAGATTTATATAATATATGTCGAGGATCTAGCAGTGATCTGGAAAAATTTGAGGTCTTGACGAGTCTTGAGGGAGGAGAGAAAATAGAGTATTACGAACTCCCGAAACATTTCAAACTACTGATCGTATTTTTAATATTTTGGGATTGAATCGACCAAGGGTCCCATCCAAGGAGATTTTATGCTTATAAATGCTCACCGCAATGCCCATGTAAGTGCAAGAGCCTGTGAGCCAGGATCTGCCTTCAGCACATTCAATAAAAAATGGAGCGGTAATCAGTATGCATGCAAACAACTGTAAGCCGTCCTTTGTGCTTTGTGTTTTACTTAATTGTTAGC
>Ga0307513_10002484_pt1 | contig 25523 bp, 30 predicted proteins | sample 15_EM_MG_FD_202174 | JGI IMG/M metagenome (GOLD analysis project Ga0307513, IMG submission 202174) | Populus trichocarpa ectomycorrhiza microbial communities from riparian zone in the Pacific Northwest, United States - 15_EM | ecosystem: Host-associated > Plants > Roots > Unclassified | place...
TGTCGTTTATCGCGGGTATTTACTAATTATGAACCCTTGTGTGGTAGAGAAGTACCAGCGGAGTATGATTCACGCGTTGAAAGAGGTACAGGGCGACGAGAATATCGTTGGGTTTTATCAAACGACGTCTGTACCGCTTCGACAGTCACTTGTGGAGACACAAGCTACAGATTATGAAAAGTTGCGACATGGAGGGATCGTAATTGTGCATGGTGCGTTAGCCTTCCTCAAGCATATAATCCAGTAATCACCAGGGTTATTGTGATGCGATGTGATATCATTGAGGTACTAACTTTGTGATTCAGACCCTCTGCAAGCCAACCGTGGTATCGCATCCTTTCGTGCCTTCCGACTAACACAAAATTTCCTTGCTGCGCACAAACAAAAAAAGTATACGACGCAGAGGTAATGATATACTCCTCAAATTTGTATAAACTCCTCTCATCACCCTTTCCAGCCTCATTGAAAACAAACTCACCTTTTCGTCGATCTTCGAAGAGCTCCCTGTAACCATCCGCACCTCCGCTCTCGCCTCTGCATTCCTCAATATCCTCAAGGCCCCTACATGTTCTTCGCAATCGTTTCCTAGCCTGACTACCTCTGTGCCCCTCCCTCCCACCTTTTCGCATCTCGATCTTGGCCTGCCCAGCGCGCTGAACAGAAACCTTGAACAAGTAGTCGAATCACTCGAGGCGTACAGGAATGAGGAAAACAACGTCGCGTACCTCTCACGGCAGATTGCGCGTGAAAAGGCGCGTGCGGATGCGCATGTTGCGCGACGGAAAGAGGATAACGCGATGAGGACCGCGCAAGGGATGCCGCCACTGCCCGAGGAAGACATTTCGCGACTGTTCAAGATCCCAGTTGAGCCAAGTCGGTTGGAGAGCATGCTTTTGCTCGGTCAGGTGGATGCAAACGCGCGGAACGTTGAAGAGGTCACGAGCGCAGCACTAGTCAAGATTTATGCCGCCAACCCTGCGGCTGTGTAGAGCACAACCTAACCGCTTCCGGCTCTGCTTTGTGCCGGCGGGTCGCTTTGAGAATGACAGAGGTGCATGCGGAGGCGGGGATGGATCGTGGGCTAGTGGACAGCGTGTAAATTCGGCATTTAATATTGCTGCTTCTATTCCCACCGAAAGAAGGATGTGAGTGATGAGAATTTGGAAACGGATGACAACGTTCGCGGCGCCGTCAGACATTCGCTTCTCAAGGCGTGGGCTGAACATTTGAGGCTGCTCCACTCCGTCCTAGCTGCGCGCTTCTGTGAACATCATTATCATCGTTATATTATATGCTCTGTGCAGGCTTGGATTTTGAACAGCCTCCGAACACCGAGGCTACTCTTTCTTGAACTCTCCCCTGCCCTTCCCCTTCCAGCTTTCTCTTCGTTCGTCGTCGTTTTCCACGATGGCAGTGCTGCATCCGCACATGATGGGCCTAGTCCTTGCACTGTTCCCGTTCCTTGTTCACGCCCAAAATTCGACGAGTACTACGACGTTTACGACCTCCGTGGCCGTGTCGACGATAAGCACTAGCCGGTCCGGAACAAACGTGATCACTGTTCCTACGAGCACTATATTCACTGCTACCACTATCGTCTCTGAAGTCATCACCTCGGTCTCTCCGACAGCCACCAATTCACCCCTCAATCAAACTCAGCTTGCCACAGTCATCGGTCCAGCATTCGGCGTCCTTGGGGCTCTCCTCATTATCACTGGTCTTCCGTCTGTCTTCTGGGGACATAGAAACAGATGGTAAGTAAGGGCTCCTACAATGGGCGCAACCTACACAGCCGCTCAATCTCTCAATCTCGACTTCCACACAGGTCGACCTACTTCGTCTGTGGCTTCTATACCTTTGCTCTCGTCTGTGCTGCCCTCATCATCCGCTTCGGCGTCCTCGAGGCCGTCAACCCACCTTCGGAGACCCTTCGCGGCCTCTTCGTCCTTTCCTGCGTCGTTGCAGGCGTCATAGGAGGCGGTGTAGCAATCTTCTTCTGGCAACAGACAAGATACTTTATCGGCAGCTGGGGCGGGTTCACTGTTGGTCTCTTCATCCAAGCCCTCCATGACGGCGGCCTGATCGCTCCGCTCGGATGGCGGTGGGCCCTCTACATGGGTACGTCACTTCTTCCGGTGTTTCTAGTAAAGTATCCGTTCAGTTACTGCGGCGCCCCAGGCGTTTTACTGTACAGCCGATGCCACAATACCGGGCATCCGATCCCCCATGCTCTTGCGGCAGGGGATATCCACACGCCCGAGCCTCGAGGGCACCACGGAAGCCTTTGTTGCAACCAATCATGCAATGTTCGAAGCATCCAGTCATAACCGGGCATGGTTGGAAGGTCCAAGAACGCCATGACAGCACCGCGACCCGTCGAACATAGCACGAATAGGGTCGGCTATGCTCGGGTAGATAGTTTGGAAAACTGTCAAGATTGGCAGTCGAACTCCACCCATCGTTCCCTATTCGGAATGCCTCTTCTGACACGCACTCTAGGATCCGCCGTTGTCGGGTTTGTTCTATGCACCCTCCCCAGCATCCATTACCATGTCCTTCTCGCTGCGACTGCGTGCTTTGGGGCAACCGCCTTCATCCTTGGTGTGGATTGCTACACTACCGCTGGTCTGAAAGAGGTAGGTTATCAAGTTAAAGCATCCCAGTTCGTTATTGACTCGTGTAGTTCTACGTCTACAACCTTGGCTTTGCTCCCCTCTTCCCCAAATATGCAGACACTGAATTCAGAGTAACTCAAACCATGCAAATCGAGTTAGGGATGATAGGCGCAATAGCAATTATGGGGATGGCCGTCCAGGCGCGGATCCTGGTCGTCCTCCAGGCGCGCCTGCGGGAGATCACCGCCGAGCAAGAGAAGAAAAATGCAGAGATCGAGGCTAAAGCCGCCGAACGGTTTGCGAATATCGATGGGGAGATTGGTGAATGGGAAAAGGAACATGGCAGGTTACTCGGGACGATGGGCCCTTCCCGCAAGCTGCAGGATGTCGAGGCGAGCCCAACTCTTGCGCCTGAAAGCGAACGGCCTAGCTCCCAGCTGTCGTTTATGGGAACAAGAAAGCAGAGACAATCGATTGGGACTTTGGGACATACGTCCACGGCCCCCACTGAAGAGAAGAACGACATCCCGCTGCTCTCCTTCGACCTTGGCAAGTCGATCGGAGAGAGTATTCCTTCTGATTTTGTCGCCAAGGATGTCTCCACTTCTGCTCGTTCTATTCCCGCTGATACTCTCGTCAAGGACGAAGAGCTGAAGCAGAAAGTCGAGCTGCTCTCCGAGATTCAGAATATCAGGAACTCGATTGCTATTCTCAAGCAGGAGACTGCTGTGGCCTCAGCCCTTGCTGCACCCTCTTCAACTTCGCGGTCTGCGGCAGTTTCTCTCGACTCACGATATAAGCTCGACACAGGCATCAAGAGCTCGTTCCTCGCGCCTGATTTGTCCACTACTCACGCTCGGGCGAGGTCACTCGATATACACACGATGGTCTCTCCCCGTGCTGCTACTTTCGATCCATCGAGTCGTGCAACGAGTTTTGGAGCCTCGAGTCTTGGATTCAACCATCCTAATCCGATCGAGCGACCGAAATCGACGCCTCTGGGGATTGCGGAGCAGGACTGGGAAGACTATCTCAACAATCGCAAGCTGTTCCAGCCACCCGCTGGTGTTACTGCCCCCATCCCCATCACACCAATTGAAACTGTCAAGCCCCAGCCGCGACCCCATGAAATCGCAATCTCACCTGCTGTGAAGGAGGCCATGGAGGCTCGGCGACTGCGGGAAAGCGCGTTTGTGCAGGGGGGACCAAGCGCAGCCTTGGAATTTGAGAAGGAGCGCGCGGGTGGGTCCTACCTTCCTCCTGAGGCAAGCCAAGAGGACAACGAGGATATCCCGCTCGCTGCAGTGAGCCGCCATAAGAAATCGACGAGCTCGGTCAGCGGGATGGGCAACTTTGGTCTTGGGTCCCGTACCACTAAGCCCACACCAGTTATCCTGCCCCCTCAACCGAAGCAGCCTCAACCTCAGCCCCAGCCGCCCGTGCGAACGTTCGAAGAGTTGTCCGAGCGACACAAGGAGAAAATGCGCGCACTTCAGGAACCTGTAACGAGGACTATAGAGCAGGAGGCTGAACTTGCGGCTGTGAAACAACGGTGGGAGAGGAGCAAGGCGGTCGAGCGGGAGGTGATGGCGCGACGTGAGGCCGAGAAGCGCGGGACTAGTCCGGAGGGACGTACCGGCAATGGGGGACACCCGCGACGACACTCGAGAAGCCTGAGCGGCGAGATTTTACAGGCAGCCGGTAGTGGAGGGGCAGAGCCGAGAGAACGGAAGATGAGCAGTCAGATGAAGGTGCAGGAGTGGCAGCGGTACCAGGGGACTGTCCACTCTGAGCTACCGGCGCCTCAGCGACCTGTGGCTACCCATAAGCACACTGGGAGTCGGGGCAGTGGAACGGGGATGCCCGTGCCGTTCCCCTCTAGTTCGCTCGGTCGTACAACTGCTGGATGGGCACCCCCTGCACAGCCTAGGCGGAGCGGAGGGAAGGATCCAGTGATGTAGGGACCAGCCAGGGACGCTTTGCACTTCGCTTGCGAAAGTATGAAAGACTTCGTTCATTTCGAAGGACGATCCTCACGCCAGACAAGACTCATTTATACAGCTAACGCCAGCTTTTGCACATACATAGACCCACGCGTATGCACATGCAAACACCATCGATTCGGTTTTGGTCTTGATTCAGAAAACGAACGCTCTTGTTGAACCCTCTCCCACATCACAACATTACCCTTCACATGCATTTCAGTTTATCCGCAAACAGCACTCACACTCATACTCGCATCCCCATTCCTGAATGCATTTTTGGATGCCAGACCAACTCTCATGACCCCCTTCTACTTCCCACTTCGTTCCCCCTCATGCATTCCGTTCTCATTGCTACTCAGCTATCCGCATAGCTACCATCGTGTAGCTACTACATATCTGTCGCTACTTGTTTACATTACTACCCCGCTCTGTGTTTCTATCATAATTGATGTAACATTTTGTGTTATAATTGGACGAACGTCGCGCAAATGGGGAATATTACAGGTTATCGTTGTTTCTCGTTCCTCTTGCCCATTTGCCTGCCTTTTGCGAATCTGGACTTTTGGTCCCGCCGGGCTGCTTGCTTCTTCTTTTCGTACTTGCGGACGGCCTTGGTCTCGTAGGCAAACTCTGATTTGGGAGGCTTGCGTGCTTTTACAATTGTTTTGACCTGTGTAGATCGAACAGGTCCTCGTATCTTGGGTCGTGACTGTTGTCCTTCGTCTGAAGTGAACTGGACACCAGGGTGAGATGTTGAGGCGGGATCGACAGGGTCAAAGTCTTCTACTATTGTTACTGTCGCTAGTTGTTCCTCGTTTGAGAACCCCATCTCTTCTGGGTCCGCGTCGGCTTTCCCGTTATCTAGTGAAGTGGGGTCACCTGAACAGCGAAAAGGTTGGAATAGATTTGAAAAAGGGGGGGGCGCCAGAAAAGGCTCAACAAACCAGAATCTGTGGCGCCATACGCTCGTTCGACCTCTATTGCATTCTTCGCGGCTTGCTCTGCAAGGGCTCTGCGTTTCTTTCCAAATCCAATAAATAAATAAAAATACGTCGGCACGATCCGGGAGCAGTGAAGAAAGCAACTGACTTCTCGCCTTGCCTCTAAACGCTCCTGCTTTTCGCGTTCCAAAGCATTTGCTTTGCTCGCTTCTTTCCGAGCCAGCTTCCGCTTATGAAAACCCGTGAGGTAGTCTCTATCATGGGAGGCGAATCAGATTACAGGGACATATTGCGGTCAGACCGATTGCACCTCCGGGCATCTTCGTCAAACACGATCTCTTTGACCTGCTCGCGCTTCTGCTTTCGTTTTGCAGACCACACCTTGTTCTGGTGGGTAAGTATGACGGTATTCGAAGGTCCTGGAATCGACATTGTTTTTCTTCGTGTAGGTGGTTGCAGTTTAACAGTGACAAGGTGGCTTCCTCTTTCTGTTGATTAGCGCGGTTAAATATCAGTACCTAATAATAGGGAGTCCTCCTTATTTTTTCTACTTGTGGGAATAACCAGAGTCGTTCGTACGCTTCAATCTTACAGAGCCGGTTGACTTTTCTTGGGTGAACAACTGGATGCGGGAGATAAACTATCATAATATCCACTCCTGACTACTTCTGACTACTTCCTCGAGTATTTACCCGCAGGGTTATGAAAAATCAGCCCCGGATGGCGCGGGACTCGGAGCCGAGCTGAATCGTAAGAAGGCGACAATCGAACGCTAATATGCTGTGCAACTATGGTCCTGATAAATGTCTCTGCATCGATTTGGAATTGGGTTTTTTTTGAATTCTCCTAGATAACACCGGTGCAAACCGGAAATGAGCAACTGACTAGCTGTGGGCTGGATGCAGGCAATAACCAAATCCTAATGGCACCTCCACATACCGAAAACGTGCATACAATGCGCCCGCATATAAATGGCCGCTCCGTAGTTGAAGCCGTGTAAAGCCCCCCGGCTCTTCACAGGAGTTGGTCCCATTCCCTTTTGCTGAACATACTGTCTGTACTGACCCATAATGTAGATGGAGAACCCTACAAGCAATACCACCACTCCTAGGTATTTGTGGATTGGAGAACCCAAGCAGCGGACTACGTTTGGAATCCTCTCCGTTTGCTTCACCACCATCATCATATGCGTATGGAGCACTATACACTTCAACATACCCTCCAACCCTCACACTCCTATCCGTCGGTTTTTCCTCCAGGTTTCTTGGATGGTCGTCGCTCTCCTCGCACCAGAGGTCCTCCTCTACCTGGCATTAACTGAGAGGGTTGATGCTACTAAATTGATGAAGGCGGCCCTGGCATCCCACCCACGTTTAGCCAAACCCGGAATGCTTGCTCGCGTCTACAACTATATCCGAGCGAAGTTGAAGGACGTGAGTGTCCCATACCAAGCCTCGATGATCTAGTCGTAGCTCATTGGACTGAGCAGGAGCACTATGGTCTCGTAGAGCGGACAAATCAACCGCACTTCGGCATGGTCCACGCATTCTATGCGGTCATGGGCGGATTCGCATTCTATGGATCACACGAGGGCAGGATCCCCACTGACGAGGAGTCCCTCGTTGATTTATCAACAAATACACGTTTCCTTGTTGAGGTTCCCAAATTTGAGACGCTCAACTATATCATGAAGCACTTCCCCCAGATTATCACCGCCACCCATGAGGACACCATTCTCAGCCGTGCAGAGTCTAGCAGTCTGAGCAAGGCTGTCCTGATTGTTCAGGTAGCGTGGTTCTGCACAAATTGCGCGTCAAGGCTTATCCAACATATTCCGCTGAGTCTCCTCGAAGTCTCCACGGCCGCTCATGGCTTCTGCACTCTGCTCACGTACGTTGTGTGGTGGTCGAAACCCACGAGGGGGAAACAAGCTCGGGAAGTGTATGCACTCCTCAAATGTTCAGGTGTGGCGTATGATGAGGCGTTGGAGATAGCGCGGAAAAGGGCAGCAGGAGACTCTTCGGGCCCGGCAAGATGGGAGACAATCGACCTGGCGGCAAATGCACTGCAACATCTTCTCCCAAACCCACAGGAACCACCAGGAGATTACCATTTCCGCTTTTTTCGGGTATAGGCAGAACATGATTCCCGGGGCATTTGGAAGAGAGTCAGGAAGCAGTCTATTCTACGAGTTGATAACCATAGCTGTCTCCCCGGTGATTTATGGCATCTTACATTTCCTTGCCTGGAATGATCATTTCCCCACCCCCCTGGAACGTGTACTCTGGCGTGTCTCCTCGGTTGTGGTAACATGCTCGGGGATCGTGGGGATCCCGTTGGCTGTCGCATTAAATGCAATTGGTGATAATCTCTCTGGAACTCTTAAAGCAATATCTATCACCATGGCCGCATTCACCGGTTTTCTAACACCTACGGTCCACATTGTTTCATCAGGCTTCCTTATTGTAGAAAGTTTTCGGCAGCTGTTCTTTTTGGAACCTGCTGCGTATCAGCTCCCATCTTGGACTAATTATTGGCCTCACCTCTCATGAATCAGCCGTCCCTTTATAGAATGGACTCTATCTCGAAACATTGTTATTTGAATTGATATCACTTGTGCCCACTGTTGTCGTGCAATTCAATTAATCAACGGCTTTGAGCTTATGAGGTTTAAAGTGCACGATCTTCGTTCGATCTCGCATTTACTGCGAAGAACAAGCCCCAGATGGCGCGCGACTCGGTGCTGTTGACATAATGGTAAGTCTGCGCTTCTTGCCAATCTTAGTCTTCTCTATGCCAAAGGAACAAGCTTGATCGACGTAAGTTGACCGCATCATATTCCCCATTCGGAGACCGTACAGAAGGCGATGGAGCAATAGCATTGGTGGGCGATGAGTTTGCCCCACGATAGGATGTGAGAACTGAGCTACTCCGCGCAGCCCCACCCATGGCCTACGCTTCGTCAAGGGGTATAAAGCAACTGCGCAAATTCATGACAGATTTACCCTGGTAACAGTAATGCAATTTCCAAAACATAAACGCAGTCCTCTCACCGATGCATACACTCCAGTCGGAATTCCTCGTTGGAGGACGCGCCTCTTCGTGACCACTCCACAGCTCTTCCTGCGATGGAACCTATAATGGAAACACAATGCATCACACCTCCGATGGACGCGAACCCGATCCATGAAGAAGCGGCCTATGAGCTCTCCATACCTCGAGCTTGGCCCTTAGTTCTCAGCCGCAACCAACTGTGCAAACGCTGAGAGTTCGTGTCAGCGGTCGCGTTCAAGGCCAAGGAGAGCAAGTTTCATATTCTTGTTAACAATTCTGGTGCTACCTGGGGTGCACCTTAGGTTGATTTTCTTGAGAAGGCTGAGACCGTTTTATGGCGTTGGACGTGAAGGCGATCTTCTATCGTTCGTGTTCATTCTCGTTCGTGGCACCATCCCTACTAAATCGATTCTCTGGCGTCACGAGTGACATCCAAGCATGCTAGTATTAACCTTCCCCCGTCCTTGTTCTCCTTGTTCTCAGCTTGACCCCTCTCCTGGAAAAAGACGCTACTGCAATCGACCCAGGACGCATAATCAATATGTCGTCTACTGCGAGTGTTCATTTGCATGCAGAGAGATCCGGATTGTCCGTTCCAGGCTATGGGCTCTGGAGCTGTAAGCGTCCCCTGGCGTTTCTGATGGTTTGACCTCCCTATCTCCAACCTGAACAACAAGTCTACACCTACTTCTTCTGCACTAGCCCTGCACCCATCTGGCCTGCCGTCCTATTCCCAGGAGCCTGATGGAGGCTCCAGTGGCGTTTCGGGATCCTCCTTCGGACACCGATACAATGGCCTGCTCATTGCCCCCGTGATCCCTCTGTTTGGCGGTCGTGATGAGTCAAATAGGGTGTCAGTCTCAAGCGAACGCAGCCAAGACGCAGCCCGTTCGCCTTCGCCTTGGTAGAGAAGTTCATCGGACCGTGGCTTGATGACACCGATAGTGTCGTAGCAGGACCGTAAACAAGGATTCACAACTGTTGTGATATGTTTCCAGTGTGATTAATTGTAGTTCCTATTACGCTCCCTCGAATTTAGTTCTGCAAATTTCTATCACTCTTTCGTGTTTAGTGCAAAATCGTTGACTACATTACAACGAGAAGTACAGTCTCCAGGAAAATCGGCGCTTTGAGGTAAGTTTCGGCAAAGTGACATCACGCCAATAACCACGGCCAATAACTGACATCACAGTGCCGTAGTGTATTGAAGATGGAGACTCAGTACGATTTCCGTCTCCCCCAAATTCTCATCCCACCACACTTAAGAAATAGCGCATAAGATTCAGAAATCCCAGTGACGGACAAGAGCGGTGAGCAAATCAATGTTGGAGACACAGTTTCTTCCAAAAGCCGTGGTGGCAAGCATACTGGTGTAGTCACCGATATTATGGAGACCCTAGAAGACGCCAAGGAGGGCCCTTCCAAGGTTCTATTCGAGGACCAGCATGATGCGTATCATCCGAAATATGGCGTGGAAGAGGAGTTGATTCAAAAATCATGTCTAGGCCATCCGGTCTCCCATAACCTACGCACACTCGTGCACGGTGATAATCCGTTCTAGAAGGTAGCAGTAGTTGCGGTCGCGAAGAGCATTGTCCTGTGAACGAATACATCATTAGATTCGAGGTACATAAACGGAATCCTGCAAACTGTATACCAAATGCGGTTGACGATAATATCGGAATATCCATTAAAGCCCATCCCAGCATCATGCGTGTGCATGTATCTGTGCCCTATCCGTTGCCCACGGTCTCACTATGCTGTTCCGTATACTGTGGGGGTATATTGAAGCATAAGCCGAACTAATAATCCTGAACTTCGACAGTAAACCAACCTCTGAGGTGGTTCTACGACATCGACTCGACCGACCATGAGAGATTGGCCATGAGAGACTGGCCATGAGCGACTGGCCATGAGAGACCGGCCATGAGAACACCGCCTGCGAGTCGCCCTCCCTTCATTATTGGCACAGTGCAATTTTTTGATCTACCGCCTGGGAACCCGCATTGGATGTGTATACGCTGGCAACAATTCAAGAGACAGACAAATTTGAAATCAGCAACTGACCTGGATGCAGGCAGTAGCCAAAATCCTCAAGGCACCTCCACATACTGAAAACATGCATACAATACGCTCGCATATCAATGGCCGCTCCGTAGTCGAAGCCGTGTAAAGCACCCCCGGCTCTTCACAGGAGTTGGTCCCATTCCCTTTTGCCGAACATACTGTCTGTACTGACCCATAAGGTAGATGGAGAACCCTACAACCAATACCACCACTCCTAGCAATCCTCCGTATTTGTGGATTGGAGAACCCAAGCAGCGGACTACGTTTGGAATCCTTTCCGTCTGTTTCACCACCACGATCATATGCGTATGGAGCACTCTACACTTCAACATACCCCCCAACCCTCACACTCCTATCCGTCGGGTTTTCCTCCGGGTTTCTTGGGTGGTCATCGCTCTCCTCGCACCAGAGGTCCTCCTCTACCTGGCAATAAATGAGAGGGTTGATGCTACTAAATTGATGAGGACGGCCCTGGCATTCCACCCACGTTTAGCCAAACCCGGAATGCTTGCTCGCGTCTACAACTATCTCCGAGCGAAGTTGAAAGATGTGAGTGTCCCATACCAAGCCTCGATGATCTAGTTGTAGCTCATTGGACTGAGCAGGAGCACTATGATCTCATAGAGCGGACATCTCAACCGCGCTTTGGCTTGGTCCACGCATTCTATGCGGTCATGGGCGGATTTGCATTCTATGGATCCTATGAGGGCGGGGTCCCGACTGTCGAAGAGTCCCTCGTTGATTTATCAACAAATCCACGATTTATTGTTGAGGTTCCCAAATTTGAGACGCTCAGTTATATCATGGGGCACTTCCCCCAGGTCATCACTGACACCCATGAGGACACCATTCTCAGCCGTGCAGAGTCTAGCAGTCTGAGCAAGGCTGTCCTGGTTGTTCAGGTGGCGTGGTTCTGTACGAATTGCGTCAAGGCTTATCCAACGCCTTCCGCTGAGTCTCCTCGAAGTCTCCACGGCCGCTCATGGCTTCTGCACTCTGCTCACGTACGTTGTGTGGTGGTCGAAACCCACGAATGTTGCGACACCTACGATCATGAGGGGGAAACATGCTCGGGAAGTGTATGCACTGCTCAAGTGCTCATCCGAGGAGTATAAAGAGGCATTGGAGGTGGCGCGGCAAAGGGCAGCAGGAGACACTTTGGGCGCGACAGGAACGGAGAAAATCAACCTGGCGGCACATGCACTGCAACATCTTCTCCCAAACCCACCAGAATATCACTACAGTCACTTTCTCGGGCATAGGCCGAACATGATTCCCGGGACAGTTGGGAGAAAGTCAGGAAACAATCCATTCTATGAGTGGATAGCCATAGCCGTCTCCCCGGTGCTCTATGGCGTCATACATTTCCTTGCCTGGAATGACCATTTCCCCACCCCCCTCGAACGTGTACTCTGGCGTGTCTCCTCGGTTGTGGTTACATTCTCGGGGATCGTGGGGATCCCGTTGACTATAGCATTAAGTGCATTTCCCTCTGGACAATTACTCGGCTGGGCCCCCCTTATTCTAACACCTACCACCCACGTTGTTTCATCAGGCTTTCTGATTGTAGAAAGCTTTCGGCAGCTGTTCTTTTTGGAACCTGCTGCGTATCAGCTCCCGTCTTGGACTAATTATTGGCCTCACCTCTCATGAATCAGCTACCTGCTTATAGAAAGCACTATCTCGAAACATTGTTATTTGAATTGACATCACTTGTGCCCACTGTTGTCGTGCAGTTCAATTAAGCAACGACTTTCAGCTTGTGAGGTTTGACCCACCCGGCTTCGTACTACAATGCAAGGTGGCTTTGGGAACAACACAGCCGGTGCACCCCAATCACGCGACCTCCAAAGTCGATCCTGGCCCAATGTCTCCACGAGATGGTGCGGGAGGTTGGGCCACCGCACAAGGCGCCCTTTGCTGCTCTACATAGGTTGCGATGGGATCGCCCACAATGGTCTGCTAAGACGGGGTTAAGAGGCGACCTTCGAGGTTCGGCACGCGAATATACTTTACTGACCTCGCCTACTCTGGATGATGAATACTGGGCCCTTGATTCGTCCCACGTCTCGGGGTCACAGGCAACCCAAAGGCTGTGTGGGGCGCACAACGGTTCGTTAAGTGTTTGTAGCGGACAAACACTACACTGAAAGCGAAATTCTGAAACTAACTCCCATCATTGTATGAAATATGGTTTGCAGTGGCATAACCTCAAATTCTCTGGAGAGGTAAAGATACAGTTTTGCGCGAGGCGCATCCGAACTCGGTCTTCTTGCTGCTCCGTTCGTGTTGCCGCCGACCATTCCGTCGCCCTCGTTTGAACTCTTCTCATCGTCTTCTTTCTTGTCTTCTTCTTCATCCTCCTCGTCCTTTGCGAAGAGGGCAGCTGCGAGGTTCATCAACGTAACAGGGTTTGCTTCGCGCATGTCGGCGGTGAAAATGATGTCCCAACCTGGGGCGGTGACTCAGCATCAGGCCAGTTTTGGGCATAGGCAGTCGAGTCGTACATAGTCACTGTCCAGCTTTCGCCCCCTCGGGAGGCTCGAGGCATTCGTGCTTAGACTTTGGCATCAGTATCCCTACCATTAAACTCCTCAAAGGCCTTCTATTCTTCGAGAAGAACAACACCTGAAATTACTATCAGCATGCGGAGATATTGGACGCAGAATCCTCTCCCTGCCTTGACAAGGTTCCAGGCATATCCTCAACCCCCTGCGTTTCACCATCCCGTCTTCCTCGGCTGGAAGTTTTGAGCTCCTCGCCTTTGGACAGGGCTCACACTGCTCCAGAAGCGTTTAATTTCGGAACCGAGCTGCAGAGACAATTCCAATCATTCGTCACATGGATATTGTACATAGAGTTACCAAACGCACCAAAGTAATCGTCAGGAGCGAGACACATCATCACGGATTCCCGGGGTACCCTTCATTGAGCAGGATTGATTGGCCCGGATTGGTGTCCAGGGAAGGGTGGGTCACTTGCGAGGGTTGAATCTTGAGGTCTGGCCACCGCCGGTGGTTCAAACTTGCCTTCCAGGAGCCTGATGTCGAGATGGTGCTGTATCTCGAATTCGCGCCGCGTGTTCTTATTTCGGGTGGGGACTTGTTGTACTATGTCATACTCAGATTCTAGTGTATATATGAATGGATATAACTCAGCTTGATGGGGACCAGTGAGCCTGGTCGACATACCGGTGGATACTTCTACACTACGCCAAACTTACTTTGTGGATGAGTTGTCGTACTGGACAAGAATGGACAATGTGATAATGCAGATATTACTGGCTGTACAGCTCAAGGTCGCATCTCCGACTACTGCTCACAGATCGCGAGTGGTTCAAAGCCCTTGGACCCATTCAACTTCGTCTGCGCAGTATGCCACCAGGGAAGCCAGATCTCTCGCAATACTCATACTCTGCCATCTCCTCTCTCGTCCTTACAGCTGGTAAACTTCATTTTCATTTGAAACCGAGTAGGCTCGCTGACTGAATTTCGTGCAGACCGCTCTGCTCTTCCACGACGCGACAAAGAACCCGATGGCGCTCCCGAATCTCTGGTCGGTCGCATAGATCCAAGGGAGATGGGCTCCCGCGTGCGACGCGAGGCTCCCAAGGACTTGCAAAAGAAGAAAAAGCGCGCGACGGATGAAGTCGTTGGCGAACGCCTACCTAAGAGGAAGACTGGTGGAGCGGCAGCTGGGTTTGGTTACCAGGATGTTCTCGAGGCGACCCAGGATGTTGAAGGGTTGCGGTACAAGCCGCGGACGGCGGAGACACGCACCGTGTACGAACTCATCCTCGAGTCGGTTCATCGCACCCTCGGAGACGTAGCGCAGGATGTAGTCAGATCTGCTGCGGACACCGTGCTCGAGACCCTCAAGACCGAAGGCCTCAAGGATTTTGACAAGAAGAAGGAATTGCAAGAGATCCTTGGACCGCTTACCAACGAGGCATTTGCGCAGCTGCTCAACCTCAGCAAGAAGATTACCGACTATGCTGCTGAGGATGAGGTCATGCGCGATCCAGACGAAGAGCGAAGAGAGGGCGAGATCGATGACGAGACTGGCGTAGCCGTCGTCTTTGACGAGGAGGAAGAGGAAGAGGAGGACGACCGCTTTGAAGAGCTCGGTGATGAATCAGACACGTCGGACGAGGAAGAAGGCAAGGGTGAAGAGGCCCCGCCCGTAGAAGCCGATGGAGAGGAAGCGTTAGTATATGGTGGCGAAATCTCAAAACGTGCCGCAAGGGCTACTACCGACGGTGATAAGGTCTCCCCGCATGACGTCGACGGTTTTTGGCTGCAACGATTATTAACGACTGTATGGAACGACCCCGTTACTGCCACAGAAAAGACTACGGAAGCCCTATCCATCCTCTCCTCCGAAGCTAGCGTTCGCGATGTCGAAAACGCGCTCATGGAACTCTTGGACTTCTCTCACCATGAGGTGGTGCGAACGCTCGTCAAGAACCGAGATGTGGTCGTATGGTGCACCAAGCTTGCACGGAGTGATGAGAATGAGCGCATGAATGTTGAAGTTGCGATGCGCGAGAAGAATGTTGGGTGGATCTTGAAGGAGTTGCGCGGAGATCGTACAAAACGCGTTGCTCGACGGGAGGGTGATGCGATGGAGGTATACACCGAAGCAGCGACAATACCCAAGACCGCCACCATTGCCCCTGGCACGACTGTCGCTCCACGACGGGTGTTGGATTTGGAGGGGATGGCGTTCTCGCAGGGTGGACACCTGATGTCTAACAAGAAGACGGTTCTTCCTCCTGGTTCTGTTAAGCGTTCGAAGAAAGGCTATGAGGAGATTCATGTTCCTCACAAACCCCTACCAACTGTTCAAGATGGACGAGTTCCCATCTCCTCCCTACCTGGGTGGGCGCAGCGCGCCTTCAAAGCCGGAACGACTTCTCTTAACCGAGTACAGTCGAAATTGTATCCCGTCGCCTTTGGTACCGACGAGCCTATCCTTCTTTGTGCTCCCACTGGAGCTGGAAAGGTAAGCAGGTTCCCATGTTAATTGATTATTACTGAAGTTCAACCTGCTAGACCAATGTAGCCCTCCTTACTATTCTGAATGAGCTGAGCAAGTGGCGCGACGAAGAAAGCGGTACCTTCGACCTCGACGCATTCAAGATAATCTACGTCGCTCCTATGAAAGCGCTTGTACAAGAGATGGTTGGCAGCTTTGGGAAGGCCCTGGAAGTCTACGGGGTTAGAGTCGGCGAGCTTACCGGTGATAGCCAAATGACAAAGGCACAAATCACAGAAACACAAGTCATCGTTACGACCCCAGAAAAATGGGACGTCATTACACGCAAATCGACCGATACGTCCTATACCAACCTCGTTCGGCTGCTCATCATTGACGAAATTCACTTGCTGCATGATGAGCGTGGGCCTGTTCTCGAGTCCATTATCTCACGTACAATTCGGAGGATGGAGCAGACGAGGGATTATGTCCGGCTTGTGGCGCTCTCCGCCACGCTCCCTAACTATCAAGATGTCGCCAAGTTCCTCAGAGTCGACCCGAAGAAGGGGTTATTCTATTTCGATGCGACCTACCGTGCGACGCCATTGCAACAACAGTTTATTGGTGTGACGGAGAAGAAGCCGATTAAGCGGTATCAGGTCACCAACGAGGCGTGTTATGAGAAGGTGCTCGATCAGGCAGGGAAGAACCAATCCCTAGTTTTCGTCCATTCACGCAAGGAGACTGCAAAGACTGCAAAGTTTTTGAGGGATATGGCGGTAGAAAAGGAGACAATCACCCAGTTCGTTAAGCCCGACTCTGGCACACGGGAGCTGCTCCTTGCGGAAGTCGAGAATGTCACAGATCAAAACCTCAAGGATCTCTTGCCGTTCGGGTTTGCAATCCACCATGCAGGTATGAACGCCAAGGATCGAGTACTCGTCGAGGAGCTGTTCAAAGAAGGACACCTGCAAGTGCTTTGCAGTACCGCTACGCTTGCATGGGGTGTCAACCTTCCTGCTCATTGTGTGATTATCAAAGGCACGCAGGTGTACAACCCGGAGAAAGGACGTTGGTGCGAACTCAGTCCACAGGATGTGCTACAAATGTTGGGACGTGCTGGTCGGCCGCAATACGACAGCTATGGTGAGGGTATCATCATCACCAACCACTCAGAGCTGCAGTATTACCTCAGCTTGATGAACCAGCAGCTACCTATCGAGAGTCAGTTCGTATCTAAGCTGGCGGACAACCTCAACGCTGAGATTGTGCTGGGGACTATTCGCAATCGGGATGAGGCGGTTCAGTGGCTTGGCTATACTTATTTGTAGGTTCTTCCATACATTATCTCAGAACTATTTCTGACTCTGTCACTATAGGTATGTTCGAATGCTCAGAGATCCAGTACTCTACAGCGTTGGTGTGGATTACCTGGACGACGATCCTCTTCTCGAACAGAAACGCGCTGACATCGCCCACTCTGCTGCGGTCATGCTCGAGAAATGCAACCTGATCAAGTACGATCGCGCATCCGGCCGCTTCCAATCCACCGAGCTGGGCAGGATCGCCTCGCATTACTATGTCACTTACAATTCCATGGCGACGTACAATCAGCACATCAAGCCCACTATGTCGATTATCGAACTGTTCCGAGTCTTTGCGCTCTCGAACGAGTTCAAGCTTATCCCCGTTCGTCAGGATGAGAAGCTCGAGCTGGGCAAGCTGTTGGAGAAAGTTCCCATCCCAGTCAAGGAGAGCGTAGATGAGCCTGCGGCGAAGATCAACGTCCTTCTTCAGGCTTACATCTCGAACCTCAAACTGGAGGGATTTGCGCTTGTTGCAGACATGGTATATGTTACTCAGTCTGCAGGGCGGTAAGTTGTGAACCGCATGTTGTCCAATACTACCACTCATTGTCAACTTTACAGCATTCTCCGGGCCATGTTCGAGATCTGCCTCAAGCGCGGTTGGGCCATCCCCACACGAGCAGCGCTTGATATGTGCAAGATGGCCGAAAGACGCATGTGGAGCTCGATGACCCCTCTCCGCCAGTTCCGTGGCGTACCTGGCGAGGTCTTGCGAAAGGCTGAAGCAAAGCAATTCGTAGGTCCTTTCAATCTACGAGCAAATGCAAAGACTCATTGGAACCCCAGCCCTGGTATCGTTACTTCGACCTCAGTCCTCCTGAACTCGGCGAACTCATCGGCCTGCAAAACGCTGGCAAGCTCGTGCACCGTCTAGTGCACCAGTTCCCTAAGCTTGAGTAAGGGGCTCCTGTGTACTGAAGCGCACTGCTGACGAATTCTGTAGCTTGCAGGCACATGTCCAACCAATCACTCGTTCCCTCCTTCGTGTCGACTTGACGATCACACCCGACTTCCAGTGGGACGACCGAGTTCACGGAGCTTCCCAATCTTTCTGGATCATTGTCGAGGACGTCGATGGTGAAATCGTTCTCTTCCATGATCAATTTACTCTACGACGCCAATACGCTATCGGCTCACCCGAAGAAAACGAGCATTTAGTCACATTGACCGTACCAATGTTCGAGCCCGTCCCGCCCAACTACTACGTCTCCGTGGTTTCTGATCGCTGGCTACATTCCGAGACCCGTCTCCCGATTTCTTTCAAGAATCTCATTCTCCCAGAGAAGTTTCCGCCCCCAACCACCCTGCTCGACCTCCAGCCACCGCCGTTCTCCGCACTGCATAACCCCGAGTTTGAACAGATCTACTCTTCTTCTATCCAGAGCTTCAACAAGATCCAGACCCAGGTCTTCCAAGCTCTATACACAACTGATGAGAACGTATTCATTGGTGCCCCCACTGGCAGTGGCAAAACTATTTGCGCGGAGTTTGCTCTCCTACGTCTCTGGAGCAAGAAGGGGAGCAAACAACATCGTGCTGTCTGCGTCATGCCTTTCCGGCCAATGGTTGAGCTGCGAGTGGCAGAGTGGCAGAAGAAATTCGGCCACGTGCAAGGCGGCAAGACAATCGTCAGCTTAACTGGAGACTCGAGTACAGACTTGAGACAATTGGAGCTTGGTGACGTTATCGTGTGCACTCCGACTCAGTGGGACATGATCTCACGTCGGTGGAAGAAGCGAAAGAATGTCCAGAACATCGGATTGTTAATCTGCGACGAAGCACACCTAGTTGGAGGAGAAATCGGACCTACTTATGAAGTCGTTATTTCGAGAACTCGATACGTCTCCGCCCAGACTGAGATCAAGACACGTATCGTCGCCTGCTCGGTTTCGTTGGCCAATGCTCGAGACTTCGGCGAATGGATGGGTGCTACGGCTCATACCCTTTTCAACTTCCCGCCTAGTGCGCGACCATTGGACATGGATATCCATCTCCAAAGCTTCACCATCGGCCACTTCCCGTCCTTGATGATTGCCATGTCAAAGCCTGCTTACGTCGCGATCAAGGAATATTCACCAACTAAGCCTGTGGTCCTCTTCGCTCCGTCTCGGAGACAATGCCGTCTCACTGCAAACGACATCCTCACCCACTGCTTGGCTGACGACGACCAAGATCGGTTCCTCAATCTGGACAAAGAGGAGCTTCAGAAACACTTAGAGCACGTCTCTGATCCCGGCCTCATTGAGACCCTGGGTCACGGCATTGGGTTCTATCACGAGGCATTGGATAAACAAGACAAGAAAATCGTTGAGCGTTTGTTTGAAGCGGGCGCTATTCAACTTCTCATTGCTTCGAGGGTTCGTGTCACACGTGTAGGGCAGCACATATTCTGACGAGATTGTATCTAGGAGACCGCCTGGAGTCTACCAGTCTCCAGCTACATGGTAATCATCATGGGTGTGCAGTACTACGAAGGTCGAGAGCACCGCTATGTGGATTATCCCGTAGCGGATGTTCTGCAGATGATGGGCAGGGCTTGTCGGCCGATAGTCGACGAACGCAGTCGATGCTTACTCATGTGCCAGCAGACTCGAAAGGAGTTTTACAAGAAGTTCCTGAATGAAGGTCTGCCGATCGAGTCACACCTACCCACTCATTTCTTGCATGACTTTTTCCTGGCGGAAATTGCAGAGGAAACAATCGAGAACAAGCAGGACGCTTTGGTGAGTAACTCCTATGTCCCCATGATAGGCGACCGGCTAATAGTGATTCAGGATATCCTCACGTGGACGTACTTCTATCGCCGTCTCACCCAGAACCCGAACTACTACAACCTCAACAACGTCAGTCACCAGCATTTGTCTGATCATCTTTCAGAACTTGTTGAAACGACCCTTGACGACCTTGTTACTGCTCACTGCATCTCAATCGAGGATGAGACCACTGTCAGCAAGCTTAACTTGGGTTGGATTGCGGCCTACTACAACATCTCATGTGAGTGACGTTCCTTGTTGGTGTCCCTTCTGACTTTCTCACCTCAATCTTTACAGATATCACGATCGATGTTTTCTCTATGTCCATTACGGAGAAGACCAAGCTCAAGGGGTTGCTCGAAATTATCTCATCTGCAACTGAATTCGAAAACACCTCTATCCGACGACACGAGGATGTTCTTCTGCGACGAATCTACGACCGCGTGCCCGTCAAGTCGGAGAAACCTCGATTCGAGTCCCCCGCGTTCAAAACGTCCATCCTCTTGCAGGCTCACTTCTCGCGCCTGCAGCTCTCTCCGGACCTTGTAACCGATCAACAAGTCGTACTAAGCCAAGTTGTCAATTTGCTCCACGCTTGCGTTGACGTTATGGCTTCCAATACTTTCCTGAACGTCCTTGGCGCCATGGATCTGGCGCAAATGTGCGTACAAGGCGTCTGGGAGAGTGATTCTCCACTCAAGCAGATTCCTCATTTTGAGCCAGAGGTGGTGAGGCGGTGCAAGGCTGCGGGTGTTCATAGTGTGTACGACCTGATGGACATGGACGCCGATGACCGTCTCAAACTATTGGATATGAGTCAAAAGCAAATGTACGTTCCCGTCTCTGTGCCTCTGGTTGCACCGGCGAGCTAATACATTCATTTATAGCCGCGACGTGGCGACATTCACCAATTCCTATCCAAGCATAGAGGTTGCCCATGAGTTCGAAGAAGCAGAGGAATACACCTCCACACAGCCCATTGGACTGCGAGTGACCCTCAGCAGTGGGGACGAGGATGATGAAGAAGAAGAGGAAGCCCCCACTGAGGTTGTCGCCGTTGCGCCGTTCTACCCACTGAAGAAGATTCCCAACTGGTGGCTAGTTGTCGGCGATACCAAGACGAAGCAGCTCATAGGCATCCGGCGTGTTACCATACCCAAGAAAGCGCTCACTGTGGAGCTCAAGCTCTCGCTCCCTGCCGGCACACACGAGAGCCTCCGACTGTATGTCATTTGCGATTCGTACATGGGTGCGGACCAGGACCTCGAATTGTCACCAATTAAGGTCGTTCAGGGTGAGGAGAGCGATGACGACAGTGACGATGGAGATGAAGACGAGGAGATGCAGGATGCGTAGAGCCCCTTTCAGAAAATTCGAGTTGTACTTCCCTTCATTATTGTACCCGTAGATCGCAATTTACACTCAATACTGCTCGTGAACGACGATCTTATGAGCCCGAAAGAACGCGTAGGTGGGGAGACTGTACGGCTAACAACGGAGCTTCCGAACGTGAAGAAGAAGAGGGAACTGGGAAAACGGACAACTCTTCCATCCTCTCTCCGTTCTGTAGATGGCATGGCGACCGGTGGCCTCGACCTTGGTAACGGGTGCAAGCGATATTATATTGATTGAAATTGTGGCGCCATTTGAACTGACGCTTGATGAGTGCGAAATGGTTTTGAAGATGAAACTCCAATGAAACTCACCGTTCTCCGTTCTCGAGTACGTTGGGGGGGCCAATGCTCCTGTCCTCGACCGACGAGGGTGGGATATTTGGAGGGTCCGACGCCTGAGCGGGCTTGTTCAAATGACGAATCGTAAATGCCGCACGTCGAGGATGACATTTGAAATCGATCTTCGGACCTTCTTTAGGAGACTGTACTGCGTATATTGGCCGGGTTGGTACTCTTAGACTTGAGAACAGAGCGCCGGTCTCCGTTGGTCGGTGCGCCTACACTCACAAGCGAATGGCTTTGTTTACGGAAAATAGGTTCCCCAACAGTTATAACATAATACTGTTTATGTTTACCTGTAACTTGTATCAGGCACGTTTACACAGGATTGTCACAGGGCAAAGCGCGGCTGCAGTTGCCAAAGGCCACGGCAATTCACAATGTGTTACAACCCATACGGCAGACGGGGGCGCCCGTCGGCCAAAAGGCCCTCTGCTGATTATGTCACAACTGGGTTATACACGGTTTTGTCTGATTTTAATGCTCTAAGGGAGGTGTACAGCAGCGACCATATCTAGTCACAGCCATCGTGATCTTTCAGACATTTCCCCGATGAGCCCAAGATGGAGATGGAGACGTGATGGTTGTGTACTTAGTCCCCAAGGTGCGTTTATTCTTTCGCAACGCATGCACAGCACCGGAGGAAGGTTGTCGTTGCCGAGTCCGAGGGTGACCACAGAGGAGAAAACGTTGAAGCCCAGCTAACTTGGAACAGAGTTCTGAGGCCAGGATGGCCCACAAACCAGTGTGCGCACTGGGGAGAGTCAAACTCGATCGCGTGGGGGACAGAGGAGTGGGTAAGGCTTCAAGCGCTGTGGCTGAATAATGAGAGTATAGATAGATATAGTAGATGCACAGGCCTTGTACAGGTTCCCTCCAGGGCCTCATTTGGGCAGCGCCAAGTTTGACGTGTATTGAAAGCAGGAAGTCGAGGCGACAGCGACGACGTACGTTGCGGGTCGGGTGTAACGTAAGACGAGTGACAGTGAATAGAAAGATGTCACGCGAGAGCGGACGAACTGCGGTGAAAAAGTGATGCGAAGTATGCATGGGCCTCCATATGGAAGAGGTCGGAAAGGTTCTGATTGGGCTGTGACGGGCGCATGCGAAGCAGGAGGTCATCAGTTTCACTATCCATCTTTGATGGCGATCTCGGGAGACGGAAAGGAGGCGCGAGAGTCCGAGCATAGACGCAGATCGATGCAGATATTTGTAGATCGGTATTCAGTCCATGGTGGGCTAAAATGCCGGAAATCAAGGGAGAAATAGAGATTGGAGGGAGCGTGAGGTGAGGTCGCTCGCCCGGGGCTTCTTGTCGTGAATCGTGGGCACCAGAGTGGCGACACGAGAGGGAACGGGGGACTTCCGAGTAGGAATAAATACTTAGGACGGCGTAATTCCGCGTTGAGTGGCATCTGCTCCTGCCATTACTTCCCTGCAGCGGCGAACCTGGCACCCTGACGGAACCGCAGTGCTGAGCGGCCTACCCGAGTACTGGTTGGCTACCTCTGCACCTGTCCTTTGCGACTACAAGCTCAAAGTGCCCTGCCCCGCGGGCGATAAGCCGGAACAGCCCTCTTCTCGGTTGCGATTTTGTTTGTCCGTCCAGGTCAGGCTTGAACCGCTCCCACCTTGCCCACACGGAATGGCTCGCCTCGGTAGCCAATTCACACTCGTTTACCACTTATTCGTCGTGTTTACTTTCTTTGGATCCCCATTTTTTGCAAACACCGCGGCGCCGGTCGTCTTCGTCTCCGCCCGTGAGGTTCATCGGGAACAGGCCCTCGCCAGAGCACAACAACGATGGGATCAACGCATCCTCCATCCAGGAATCTCAAACATTGACCCAGAATTAGCCCTACCCGGTCCCTCCGACCCGCACATCCGCTGGCGTCTGTCGCCAACCCCGACGCACAAGGAGTCCCACCGCTTCGCCAATCCTTCTCAAACAAGGTGGGAGTTATATTCTTCGTCATTTGACCCTCCGCCTACCTCCGCCTATTGCTTACTACAGCCCTCTCGTAGTGTTCCCAACAGGACAAAATCTGCCCCTTTGAACCGTATTACATCTTCTCCAGGAGAATCCGATGACCTCTCTCCTCTCCAACGCCGCTACATCGAGAAGCGTGCAGTCTGTCCAATTGCCATACAGACTACTGTCATCCTCTACTTCTCAAGCGGCGCTCAATTCCCCTTCTCAACAAGCACAATCGCTGGTCCACGCTCTACTGGAATCCCCGGAGATGATATAAACGGTCTCCCCAACACTAACGCTAACGCTGGCCCTGTCCCGACGAATAAACCGACCAACGGAGAGGAAAAAGACAATGGACCCGGAGGACCCGGGTAAGTAGCTTCAAAGGCCCATGGCTCCTCGGTCAGGCTTTTGACCCGTCCTTTTACCGCGCAGTCCCAAAGGTCCCGATAGTGCTCTCCTTGCGGGCATCTTCTCCATCCTCGCGCTCATCATCCTCGCATTTGTTCTCACGGTTTGGTACCACTGTCGCAATCGCAAAACCCGTAAACTCGTCGCACCGGAAAACGTCGAAGAGAGGAAAGATGGCCCAACAGTTGTACGGTAAGTCGGCGACCATTTGTCCGCCGAGCTGGTGAGATAGCTTATTCATGAACTTAGTGAAATGGGATCGAAGGGGTTCGCCTCCCTTCGTTCTTCGACACCCCCCAGTCAAAACCGCGGGTCCTTCCACCCAGGAGACATGATCAACAGGGCCTTGACTGCTTGGGGGCGCCCCAGGAATAACCAGGACTCGAGACATAGTAAGGCAAGCGAGGATAGCGAACTTCATGAGTGGAACACGAAGAGTCGTCGTTCTGTCCGATGGACTGAACTCCCGCCTGGTTCGATGCGACGAGAATCCGATTTCACAGGCACCCAAAGCGACGAGATGTACCCGGCGATGGTCAGGGATCGAATGGGCGCAGCCCACGTCGAGGAATACTCTGTTCCACTACCGATCCCCGCGTCCCCATCTCTCGACTTTCAATTCCCTCAACACCATGCGAGGGCTCTGAGTGTTTCCGACTCTTCTCACAGTCCGTCCGTTGCCAACCCTGCATTTATCATCCCGCGAGTTCCAGTCCGTTACGAAGCGAATATCCTCTACGCCACCAGTCCAGAAGTGCTTTATGGAACCGGCGCTTCTCGATCTGAGAGCCCAGCGAGTTCTTACGCTGTTCCTCCAACCAGAGTCCTCCCCATTGATGAACGACCACACTCCAACTTTACCGGCGCGACTTCAGCCTCAAGGTCGATCTCTCCGCGACGGGCTACCACGACCACTGCTACCACTAGTTTGCCGCCCTCAATTTTCAAGCGGACTTCCGATGCACCTTCCCGCTCTCTCTCACCACCACTCGAGGTTTCGAGTGAAGGAGCGTTGAGTCCTAGTGCCCGGATGACCGGATTCGGGCTGAACCCTGCAAGTCAGCTAGAAGCACGTACTGTTGGTGGAGCAGGACAAGAGTTGGGGATGCGCTCGAGCACCGCGGAAGACCTGTCTGCTCCTAGCGGCTATGGAGCCGATACCAGGTTTAATCCGGTACTGGGCCAGAGTGGATCCTCCTCTATGCCATTTCCCCGCGAATCTCTGCAGGTTCTGCCCGTCCATAGGCCACTCAGACGTGACGAGATGACAATCTCTGAGCGCCAAGCACGCGAGAAGGAGAGGAAGATGATGTCGAGGAGGATTGTGCAGCTCGCCATGGCCTCGCCTGGCGCGCTGGTTTCTCAGGAGTCGTTTTCGACCGTTTTCTCGCAGGGGATGCCGGATATGTATGAAGCTGTTCCACCGAGGTCATTAGGGGTCCCCACAAATGAGGGTTCTTACCCTCCCATGTCGATTCGACCCGAGCACCTCAGGGACGACAGTACCAAGAGCTACCCATACGCCGGGCTCATTGCCTTGCACGCTCCCACCGCAAGGCCGTTATCGGCTAGTTCCAAGGCGAAGAGCCCGATTTCATTGGGACGTCTCAGTTTAGGCGCAGAGACGGATTTTGGGGGTCAGAGC
>Ga0307513_10002485_pt1 | contig 25521 bp, 34 predicted proteins | sample 15_EM_MG_FD_202174 | JGI IMG/M metagenome (GOLD analysis project Ga0307513, IMG submission 202174) | Populus trichocarpa ectomycorrhiza microbial communities from riparian zone in the Pacific Northwest, United States - 15_EM | ecosystem: Host-associated > Plants > Roots > Unclassified | place...
TACGATATTCTTCTATTACTTTATCGAACAATTCTTCTTGAGCCTTCCTGACTTATATTCCGTTGTCTCGAATATCCTCGGCCTAGATAGCCCGGAATCCTACCGTGTTAGCTACCCCGTAACAGAGAGACATCACCGGCAGCACTTCCTATTTGTGATGACAGTTAATATCCGAGCGGTCTGACTGCCTCCCAGTCTTAAAGCATTCTGGGCAGGGGTATTGGACAGCCCTGAGCTGCGCAGCGTGCTCGGGAAATGTCGGAACGGTGGACGGGTATCCTCTGGCTTTACATTATTATACATAACTAAAGCGAGAGACACCCTATTCTGATAACCAACGATCCTCGAGAGAACTTATTGAGTTCAGCTTTCAGGGTTAACGATATTAAGTTTTACCGCTTGATTCTACTTTGAATTATTTTATCTTTATTTTGATCCTTAGTTCTACTTTGAGTCTTCGATACGGTCGTCATCTGAGGATCCGTCTTCCTACAGAGTACCCTCGTTACATCCTCTCGTGGTTTGGATGGCGTTGCTGCAGAACACCGTTTCCGTGTTTGCACCCAAGAGATTGGAGAGCGGCTGCTTTGGCCTGCTATGATACCCAAGGATATCTTCACAAGCCCAGAAGACCAACAGGACAGTATTGAAAATATCGTCACCAAGAGAAAGCGCTTTCTTGCCGGCAATGCCCGTCTTATCATTGATCTCGAGGCAGCCGCTAGGGAAGAGGCAGAAGAATAAGGAATTGACATTGGGGAGATGGATAGAATTGACCGCGAGATGGATAGGCAGGCCCTCCTCAATATGGCTAGCCAGCACTTTCCTTATCGCGTGAAACAGGAGCCCGAGGATTAACGATTTCTCCTTCCCTCTATTTTCTTTTCTTGTTATGTCCTAGTTCCTTCCCTGACCCCTCACGCCGGTTCTGCCTTCCTTACTCTTCTTAATACGGTTCCCCTTACCTTGTCTTAGCTGCACTCCCACTTCTGTATGTATCCACAACAATATCTCCCGTTTGGTTTCATCATTAGCCTGTATTATTTCTCCCATATCATAAGTCCGGGGGCTGTTTTTGTTCGGTTAGATACTTATGCAGCACCCTACCTCTTTTCTGGTTCCTTTCTCACTCTTAATTTCTAGACACCAACGCTCCTTTAGAGTTTGATTTCTTTTTTTATCATACCCAGCGCCTATACGGATTCCGCTCCTTTCTTTTATGTCATGATTGAGTGAGTGACCTTACTCTTTGCAGTAAAATGTAATACTATAGCAGTTTAGAAGTTGGAAATAATCTCACATAACGATAAGCTTGAGCACAGATTGGATTATCTATTTAGTACTTTGCTTCTGGTTTTTTGGCAAAATTCATACGCCCAAAGACATATGCCCAAAACTACGTACCCAAAGTGATGCGCCCAAAGACATGCACTCTAAAGCCATAAACTCAAAGCATACGCCCAAAGCATACTCCCGAAGCATACGCCCAAAATACACGCTCAAAGCATACGTCCAAAACACACGCCCAAAGCATACACCCACAGCATACGCCAAAAACACACCATTAAAGCATACGCCCAAAGCATACGCCCAAAATACCCACTCAAAGCACTTGATGTAAAGACGCTCTCTGCGAATGTTTAATTATAATTTAGGTTCAAATATGTGAGGGAATAGCCACGCATATTCTGCTAGAGAAGTTAAGCTCTGCAGTTTTGAGGATAGGCTTCTATCTCAGAATCAGAATCAGAATCCACAATGGTACAATGAACAAGACCTATGACAACTCTGCTACTTGAACTTCAACTATGCATCATGTCCGTTGAATCCACTGTTGCATGAATATAAATTCCTGCTCCTAGAGCATCAAGGATCCTGTTATACACTGTATCGTCACAGTCCAAGAACCCCGACACGATCTCCTTCCGCTGTAGCTCCACATTCGCATACTTGTCTTCATGTACCTTGGTTCCCAACCAATACATCTGGCCCAAGACAGGAGCGTGCATCCCAGCCTTTGGATAGTCCATTATGTCTACCACATCATAGTTTAAGCTAGGTTCCTGGCATTGATATTGAATATTTGACTTACAGAAAAAGCGTATGACTTTAAGACCCCACGAAAGCGAGTAGAGATAAGCATGTGAAAACAAGGTTGGTTCCAGGTCGCCGTAGTTGGCTAGAGAGCTCGGGGGAAAGCCCTTTGCTTCAAAGAAGCTAGAGTTCGTTACGGGGCGGACGGGGCCCGGAAAAACGCGGGCCCCCGGCCCTTTTCCCCGCCCCGCCCCACTCAACGGCCTGGGGCAGGGTGTCTTTTTCGGCATTCCCTGCCCCTGTCCCGGCTCAGGCCCCCGCCTCACCCATACCCCAGACGGGTCCCCGTTAAAAATAGGTGGTAACAAACCGGGCCCCGTCCAGGGAATGAGTGCTGCTGGGCCCCTGACGGGAGCAGGGCGGGGATTACCCGAAACATACCCCCCCGGCCCCGTGTAAGGGCGGGGTCTGGCGCGTGAAAACCCGTCCCGCCGCGCCCCGTAACAAACACTAAAAGAAGCTATAGTCGACTGGAGCATTGACCATTGTGCGAAGCCGAGGAAGTGGAACGATACAGGGCTTGGGATTACCCAGTGCAGTCGATGCAATCACAATATTTTTCCTCATCTTCCTCACCCTACTAATGAAGGATGGATATGTAGAGATGTAGAAATATCATGCTTTTATAGTAAGCCCAAAAGGTTTTGAAGTAGGGAAAAACTATATAATCATTTTATCAAGACCAGCTACTTATACATTAAGTCAACTCGAGCAAGGCTTGATAGAATGTAATTAAAGAGCATATAAATATGGAAATTCAGAAGTCAGAATGAAGTTATTGTTAACTGTCTGAGTGTAGAACTAAGCCCCACGTTATTGTTCCTTTTACCACACGCTTGCCTGAGTCACACTGCGGAAATATTTCTAAGCTCGAGACCCGACCCTTAATCTGATACCCTAACTCAAGCGCCTGTATGATAGTGCGGGATTCCCTTGTTCTACGTTCCAACAGTCCAGTGATCCGTCCACCTTGTACCAATTTGGCTGCCTTCCCTCCACCATTTGCCCACTCGAATCCACACATCTCCAATTGGTACCATTCTCCTATCCGTGGTGACCGGCTATTGGCCCAAGGTTGTTCTATCGCTCACTATCAGCTTTCATAGTTCTAGTTGGCTGTACACTTGCTGCAGGTGGGATCCAGTAACAGCTTACACAACAACATGTCCACCTTCATTCTACCCAAGCAAATGGGAAAAAGGTTGATTATTTCATCAGGGTCAAATGTCGAGGTATAAAACGCATCCATTGGAGCTTCGGCGATTGGGGCCTTTGTCATCGCCTTAGGTGTAAATACAGGAAAGGCGGCAAAGGTAGACGACAGTAGCAACAAGATGGTTATGGTATGATATTCTTGTGAGTATCTAAGTGGAGGATAATTACATAGCATAATTAGTAACCTATATATAAGGGTTATAATCGGGAATCACCTTTAATCACGCGGAAAGGCAGTGAGTGCCTTCGTCACTGCATGGTATTCAAGTATTTGACCCTCACCTTGGGTTTGCTTTCAATAGTTGTGACAGCTTCGGAGACCACGTACTTGCAGGTTTGATTTAAGATTTGGTTGCCATGTAGGAGTGAAGGCGCTGTATGAGAGTCTTCAATTGGAACTAGTCAACTTGTGTAAAAGATCAAATTTGTTTACCTCAGACTCTGATTGACCAGGTTATATCAACCTCTACTAGATTTGAACTAATGCTATACTCAAAGCACAGCGGTGAATACCAATTCATGTAGCTGCTACCGAGCCTAATCCTAGAGTGCGGCTATTTTCAAAAGGTAATTCACATACAACCATACACCACCATACGCACAAAATTCATAGGCACAAAAATTCATAGGCACAATGGTTCCTACGCATGCATGTTCGTATACTCAATTCATAGAGTCAAAAATCATGCGAGCAATGAAATGGATCACAGAATGGAAGCCAGCTTGGGTACTTAGCTTAGCTGGGCCAACTTATAACATTCATTCATATATGCCTACCACAGCTGTACTTTTATATAAATATCATTCGTGATCTAAGGGGATCTGTTACTGTACACAGATAGCTAGAACCATCTCAACTTAATGTCTTCCCAACCAGAATCTTCCACGATGGGCAGCCAACGGAGGCTCTACACCGCTGGGGCAAGAAGCCCTACCACTTTTTTATGGTTCCACGAAAGCCCTGCAGGTGAATACGCTCCATCTTTATCCCAATTCTCGGTAGAATCCAGCCCATATGAGAATGAAGTCGCGGTAATACCAACCCCAAGACCTCTGACTGGTGTCGCCTGCGCACCTCCTTCAAGTTCCACAACACGCTTGTGCTCCGATTCGGTAGCACTGCCTGCTGGAAACCAAGATCACACCCGGAATCTGCTTCATCCGCTAGCCGTGACTTTGGCAACAAGCGACACAGTTACATTTGAGATATTTGGAAAACTTTATCTCTATCCGGAGGAATATCATGAGAGTTGAATGGAGTGGTGGCAAGGCACACCAGGGTATATAGCCTATACTGCCAAAGATGGTGGCAAGAAAAGGATAAGGTGGAACTCGGATCTTTGAGGCACAGAGGGCTGGAATTACATTCAACAATGTGCAGCCCGTTTAGGTAGTGCTATTGGCACGCCGCGAGTAATGTGCATTACGTGCAGAAAGCTTCTAGCTCACCCAAGTGGCACGGGACTAGCTCAATGCAGGACCATAACAGGTCCTCTGCTTGTCTTAAATCGAGAAAGATTAACGGATATGATGAGTGAGCCGGAAGCCCGCTTGGTATAGATGTTCTTACGCTATGGCAAAAAGGGACTAAAACTGGAAATAGGCGTAGGATTATCGATCTGGCCACACCAGCAGGATTCAAGCAGCATGATTTCGAAGAATATTTTCTAAAAGCGTTTTTAGCAACAAATTTTGCCTTTAATTGCTCAAACAGCCTTGCCTTTCGTGGTGTCTTCAAGTACATTCATCCGGGAGTCGAAATCACTAGCCAAACGACATTAACACGGCATTTGAAACGGCTGGGAAAGTCTACCGTGGATGATATTCGAACATGTCTACCTGCTGCAGGAAAGATTTCTCTTGCTGCCGATACATGGACTTCACTGAACAAACTTGCTTTTTTAGCAATTGTGGCTTGTTGGATCTCGGAGGCCTGGCTGATGGAGGAGGTGCTGATTGGGTTCGAGGAAATCAGGGCTTCTCATATGGGGGCTAATATGGCAGGCATAATTAATGACGTGCTAGCCAGATACGGGATTCAGGATAGAATTCTGGGTTTCACCACCGATAGTGCCAGCAATAACCGAACGCTCACCGAAGCCTTAAACAATGCCTGGAGTTTACTATTGGTTGAATGGTGTCAATTGGAAAATCATATTCCGTGTATGGCCCATGTTGTTCAGCTTATCCTCGGTCCATTTATGAGTTCGATCAAGGTGAAATCGCGGGACGGTCATAGGATGTCTGGCTTTAAGGTGGGCCATATCGAGAAGGTTATGAGATTGGATAATGGCTTTCACAAAACAGTAGAAAAGGTAATGTGTCTAAGATCTCATACCCTAGCACCTATAATACAAATGCATACGCTCAAATTCATAGGCACAAATTCATAGGCAGAAATTCAGGCGCACAAATTCATACGCACAAATTCATCCGGACAAGGGCATATGCACAAATTCATACTTCCAAATTGAATGTACGCCGATGTGAAAGTAGAACCAAGTGTTTTCCCCATTGTTCCCACCCATGATACCTTTCGTCAGAGATAATGCTAATAATGGTTTATAGCATTGGAAAATGGGTATTGCGGTTGGTGCTTCACCTCAACGGTGTAAGCACTTCATCGAGATACAGAATAACCGGGTTGAGATCCCTACTACACTACTTATGATGTCAAAACACAGTGGAACTCAACCCTAAATATGTTGGAGAGATCTGTACGGCTACAGGAATTCACCAAGGACTGGTTACAAACCTAGGCCGAGTTTACGCCTCTCTGTTCAACCCCGGAAGAGTGGAGGCAGATTGAATAAATCTTGGAGGTACTTCAACCAATACGATTTTGGACTTTGTGGATGTCAAAAACACGTGGGGTCACCATTCATCGAGTGTTCCACGTGTATTAAGATATCTTTGATCATTTGGATATTTGGATTTCCAAGTTAGAACAGAAGCACATGCAATGGAAGGTTGATATTCGGAAGGGCCTAGTGAAAGCTATATTAAAGGCAGCCACTTACTAGGGTAAGACGGAAAGTCCAAGAGGTCTTCTGTTCGGCATTGGAACTTGCCTAAATCCCTATTGCAAACTCAAGCTTTTTCGAGAATGGTATCCTGATGCCAGTATGGAGACTGAGTATGAGAAGTCATATAAAAAGGAGTTTATAGCATATTATGATCTGTACTATGCACCAATAAAGAATCAGGCACCTTACATGTCAATTCTACACAGTGATCTGAACAGTCGATCCAAACACCTTTACTCTTGGCGACATAGAGCACTTATCCTGAGTCAGGCACTAGCATACGTCGAAACCGATTCTGAGATTGAGCTACCCGAGCCAGACGCTGAGGTTACAGATCCCACACATGAGGCCTCCCCAGCAGGAATTTTTACGAGGCAAATATACTGGAGTAGTGGAAGGTTGATACGGGGGGGTCCCCCAATTTAGCTCAGATGGCTAGGGATATTCTCGCTATTCAAGGAGGTAGTGTTGGAGTAGAGCGGGTGTTTAGCATGGCAAGAGATGTGATTCCCTATCGGCGCTAACAACTCAAAAGCAGTACAATTCGATCTTCAATGCTGGCAAAATCCTACAAGCACGAAGAATTAGGAAAAGAGCTAGCAGGTCACGATAGTAAACGGGAGGCAGAATATCTCGAAGAAATGGCTGCGGCGGAGGATTATTGTTATTGGGCTGATAGGAAGGAAGATAGTATAGAGCACGATAATGGCTGTATCTCCGATGACGACGATTCACACAAGAAGGACACCAAATGGTCTTTCGTTGATTAGGATGGCAGGCGAGCATTTGGAAGAGAGCCCAAGGCTATACTACCTGCGCGTGGACTGGTTGAATCTCAATATGACCGGCCTGGACCACCTCGCAACCAAAGTGTAGATCACTTGGGAGGCTCCGAGGAATCAGATTCTGAAGAAAGAAGCTAGGATACGAAAGTCAACATGTATGTTGCATTGGACACTGTTGAGGGGGAAGGATCACAAGAGGGTGAGGCGGAGATTTCCGGTGAAGGACTGAGCGATCTTGATAGTATCGACCAACAGGGTGACGAAGGTTCCCACTGGATAGCAGGCTCAAGGGACCGCCTGGACGAGGATTGTCCAGAGGAGTAGGCTCTATAGGGAACCACTGATTCACTAGAGGTTATAGGTGTAACCCGCGGAAGAGAACAGACAGGAACTAATACCATGATTTGAGTTCCAACCAGGAAGCATGCCGGAACTGGGGGGAAAGAAAAGAAAAGCTCCTGTTTCTACTAAGTTGATTTCGTGTAAAATAGTTATAAACTCACAGAATTCGACTGAGTAATTGAGAAGGCATTTTTACGATCGTCTAAGTTATCCTAGTGGCCAAGACATGCCAAGAACATCAGCAAAAAAGCTTTTTCTCTAGACGGCCGGAGCCCGCTTCCCCACGAATAGCGTCCGCTCTTTGTGTCCTATCCTCCCGGATCTCCAGGCCTTCTTTGCTTTTCATCTCTTTAGTCTGGTGCACCCAGACGCCCCACTTTGCCTCCACAGCGTCCGACGGCCTAGTTGCGACCCCACCCCCTCCTAGTGCCTCCCCCTTGTATCCGTCCCCTTAACCTCTTGTCTACTGGCCTCCTGCGTACTCCTTGCAGTTGCGCGCGTCTGGCGGCCATCACTGCTACCTTCGCACCTCTGGCAACCTAGATCTGTCCGCTTCCATCCAGTTCCATCCGCTGCCATCCTACATCACATTTTTCTTAGTCTGCACACTGCTGTCACTTCCGTAATTCCCTTACTGTTCACAAGACACCTGGCCCGGCTGCTATACAGACCACCTACTTTGGTTAGCCTCTCTCCCCGCCAGAGAGCATAGTCTCGCATTAATCATCCGCAGAACTCAGGCGGCCGCGTTGAAGCCAGATACTTTCTACCGGAATCTCTCCCTTAAGTCGCCGCCTTCAACTTGGCTGCCTATTCAATTCAATTTATTTAAAACATTCCCTTAAACACCCACGGATCATGTAGTACTCCTGCGGCCGAGTGGAAGCCGGAGACTCAATATGGGCAATGCCACCATAAGTGTACGACTTCAACTTGGCCGTATATTCATACGGAACAATTCATTCTGTGCAAAACATTCTCTTCAATGTCTGCGAATCATGTATTACTCCCGCGGCCGAGTTGATGCCGGACACTCAATACGGGAACTGCCACCTTAAGTGTCCTGCCTCAAGCCGGCCGGATATTCGTGTGAAACAATTCAACCTATTGGAAACATTGTCTTAAACGCCTACTGATCGTGTTGTACTTCCCAGGCCGAGTTGAAGCCGGACACTGAATATGGGCACTGGCACCTTAAGCATACAGCTTCCACTTGGCCGTATATTCATGAAAAACAATTCAATCTATTTAAAACAGTCCCTTAAATGCCTGTGGATCGTGTAGTACTCCCGTGGCCAAGTTGAAGCAGGACACTCAATACTCGAACTGCCACCTTAAGTGCCCAGTTTCAACTCGGCCGAATAAATACTGTACATAATTGGATAGAATAATTTAATATTTTTCATTAAACGTCCTCAGATCAATCCTTTGATTCACTATCCTTTGCTTCTCGCGGCTAGAAATTACCTGCGCCTGTCCAATCACTGCCCCTCTACTGACTACTCGCATGTCGGGACCATTGAGCCGGTTGCCGACTCGAATATGTCCGCTCGGAATGTGATACATGCCACCATTGATCGGATCGAGTATGCGAACCAATGCCAGGCGATGGCCAGCTGCAGCCTCACTTAGACTATTTCTTATCTTGAAATGTGCTAGCAACCGAGCAACCACTCGTCCTCGTAAATCTCCATAGTTCACTTCCCCACCAGTCTGGACCCACACCCAATCGTTTCTAGAGCCACCGCTGCGGAATGCCTTTGTTCCAGTACAGCGCGCCCGGTGGATCTGGAATCTGTCAGTTTCCTGAAAGTCAGGCACTGGGATTTCAACCAGAGCAAATCCTTCTACGGGAAGTAAGCCGAGTTCGGCCTGGTCTGCAGGCAACCGCCGGTCATCCTCAGCAGTCTGCCTGATAAAAGACAGTATCTCCTCCATCATGTGGGAATAATGAATATCGAGGGCTGTGCATAATTTTGGTCAGCGTGCTGGTGTTCTTCATACGGCCTTTAAGAACCCGCCGAGGTGTTCTGCCACCTGAAACTGTTGGCATTTTCATCCTACTATCTTCTACCACGATCACACCTGCAACTTTTGAAAGTGCATCTATTGTCTGCAACCTTATTCCTAGGGCATGCTGGCAGCCATAGTGTGACAAGATCTGTCGGGCGGCTTGATTCTTGTTTGACCTGCAGTAGCCATCATTAATCTGATCCTTATGTGCTAGTTCACCGATCTCGGTTGAATACATCGATATGGATCCAAAACGCCGTACGTGGGAGGCAAAGTCAGTCAGGTAGTGCATCTTGATGAAGTTGAAGTGGTTCTCACGCCGTATCAAATCTGCCCGCCGATCAGACCTGTCAACCCTCCCTTGATCAGCCAGACGACGGCGATTAGCGATAGTTCTATGGTGGCCTTCTTTAGCACCCTGATCTGCCATTAGTTCTCTTAGGTCCCGATCCTGTTGATTTACTTGAGCGCGGGTAGCCTTCGAGCTATGGTACTCAAGAAAAATGTCCTTGGTCCGATGGAATGTCTGCAGGTAGCTTTCCATGTAGGAAAGTGTGTCTCGTGTATGACTGCGATATTGAGCCATGAGAGTGAAGTCCACCAGCGCGCTAACATACTTCAAAGTGCTCTTGAAATTCTGATACTGAGAACTATCCAGATTTGGCAATGCGGACACCAATACGGCTGAAATACAACGGCCGAGATTGCGGATCGCCTTTCCTTCCTATTCGGGGATTTCGCGCCTGATCTTTTTGGTATGCCTAATCCGGGGTAAGGAGGAATGTTTTTCCAAGCATCGTCGAACTCCTGCTGCTGTTGATGATTTTTCAGGAATCCTTCTACCCATTCCATCACATGTTTGAATAAGCCAAGGTAGATGTTTTGCAAGAGGGGCGGCTTGGGTAGGTCCGCGGCGCTTACTCGGTCGACTCCAGTGAATACATTGTTTCCTATTTTCACGCCCTACTGCTGAAAGTATTCTGCAATGCCGGCCGCTTCTGCCGGCTCATGCCTCAAGGCTTTCTCTCTATATAGCATATACTCGCGGGTCTCATACATCCACCGCGGATCCCCACTGAGCTCCACACACTGAACCTCACACTTTGGGCATGACATGCTGCCTATTCCGTGGAAGGCTGCATGCTCAGCATGATCCGCGATCCAGGCCGACAAAATGGGAAAACAAAGGCGTGTTTTGCCGTCTGCACAATCCATTACCATTCTTTCTCATGCAACTTGCTGTAATCGTGCCAGGACAAGATTGAAGACAGCCCGCAGGACATCCGCATTGGTCTGCCGCTAGGCTTCGTTCGCACAGGCTGATTCGCCAGTGAACTTTGGCGGTACTGGAAGCAATGCCAGAAGCAGGATTGGCATCTTGGCAGGACTGCTTCGTGTCCTCGCAAGGATATTGCCGATCGTCATGTATACCGGCCAGGCTTTCTTATCTCCGGAGAAATTGGTAAGGTGCGTCTGGTCTCACAATCCGATAATTGGCACCTCTGTGGACCCGGCGGGCAAAGCTTTCTACCAAGGAACAGAATGGGCTGTTAGCCCTGGAAACACTACTCCAAGCACTTGTCAGGACCTATCTCATACCTGAATATCCCACCACTAGTCCGCCGTATGCATCTCTGAATATAATCGCTCCCCACTTGAATCATATTCTCGAATAGGTGCGTAAACCATATCTGAGCTGTACGAGACCTGACGGATCACGTAGCGGACACAGTCAATAATATTTCGATAATAGAAAGTTGTTGTATGTTGACCATCATCAATACTGGCCTCCGCCCACTCCAAGTATTCACGAAATGGGTCCCGTATGTCGCGGTGTTGTCGCAAGGTATAGGCGGACCGGAATGATCTGCTATCCGTACCGCCTAAACCTTGCGCAAAGTACGCGTCTATCTGGGACTTGCCTACCTTGCTCCGGACAAACAAGCTCGCCAAATTAAAGTCGTGTTCAGATAAGAAAGTGCTTCAAGGGTCATCGGTCATGGCCTTGTTGAGCTCTGTATAGCTACCAACTTTGCTAAGTGGTCTGCCGGCACCAGGAATTGTTTCTTGACCCGAAGGGCGCACGTTGACTGGTGGGTGGGAAACTTCTTCCGTGTCTGAATCGTTCTGCATATCATCTATCTCACCACTTGCTGTATGAAAATCTGGGATCTCGTGCCTGCAATCAGATTCGTAGTCTGAGTTGGTCAGGTTGTCAAGTTCCTCACGAACAAAAGTACGTCCCATGGAAGCCGGGTCCACAAATGCCCAGAGGGAAATAACGATATTAAGATGCATTGTCGGAAGGTGTTTTTCGTATGCAGCGGCTTGTTGATAATGTCGCCTGCAATATTGTCACTTTGTTGTCTTTGAGGTCATCGTGTGTGGTGTTTCTCTTCCAAGTGGTCTGGCCGATGTGTAGGCGGATGGGCTGAGCGGCTGCAGTGGATCAGTCTTTCAAACTGAAGAGTAGGTTTCTTACAAGGGGTAAATCGAGAAGATTTCAAGTTTGTTTTGTCGGATGACAAACAGGTCCACACATTCAAGGTGCCAACTGTGATTCGCGTTTGACTTGTGAAACCTGTTCTTTGTTGAGATGAGACTAAGGGAGCCTTAGCTCATGGGTCGCGGCTCACATGCAGCTCCATTGCAGCTTAAAACCTTATCTGAAACCTATCGTCATTGTGGGTGGGTCACGTGACTGTTCAAGATATTTAAGTTTGTACAGGGTACAATCCTGGGAACCCAACTAAAACCGTCCTCATGCAGCCTATATAAGCTCTCTCTTCCCCCCCTTCCATCTTCTCTCAATAATCCTTTCACCAATCACAATGAGATCCTCGATCCGCCAGCCCATCCTAACTAGACCCACAAAGCTCAGCACAACCTCCCACTCGTCCGCAGGAAAACAGTGTATCCTCAGCTCGTTTCAGATTATCTATCTGCGTTTCCCTTGCAAATAACCCCTTCACAGCCATTACCATCCGCAGAACTACCTTTACCGTCCGCCAGGCCCGCTCTATTTCCATTTTCAGATCTTCCACAATCCTTCATCCTCAATAGTACCAGCATTTACTACCGGCAATGCTCCATCCGCTGAGGGACCATTTAAACCCCTCCCAAAAACAGCCTCTTTCTGATTCATCAACCACTCCCCACCCCGATCACTATTACACTGGCAGCCTCAAAGGTTGGTCTCACTTTCGAAAAATTGGTTTCCTTTAAAAACAACGGCAATGTTACCTGGTGTAAGCATATTTGCAGTTTCCCCCACCCACGGACCTATAGTCCGGAGTATAAAGCCTGGTGAAATGCTATGAAATGTAAGATGGAGCAAGACAGACTCCCAGGGTGCAAGCAGAGTACTGCCGTACAATAGGCGGCCATCCCGGAACATGCTCTTACCCTCCAGCCCGCTAGCCAGAGGTCCGGACTCTGGCAGGCTGATAACCCCCGTTGCGAACATTTTACCGAATGCCTCGACGTTTTGCTGAAGGACATAGGAAAAAAACATCAGGGTATCTTAAGAGACATGTTGAGAGCACCTGTTGCCGCTGTTCCGGTTGCGGACCCCACCCGCGCCAGAAATGAGTGTAACTTATCGCCAAGCGTCGGCAATAAAGATGTACCATATATGCTAATAGAGCTCCGGCAGGTCTCGCCGGTCCACGGTCTGTTCGTCTGTGGCTAGATGAGCCATCAGTAATCCGCTCAAGCAGCCCACTTCCTGTCGGGATGGACAAGATCCAGTGGCAAAGTCGTGGACATGTTTACGGGATGGAGTTAACTGAGCCCACCTTTCCGAACCTGCTAGCGGGCAAAGACAAAACCATGGCCGGGAGTCAGATTTCGTATGCTTTTGGTGCGACAAGACAACGTACACGTCTGCTGCAGGAGGATCCTAACAAGCTGCTCCTGCTTGCTGAAATAATCCGAATCACAAATAGCCGACTTGTCCGTATATGGTGGTCTTTTAATCCGCTAAGCGAACCAATGGATCATCACTTCTGTTGCCATCGAAGGAATGATATACAGGATAGCACTCCTCCTCCAGGTGAGATCAAGTTTGCTCCACGTGATAACCGGGGCCCCCCTCCAGATGCCTCGGATGACGGGTCCGCCGGTAGTGATGATGGACAGAGCACAGATGGCCACCAGCCAGAGTCATCCGGTGCGGCCGCAAAGCGAATCACATCATCAAGGACCACCAGGAGCGGTAATACCACAAAAAAGACTGGGCGAACACACCGCATCAATTGGGCGGAAGTTGGCGAATTAGAGCCACAGTCTTCTGGTACGCACGCTTCTGTCCCTTGTGCTAACTTGGGCACTCGTGTTTTGAGGTCTAGTAGACAAGGAGAACGGGAGACTGATATAAAGAAAGCATCGTGGACCCCAGCCAATTACAGTGGTAAATGCAACCTCGCGGTCATCACAGAGGCCGATGAGCTATAGGGTTCGGATTGAAGTCGAGAACCCCAGAGGAAGGTGGCCGGCCAGGAGGGGGCAATCGATGCCGGCATTCAGGTTCAGCCGGACACATGTGCTGGTGAGCATAATGTGAGTCGGCAACTTGCTGACACGGGTAGTCCGACAAAGAGTCCGTCTCCGTTTACTCCCAGTCCGGGTCACCATCATGCGTAGTGTTGTTCACGAGGCGGCTCATGGCACCCCAGGAGTCGAGTGCTCGAGCCGCCCAGAACCCGCCAAAAGGCTCAAGTCTAGAGTCAAGTCGGCTTGTAGACCCCTGTTTGAGCTACCACGAGACCGGTTGCTAAGAGACTTGAGTCTGCTCAGCTCGTCCACAACACTAATCATGCGTCTGAAGCCTCTGAGCTGGCAGAGGCGAGAAGGTCAGCCCCGCATCTTTTGATGCTGGCCTCAGGGGCCGAGCAGCCTGTCAACATGTTGGCGACACAAGTCGATACGTCCGGCAGAAGCCAGTCCACCTCCTATCTGTGTACCGACGATTTGTGTGCCGATATTCTGACAGCTGCAGAAGTCGGACCAGAATTAAGCCCGCCCACTGACTCCTCAACCGACTCGAGTGCATACTCTATACCTGGTAAGTGCCAGTTACGACTACTAGGTTTTTCATCCATTCTGTTGGCAAGATCTGCGGCAGTGCCGACAGAAACGGGCGTTGGGAGTCCGCTCAAGTCGGTTTCTGTCCCGGCTTACTAGCTCTGCGAACAAAGCTCCCCTGCCCCGACCAATGTGGCTAATGTCTAGCCTGCTGAGGGCGCAGGTCCATTTCAAGCAATTGACAAGTACTAGGCCACGATGAACCCTTCGACTTTTCATTTTAGTGATTTCACTTTTGTTTCTCGAGTTCATGTTACTCTCGCTGTTTCCTGACTATTTCTGTTTGAGATTAGCTGGCTACGTCTGGGCTGCTTGCCCTGATCAGTATGCTTAATTTACACATGTGACTGTCCGCAGATCCAGCGGGTGTTTCCTTTGGGTGTTTTTCATTTGGAGTTTAACTTTTAGAGTTTTGCTAGTTATCCTTGCCTTGTTTTCCCAGACATTTCTTGTTTGGATTGTCGCCGCTGTTGTGGTTCCGGCGTGCCCAAACCCAATGTAGTCTACGGACACTTTGTTGCTCTACGGGGTGCCTCTTAGAGTTTGGCACACCTTTCTTGTTTGCCAACTATTCTGTGTTTTCCGGGGCGGCTCGTGGGACCTGCTCTCGCCATCTTGGCAGATCATTCTTGCTGTTTTCCAGCTCTTTTTCGTTTTGTATATGTTCTCTCTGCTGGCTTTAGCGGTTTGCTCTTTGGACTTGTGCGGATCATTCTTGTTCTTCTCTAGCTGTTTTTCGTTCGGGGTTGCCCCTTTCATTACTATTCCTACCCTAGCTTTTCATCTTATATCCCATCCGTTGAGCCTTAGTAGTAGCTTTCACTTTCTGAGATTAGCATACAGCCCTGAGCCATAGCATTACCCGCATTGTTTCTGTCCGCTTGACAGACCTACTCAAACTAGATTAGTCAGTACATTCCGATAAACCTTTTTTCATCTCGTTCAGGAACCCGAAGTACGTAACACTCGTATTGCGCCAGTCAAATCGCAGCGCGGCCATGTCTTCTCGTGCTAATTCCTATATCACGTATCAAGCTGCAATTTAGATGCGCGGTGTGTGCTGACGCCAGCGGACATGAAAGCGAGTGATGAACTGTGAATGTCGTTAGTTCTTCAGGAAGCTGGGCTGGCCATTTCCATCTTCCAAGTTCACATCCCATATCGTGCCCTTAGCTACCTACCAATAGAGGCTTCCTGATACCACCTGTACCTCAACGTGATACACTGCAATTCTCTTCTATCACTATTTACCTGCATACTATGTCACAACAACAGCCGCGGCTTATAGCGGACCGAGCGCGTACATCGAGGTAGGAAAGGGAAAGCTGAAGGGAGGTCCTTCACAGAACTTTCCAGGGATCTGCCTCCAGGGACGGATTAACTATGATTACATCACCCCGTGTTGAGTCTGTTATGGCTGGGTCCGCTATAGGTAGGAGGAGGGATGCCGTGCGGGAGCCAGCTTGTTCACGACTCCAGCTACCAGAGCCTGTCCTGTACCACCGGCAGCAGGTCTTAGAGTCAGCGGACGAGAATCTAGACTCTAATGATGCGGAATATGAGGGTAATGATGGCCAGAGTGAGGAGAGTGAGGAGAGTGAGGAGAGTGAGGAGAACAAGTTAGGCCAGCATGGGAACAATACAGATCATCCATCGGCCTGGGGTGCGCAAAGACCAATTGGGTGTAAGTTCCTTAGCTTGCAGCGCTCGATATTCACAATCACCCCTGGGAATACCCAGAATTCGAGCAGCAGGATTAGTTACCCCGGCCAGAGAACGTCTGCTCAAATACAAGTTTTCCAAAATGGTTTTACATCTGCCTTTCCCTCCCGTTAGCCCACAGACTTGAATACACCTGCGATGCAGGTGATAACCCCAAGTCACCCAGATCCAATGGTGCGGCAATTGGCTAGCGGAGGACAGCAAGCCACCAGTAGGCGAAATATGGCAACCGGGCTTGAGCTTACCATTCTGGCGAGATCCCGTGACCTGATGTGGGACCAGACCAGCTTGGTCAATCCGGTTCCGGACCCAATTGCCCAGACCGAAGATGTCCGCACATGTTGGAGCGATGCCCAGACCAAATTAGGCTTCCCGACTTAGCTGATGCTACCCCGCCCTCAAATGACCAGGTAAGTTACCCTTAATCTATAACCAACATCCTATCCTAGACTAAATGCAGTGGCCCGTGGTCACTAAGTTGCAGATCCGGGCAAAGCACCGCGGATGCAGATCTTAGTATCTGCATATAGCAAAGAAGGCTATAACAGAAGTCTATAAGCGCAATATTGTGGATCCTACTGCCTGCGCACGAAGAGTGGAAAACCTACTAGAGGAGGATAGGTTCATTTGCCCGCCGGGCAGCTATGAGGTATTTTTTTGACATTTGTCAGGATTGTTTGTAAGTGCAATAAGAGTAAATCGATCTAATCCGGTGGAAACCCAATTTCTCTTAGATTCCTACCACGGCAGATTCGGTCTGTGATAATAGCTCATTATTACTCTGGCCCGAAAAGGAAAGGCATGACGGATGAGCGTTTCCTGGATAAGATCGATGGCCCTTTTATTTGTCTGACAGCTGCGATATTATGTCATTCCCGGCGATGTTGGCAGACTGGCATCTGTATCGATAATGTGGCTATCACAAGGGCCACTTCCAGCGGTCAGAAAATCAATGTGAACAAGCAGGTTTCGCAAGTGTCCGGATCCCCCAAGGGTGTGGGCATACGGACACCTTTGAGAACCCCAAGTACTCGAGTTGGGTGAAAGGTCAACTAACAGATAGATAGCCCTGCTGGAACGTCAGACACTATCCTCGGGGAAAACGGTAAGAGTTTGGCACCTTCAAATAATCCAGCCGGTAAGGATGACATTGGAGGCCAGAATCGCGGAGGAGTGGGGAAAGCGGGTCGAGAGGACCGCGGGATATGACAATGATGAGGACACATTGACGCAGGAGTTTGGTAGTGATACAGAACTGGTTGAATTGAAGGCCGCTGGCGGCCTCGTGGATACAGAGGGAGGACATGGTCAGCACGAGGCGCAGCAAGAGCATGGGCCCAGTCCGGGAGCACTCGTAGGTGCAGCGCAGTTCCAAGCTGGTGGGGAGGCGGAATGGCATGTTGAAGAAACTGATCGAGAGGATAGGGACAATGGTTTTATCACCACTCGCTGATCATGTATATATTTATAATAAAAATAAATTAAAATACGACTGCTAAAAGGGTCAGCAATGGTGAAACAATAGTAGTGTGCGAGTCGGTGGGCAGGAAAGGCATGAGAATGAATTGCGCGGATGGTTATAAGCCAGGCAAGTATGAGCAAGGCAGGTAGTGGGCAATTGTAGGTCCGGAAGGCATGGGAATGTGTCGGACAGATAATTATAAACTGCGCAGGTTTGGGTAAGTCGTCTAGCGGGTAGCTGTAGGTTGACAGGCACCGGAATGAGTCTAGAGGGCGGTGAGAAGCCGGGAAAGAAGGTGGGAGTCCGCGAGCGGACTGTAAGCGGCCGGGGAAAATGGAGGGAGCCCGCGCGCGGACTGTATGAGGCCGGAGAGAACGCAAGAGGCATGGAGTCGACGAGATACGATGTGGAGAGATGAGGAGAGAGCCGCACGAAGAGGCACGAGAGGAGGGAGGTCCGCCGGATATGGGAGAAGAGGGGGTGGGATCAGATGGTGGAGGATGAAGGGCTGAACGTATTGGGAGGGATGAGGGCGGAGGAAGTAAGGACAGGAAAACGTCTGCCGAATACACGAGACGACTGAGGCAATCCGGGAGTGTGGGAGAAGCGGAGGTGATGTTGGTGGGGTTCCGGATGAGAAATGGATTCAGGGAGAGGTTAGTGACGGGGTTAAAGGAGAGAGGGTATCATGGAAAGAAAGCTAGTGGGCAGGGGTATTGGGGGGGGAGGCCAGAAGGAGAGATGTCGCGTCCGCAAGATGTCCACAAAAGGGCAGCATGGGAATGGGTACATTGGGAGCCAAGGGATCAAGAGGCTGGGTGCTGGGGGTAGAGTATCAGGGGGGCAGCTGCGCCAGGGGGGGTCAAATGCGTCAGGACGCAAAAGGGCCACGTCCAATGTGTCTGGACGCTGACTTGCCTGTCTGGACATATTGGACGCGGCCCTTTCTCTTGCAGACCAAATGCGCCCGGGCGGAGGCACCCAGAACCGGAGTTTATATTATAAGCGCCTGGAACGTCCGGTGCACAGTGTGAATCGGGCAAGCCAGAACGCAAGGTATTTTTTTTGTTGATGAAGGTGTCCAGTCAACAATGTATACTCTAGTTAATTATGAGCCGCCATGGATTAATTGCAAAATGCCCCATATAATCGGGGGAGTGAATGTACTATCGGGCGGACAGGGTCCATTTTCAGAACCCTCGTCTGCTGGATCACACGTGCACACCCCCAAGTAATTGTAAGGGTGAGTAAAAGGATTCTATGTTTCAGAGGCGGAAAATCCAGAAATCTGAATAGATTGTCCATTTATTAGAGTTCTTACGATAAGCTACAGGAACACGAGCATTTTCATGAAAATCATACGTCCAGAAAGATCATACCCACCCAAACCCACTCAGAAAAAATCATACGCCCAGAAAGAGCATACGCACACAAATCATACACACACAAAATCATACCCTCAGGAAAATCATAGGCCCAAAATAATACACTGGTAATTGTGTCGTAGATAATACGCACTAGCGCAAAGGATACTTGCATTGGCTCTAGTTAGTTGAGTTTTTCAGGTCATAGCGTGATTTGTCTTCCCCTATTTTCTTTCTGTTTCCTCTTGTCTCCCATAGACACAGAAACCATTCACCCCGCCCCCCTCTAAATCTACGTCCCACCCTGCGCCCTCCTGAACCCAAGTTCCGCCTTGCAAGAGTTCCTTCTTGCCTGAGTTCCTCCCCACCCAAGTCTCTCCATACCCGCCATCCACTGGAGCACATTTGGATACCTTTATCGTCACTCTATACCAACCGCACTTCATGCTATCCTGCTTTGAGCAGGAGGGAAGCTTGCTTTGAGCGAGTTTGTGTGGCTGCGGGAGACTACGAGAGGGTTATCCAAAATGAAGAAGAGGGATGCGGAGAATGGCAAGCAGCAGCACGAACGAAGAAAAGCTGCCAATCACCTCCACCACTCTGAACACGGGAGTGAAGATATTGCAAATTCTACCATGGATGTCAAAAGTATGTTGTTCTCTGCAATTTAACCGATCTCTCTGCATGGGCTTGAAATTAGCAATTGTTGAATTCAGCTTTCAACTCGTTCGCATCTCTATATTCAGGGCATATACTAATCGCCTCGTCGCTTGTACTAGATTCAGGGGAACCATGTCTACGTCTGGATATGGATAAGGTTTATTCAATGAAAAGGAATATTTCCCACATGATGAAAACCCCGAATCATCCACGTGTCAGATACCACCAATGTGGGGATTTCGACATTCTGGACTCAAACCTTTCACGACCTAAACGGCAGCCGAATAGCAACTTGAAGGAGCGTTTTGAGAAGGAAAATGAGCCCCAATTACACCGGATCACTGGTGACATTGTTATAATAAAAGACAAGTAAGTAATTCATCCTTTGAGGTAAGACTCGGCTTATATACTATATTATCTTTAGGCATGGAGTCCCATGTGTAATCAAAGCTGGGAATAGCAAGGCCTGTTGGCTATTACCGCAACTTGAACGGGCGGTACAGAAATATGTTGCGTCACGGAATATAGCCGCAGATCATACCTGTCATGGGGCAAGCGGTACGCGGAAGCGCTATAGGCAAAGCGAGATGGAAGGCGCTCAAACCACTCATAACACTGCCAGTGATAGTATGAAGGATGCTACAATCCTGAGTTCTCCCACAGGAAACGGGAGCAGCGAACATAACCCAGACGGTACTTTGAGAACCAAAGCCGGTGGCATTGGGCACCGTGCCTTCATTCTACGAATGGATCACGAACGCAGAATATTGAACTTGAACCTGGGCCAGCCCAGTCATATTACACGAAATCAGCAATTCACGCACTAAAAGATTTCGGCCAAGAGCTTTTACGATTGACTCCAACCGTTGAGGCCCTATTTCAGACTTTCCTTCCCCAGGTGCATTCCAAATACACTGCAGTCTATGAGACTATTTACCATGGGAAAGCTGACAATGTTGACGAGGCATTTGGAATATGGACCTCCCGCTGACTTGTCATCAACACGAATACGAATAACTATAAGGATCTGGAGGACGTATGCCATGGGTTGTTTGCGATAGTAGTATTGGGAGCCTTTGAGGGCGGTGATGCCTGCTTTCCTAAACTTGGAGTCAAGATTGATTGCACCCCTGGTATGTAGAGACTCCCACCCATCTCATCCAATTCCAATAAGTGCCTAAGATATATTTTCTAGGTTCCATTATTTTCATGCGTTCCTATGAAGTGGAACATTATATTGGCTCCTTTGTCGGAAATCGGAGTAGTGTTGTCCACTTTACACATCAAGCAGTGCACGATGCATATGGGTAGAAGACGGGGAAGCCATTGTGGGAGTTCAATAAGATGCCTAAATGGTGGCAGAAGTTGCGCATGCATCTGAATGTATAATAATGTTCCTAATCATTGATTTTTCTATTTCGTATGGGTATATACTTTTGAGCTTGGCCTGCCCTCATTTGCAAGGCTGTGCCCCCAAAATCATACGTCCAAACTATACGCCCAAAGCCATACGCCCACAGCCAAACCATACGCCCAAAGCCAAACCATACGCCCAAAGCCATAGACCCAAAACCATCCCCCCAAAACCATACGCCAAAGAGAGTCACCTAAAACCATAGCTTTTTATACACCATAGTGAGTGCCCAGTTTAACCAACTATCTGCAAGTTTAGGGTAAGTGATTGCCTGGACCTCAGACCAGATTTAAATAGTGGCTAGTATTTGGGTGGATCCCTTGCAAGGCATGTGAGATGTGATGCCTGAACCAATAGCCTTAGAATGAAAAGCCGAAAGCTGAATGCCCAAAGGCATATGCCCAAAGCTGAATGCCCAAAGCTGAATGCCCAAAGCCATACACCCTGAATGAGATCAGGAAATCATAAGCCGGAGGAGACTGGTCTATCTTCAGGAAGATAGGAATCGTGCATGCATAACTACACAACAATACACTTAGAGTTATGTACCCGGAATCATATGCCTAGAAGTACTTAGAAACATACCTAGATTATAAGGTTACAATCATATACTGTGAGCCATTTCCAAACACTATTTATCTCAAACGAGAAGCCCAAATCATAATGATAATTTGAGAACTATATTCCAATCCTATCTTTTGAGATAGTTGCCGGATTGCTATATAGAATATTCTAATAGTGGAGTCATCATATTAGACATACAAAATAATTAGGGGGTGTTTGTCCAGCCAATTCTGATCTCAAATTGTGATTTCAGATCAGAATTGAGAGGCCAAACACCCCTCAGATTTCAACCTGCAATTTGTTTAGTCACAGAATATCACTCATAGGAATAGGTGAGGCCGCGCACAGGGGCAAGAGTGGGGGATGAGAAGACGGGGGCCGTCTAGGCAATCAGCGGGGAAAGTAAAATACCCATCCTGCCCCATAGCCTGGCCAGGGCCCCGTGTGGTACGGGGCGGCGAGGAACTGTATAGAGTTGACCCAAGCTGGAGTAACGACGGGGTCACAAAGTGAAAACCCACCCCGCCCTGCCCCGCAATGAACACTACATACGGTGGCAAATATGGCTGATCTTATCGTCAAGGTATTGAATATGTATGGGATTAGGGAATAAATTGACTGTATCATAGCCGATAATGCAGCAGTAAATGATGGAATATTTTTGGATCTTGAGTTGGAGATGCAGGACTGGTCCCAGGAGGATGGGCAAATACGCTGTTTAGCCCATGTGTTAAATCTTGCAGCTCAAACTATCCTAAAGACACTGAGGTCAGAGGCTTTGGAGTGCGAGGTGGATTTAGCAAGTGCGGAATGTGATGATTCTATCCACAACAACGAGGTTGACCCAGCAACCACTCTAAGCAAGCTACGGCAAATGGTCGCAAAGGTTCAATCATCAAACCTTCTATGGGAAGCACTACAGGAAGATGATCAGTGGAGGCGATTGAACTGGCTGGTGCCGATTTTTGATGTTCTGGTTCACTGGAATTCAACCTATAAAATGATCGAGCGCGCACTGTACCTTCGCCCTGCCCTCGAACGTCTTCTGGCAGTTGACAATTCCCGAAAGTTTAGCAAGGCAAGGATCCCGCTCACCCTTTCCACAACTGATTGGGACACACTTGAACGCGTCTCAAAAATCCTTTGCCTTTTTGTCGATGCCACCGAATTCGCCACTGGCTCAACTTATCCTACCCTTAGCTCACAACTACCATATTACCATTTTCTCCAAAAGGCCGTGCTTTAGCTCATCGAAAGCGAACTGCCGATGGAGGATGACCCTGATCCCAATTATTAAGCATACAAAATCTGTTCTGCAGCCACTCATTCTTACAAAAAATTAAACCAATACTGGATTAAGACTGACTCAAATACAGGTCAAGTGATTGCAACAATCCTTGATCCCCAAATGAAGCTCCAGCTCTTCAAAAATCTCCAGTAGGAAGCAAATTGGATTGAAAATGCACGAGAAAGGTTTATGCGAATATTCAACAACCGCTATGCTAGCATACCGCCCCTAGGAGTACGAACTCAACTCCATGAGACCGAAGTAATGGTTGCTACCCGAAGAAGTCTTGTGCCCAGCACCGAAACTCCACACAATAGACGCCGTTATGATGAGCTTGTTTTTGCGTTAGAAGAAGATAGTTCAGAGGACAATCTCATTGGATCACAGGTGGAGATTTGCCTACGTGAACCCCGTGTTCACCGGAACATGGACATCATTCAATGGTGGAAACTGCATGAACACCCGCTCCCTAATTTGGCCTTAATGGCCCGTGATTACCTTTCAGTTCCTGCAACCAGGTACCAATTCCTGTCTGTTTACTTCTATTTGAATATGAATTAACATTTATGCTAAGTGTCCCCTCAGAGCAAGCCTTCTCTGTAGCTGGCGACATTGTTACCAAAAAACGAAAGCGTCTTGAATCAAATACCGTTCGCCTTCTTGTGCTCACACAGGCTTGGCTAGGATTTGTTGAATAAAGAAAGGATCCGTATGCCGAAGAATTGCTAGAGGGGGAGGGCCATTATGAGGCAGATGGGCGAAAGTGCAGCAGGGAGCGATGATGGGGAAGATTCTATTATGGATTAGTGAGTTATATGGCAAACACATGTAAGGATATGAGAAGATGGATATAGGCTGTTGGACTCTATCATAGGAAAGAAAACTGAGAATGCAGAAGAATGGTGTGCTGAATTGGCCGGAAAAGGGTTCGGCAGTAAAAATGAAGCTGGTCATGTATCATGGATCATCCTTATGCTATAACCATGATTCATTATTTACTCATACTTGGGCATGGTCTATTATTGATCATTTAACCATCCACAAGTAATATTGATTATCAATCACAGGATCATGCTCAATCACTCGATCATGCTCAATCATGCCATCATGCTCGATGAGTCGATCAGTGGATCATGATCGTGCACTATCCATACCTAATCACGCAATTACAGTTCGTTACGGGGCGGACGGGGCCCCGGAAAATGCGGGCCCCCGGCCCTTTTCCCCGCCCTGCCCCGCTCAACGGCCTGGGGCGGGGTGTCTTTTTCGGCATTCCCTGCCCCTGTCCCCGCTCAGGCCCCCGCCCCACCCATACCCCAGACGGGTCCCCGCTAAAAATGGGTGGTAACAAACGAGGCCCCGTCCAGGGAATGAGTGCGGGTGGGCCCCGAACGGGGGCGGGGCGGGGATTACCCTAGAAATACCCCCCCCGGCCCCGTGTAAGGGCGGGGCCTGGTGAGTGAAAACCCACCCCGCCCCGCCCCGTAACGAACACTACACGCAATCATCCTCAATCACGCAATCATTCTCGATTACTCAATCATGCTCGATTACTCAATCATGCTCGAGCACCTATGCTGCTCGACTACTCGATCATAATTGACAAATTTAATCGCTCATTCGATCACAGGGCCCCCTCGATCAGATCTTAGTCGAGCATGACCCCCATGATCTGCTAGATCATGATCTTGCCCATCACTACCACAGCCCCCTGCCGTCCCCCACGCTAAAATGTCTTACCTTGCAGGGCCCGCCGTGCGCCACAAAGACGGTCGTCCTGAGGTTTCCAGGACAGGTGCGGACCGCATTTTGCCCGCCTGTCCGGTCCAGGGCTCTTGGCAGTGCCCCTGTCGGGCCCGACAGGGGCCCCGGACAGTTGAGAATACTGGCTTCAGATGTCAATGACAAGGAAGGGCGATCGTGCCTCCGCCTACGTACTCTGGTGGGAAGCCCGGGAAATCTTGGCCTCCCATAATGATCGAGGTAGAGTACTCCCAGAGCACCCTTCACTTGAATGCAGAGTGGTTACCCCTCAACTCCTCGGGTAAGACCAGATTTGTGATTATTGTCAAGCTAACGATTGATCCATATAGTTTACGGATTGAATGTTGGCAAGGTTCCGAATGGTCTGACCAGTCAAGTCTCCATAGCAGGACTGGTGGGTTATTCTAAGATGGGATCTTTGACTAGACTTGGCCAATACTTGTAGTCAGGTCTAGTCAGGATTGGTCCCTGACCAGGCCGCATAATTTAAAATGAGAACAGTTGTGAGACGATCCAAGATGAGGGAACATATGAAAAGTAGGACAAAATACCCAAATAGGTTAAGTAGCATTGCTAACTTCCAGGACATGTGCATGGATGTAACATGTGTACATGTTCCGGTAACGGTACACAGGAGCGGGCAGTGCAGGATCTCCTATGTTTAGTTGATTTATATTTGGTTTATTTGATTTGATTTCAGCTCCGCCACTGTCTCTGAGTCAG
>Ga0307513_10002486_pt1 | contig 25500 bp, 26 predicted proteins | sample 15_EM_MG_FD_202174 | JGI IMG/M metagenome (GOLD analysis project Ga0307513, IMG submission 202174) | Populus trichocarpa ectomycorrhiza microbial communities from riparian zone in the Pacific Northwest, United States - 15_EM | ecosystem: Host-associated > Plants > Roots > Unclassified | place...
CTATATTTGTATATTCTCTTAATGAAATTCGTTCGGTAGAGTCTCAAAATGTTCCGAGGCCTAAGTTAAATAATCCATCCCTTCCTCAACCTGGCTCTGTTGACGGTTTGGACAGTTTGTCGGATTAACCCGAGCGTGTGCGCGCTCCTTGTGGTCTAACACCAATCAAATGACTGTTAATCCCACAAACTGGATCATGATTAATTATAGTTACAAATCTAATATTCGCGCAACGTCAACACTGAACTGCACGAACTAGTACTCGGCAAGCATTCTGGGAAGGGTTGTGTGTAAGAAATAGACGAAACCATGGTGTCGTATGATCCAAATTGGATACATTTGTGTGACTTATGAAGAGCAGCTGGGGGTGTTTGCTTGGACAGCCACGACGCTCGACGAAATAACGTTGGAGCACTTGATTCGTTCAATTGCGTGAGTAGGTGTGTTTAGACCTCCTTCGCCTTGACTACTAGTTGAGTTAAGTCTGTCGGTGCCTTTTCGTAATCCTCCCAACTGACAGTATCTAAACTTCAGGAACGCCTCATCTGTTGCCATCCAGTCAGTCTGTTGCCCATGAGAGGGTGGTCCCGGTGCTTGGTCGACTTAGTTTTCCTGAGCATGTCTGCCTTAGCAAGGAGAAGGAGTGAAGCATCTTATAACTCGAGGTTGGCAGAGACTTGCGGTGCCACGGCTGGCGCCACATATTACGAACGCCGAGCACATAAGTAATTCACTTGTCATCGATGGCGGCGATGAGGGGATTTCAAGTCCAGCATGTTTGAGGCTGAACTTGCCCGCAGTCAACTCGATGAATAGGTTATGCGCTTTGTGATCGGGCAGACGCAGCCGGCAGGAGAAATGCCCCCACGAATGGGGGGTGTCGTCGACTCGTTTTTACTCATCTCGTCCCTGTAGGACAGCTTTTCTCCCACCTTCCGTTCTCCTCGAATACGGGTCCTTGCAATATCTGGCTGGGTTATCGGAAGACGACACTACAAGCATGGCCTCTGTGCACATCAGGCTGGCATTGAGCCTTTTCGTCGTCTTTGCCGCTCAAATCCTGCATCCTGTGGCGGGACAAGCATCACCTGCTCCCACTCCTTGCCGTGGAGCGAGTATCATTGCAGACAGAATCAAGGATGGCTACATGTTTCGGGAAGGCCTGTCGCCGCCTTTGGATCCGGCGTTGGCTCGCACCTTACGTTATGAAGGTAAAAAGAGCAATACTTGGTCAGATAGAAGTCAGTCTTTGATTGTCTCTGACCACAGTTCTACCTTGTTAATGTGGTTTCTAACAACGCAGGCGTGATCCCCGTCGACTGCAAGGTAGCTGCTGAGGGGAAATGCAGCTTGGACAACATGGAAGTATATGATGCTCTCTACATTGAGAGTTGCACTATTCCATGGACGATCTGCCGATGCATACAAGCGGAGATGTCACAGGCTAATACAAGGGATCCTTTCGGGATGATAGGGTCCAAACTAAGAAGCTACGTGCGACATGTAATGGCGTTCCCTAGTCCTCTGAATGCATGGACGGATAATCAGGGTAAACTGCCCATTTTTTCGTGTCACCTGCGCAGAAGTTAACCTCTCATAGATATAATATTCTATGGCTCCGCTGGAAGCCAAACTATAGTCAGTAATTTTATCCATCAAGCCACTCACGCCATGGACGCCGCCATTGGAAATTTCAGTGGTCAGTTATGGTCCTATTTGATTCAATGGCTTTGCTTACCGTCGTTCTCTCCAGCCCAGAGTAGATGGAAAGAAGCTGTAGACAAGGACAGTTGCGTTGCTGACCAAGCTGCTACTGTGAGTTATTCCGAGGTGAGCTGCATTGTCCTTTCCACGCATCGCCTTGACAATGACGCACATGCCACAGGCATTTGCACAAGCAATGGTAGTACACATGTACACAATTCTCAACAACACACTCACCGTTGACGCCTCGTGCGTTGTGATCCTCCACGTTCAATTTATCGTGTAGTTCTGACTCTTCGACCTAGGTGCATGAGCAACCAGCTTGGTATTCTTGGAACACTCTATCCATATAATGTCCTCTTCCCTAAGACTTGCGATCTTCAGACCAAGCCGCCTGCCTCGTGCGTACCTGCCTCGATCCTCCGTTGTGTTGCCATGCTGACACTAAACAGACGAACCGTAACCAAGAATTCTGATGATGGGATTATCCGACCGTTGAGTTCTTCCTCGGCTGCGACGCCTCAAACGAACAGCACTGGTATCAGCACTGGTGCTGTAGCTGGGATTGTAATCGGTTCTTTCGCTTTCGGCATTCTCACTATGTTCTTATCATATCTGTGCTGGCGCCGCCGTCGTATTGCGCAGGTCGACACGCAGGCTGAGAACCCACCTCCGAAGGTGGAGGGGGCCAATGGAGGAGGAATGACTTATCCGATGCCATGGGCCACGCAAGGTGACGAGCACACTGTCACCGTTGCGAGTTCTTCGCCTAGGCGGCAGAAGGACCGCCGGTATCAGGTACCACCTACCCGTTATGATGATTCGAGCGATGCCTACCACTCCAGACGATCAGCGTCAATGGAAGGGACGGCTTTCACCTCCCTATCTCCGCCATCTTATTTGGCAGCTACCACGAGTAACTCGGGTACTAGATGACGGCCCACTCACGCTTCTGTGCAAACACTATTACCGTTGTGTGTTCCTTCTTGTGCTGGTTTCAAGTTTCTGTGTCCTCGCCTAAATCTTCTCATTTCTTAGTTGCGTGGTAGCTCTTGTCTCCGTATAATACGGACTGTCTTATTAGTTTGTTCGCGAAACTCAGGAAGGCTCCTTTACCCTTGTATCTTCAAGGGTACATTTAAGACTTGTTCCCGACGGTGGATCAATACAAAGTAGATAAATTTGTACGAGAGGATAGCTCAAGCATGCAATTGTTAGAAATGCATGGCCTCCGAGTGGAGTTTACCGAAAATTTCACTAACGGACCGCTAGTCTTGCATTCTTTGTAGATATAATGAAATAGCAAAGAGATCGTGACGGAACAAGGGAGCGAGGAAAAAGGATGGATGGAATGCGAGTTCCAATTCGGGATTCAGAGTACTGAAGAACTTGTATCAACGACTACATGCTCCTATACTAAAGACTCTCCGCGTGGTACGTAGTCATGTATCAAGGTTGCAGGCATTAAAGAGGCTCGAGAAGATTTGCGAAGTGAGACCGGGGAAAGGATTAAATTACAAAGAGGGAATAGTGGAACGACCGAATCTGTATATGGTGCGAGGTGGAGCGGCATAGTGGGTTGGAGGCGGAAGTGAACGTTTGGGCGTGACTAGTGGAGAATGAACCGCATACATTTGAGATCGCCAGAAGTCGAGCGCGAGGGCTGGAGGTGTGATTTCAACCAACCGTGCATGTCGTACGTAGGGATAAATATTGATGCGAGACCGCGCCGCTGACAACCCGGTTGTTTAGAGTCGCTCTGTTGGCTGAAAGGAGCCACCGGAGATGTCGACGGTCGGTCGATATCGCGAGACATAGGAGGCGATCCTTTGTCAACCACCCATTATGCGATTCGCAGGGTAATAGCAATGGTGAAGAGCTCGTTGTTAGCAGGCTTAGCAGAGTTGGAGTTGACGAATCAAGCCTGTCGTTAACCGTAGTCAAACAGATGCTCGTCAGACCGTTGGTCGGAGCCAGAGGCCGCGCTAGCGAATGGGAGCTGGCTGTTGGCGACCTTTTCGAGCACCAGTCGCAAGAGAAGAAGACGCCTTGTGTTCCTTTTTAGCAGAGAAATATGTTTCTCCAGGACTTCACAGCCACGATTCTGTGACTTTTCAGTTGATGTCCTGACTCTTTGTTTGGTCGGCAAAGTAGAAATGGATATTGACTCAAAAATATACCAGGGACGAAGAACGCCAACCAAGGGTCAACCGTGATGGACATCCCTACATGAAACGGAGCTGATCTGCTCAATCATCCTGTCGATTTCTGTGCATCCTCCTTCCAGGAAATTGGACGTTCAATTATTACCACCAGATTTCGTGATCTGACATACAGCGCACTGCTTCTCCCATGAACCCAGAGCTCAGGGCACGTCTGGTCGGTGCCCAGCGGACTCACCACTAGGATTAGTTTGGCTGTATGGCGCTAACGTTTCCTTCCTTTCTTCTTGCAGCTGCCTTACCCTTATGACCAACAGTCGAAACAAAACAACTCTGGAGGAATGCCTGAACGCACACTACACCCAAGTCAGTAACGGCCATACATTAGGTGGCAGTGATGTAATGAGGAGGTTGTGGAGCCGCATCGGTGCCATCTTCTTCCAGCGACACACGTCTCTCTTCATAGGTGAAAAACAATCTTACTGGTATAGCGCTTGGACACGGGTGGTCCACAAAGAAGCGCGTGGCCCGTGACATGCGAAGGACCCTCGCAGATCTAACCCAACGGCGATCAACCGCTGCTAGCACTGGAACTGGCTTTCGGCCCTGTGCATGACCGCCAACAATCGGGTTGTTAGCACCGCGACTTCGTATCTTGCCACTCCGACATCCCCACGCCAAACGACGAGATTAGAACGCCTGGAGTACGCGTATAGATTTGTTCTCGAGTTACACCCATGACATTGTTACACGGTTCATAGCCCATTATCCCTTCCAACCCGAAACCCAGATCTCCCATTCTGTCCCAACCGCATCTCCCACTGCCACTCTGCATGTAGAATTGATTGTTTATTATATTCAATTTCTTGTTCCTGATGTTCCACTTCGATACGCTCGATATTCCATACTTACGATCCTCTTTCCTGACATCTGGACGGCATAGTCACGAACTATCAACAGAATAGCATAGTCATCGACTATCAACGGAAGACCATTTCCTTACTCGCTCCTGCGATCCTGCTCCTCTTAAGTCGCCCCGGGTGCGTTCCTACGATCCCTCGTCCGTTTGCTCGCGTCCCGATCACTACACGCGTACGACTTCAACCGAATCGTCTCTATTCGATACACTACCTACGTACGACCTTTGTTTCATGGCAATAACGCCTATCTGGCAATCAAGTGGAATGTTGACCGCCAAATTTGACGATTGTTCCATAAATTGGGATGCCCTCAACACTTGCAGGTGCCGCACCAGTAAAGTATGCCACCTTCTTTCGCTTTCAGTCCATCTCTGACATCACACAGGTCGAAAATGAGCCCAAGTGACATTTGGTCTGTTTATTCAAGCAAATGCCAACTATTCTCTATCACGAAGCAAGTACAACACAACTCAGGCCCTGACCGTGTTTTTAGGAGAGCCACTTCTACTTGGATGATGACAATGTACGATCGTTCGATGGACAGACCAAATCGGCAACAAGACGGTAAGACCTACATGCAAATGGTCTGCATGACTGTTAGGGCCGGAGACTCGAAGAACGAAGTACCAGGGACATAGAGAGGAACCTAGCATGTATGTACAGAGGAACTACCACGCTGACTGGTGTCAGGACTGTTCAAAGCTGTTCAGGTCATCCACGGAATGGTGTGCCCATATTACGTTGCTTGGTAACTAGCTGGCTCACAAAATATCTTATTGTGAATGTCTCGGTTACATCTTTGCTAGTACAGGTCTCAGTCCTGCTTTCTTGTTAGGGAGTGTTTGGAATGCATTTGTCCCGGGAGTTTCGCTTCCAGGCGGCACAATCCTGACCAATATAGAGGAGTTTTTGGCGATGATTGATATAGGTCGAATAGGATGACCGCTCAGCGTAGGAGGATCATGAAGTAGTGTCCAGACTGAAGGCTCCTATAAGCGAGTACAGGCTGTCTATACGAACCAAATTCAAAGGCTGACGGCTCGAGGAGTCCCAAAATCCCGAGCCGGATAGGGATGTACATGCAGATTCGTAAAATAGGGGAGGGAACGACTATGAGACAAAGACTAGAGTCCATGAGAGTATAACTGAAGGTCTACTTTGCGAAGAAAGGGCAAGGCGAAGAAGGGCAAGAAAGTGGGTTTAGGGGAAGAAGTGGGTCCAGGTCCTAACTACAACGCGTTAACGTAAGGAAGCAGTACAGCGTGTACATCTCTATAACTAGGGCCAATGCAGAAACAACATAGATCGAAAGGGCACAAGGCTGGCACCACGGCTCTAGCGCCTCAATGTCAACCTACATTGCCAACAGAGTGCCGCTAAGCTTTTAGTAACCTAGGGGTTATTGAAGACGACGGGGAATGAATTATTTGACAGATCGTCCGGCGCTGGGGGTTTTCGGCTGATCCGCTCGAAATGCGTTCTAATGGTACCCACTGCAATCTGTTTCGTCTTCCACGCCGTTGACATGTCGATCCAGGATCCAGAGGCTGAGAGTCAATGATCATCCGCGCGGCATGCTCCCAATACTGTTTTCCGATGTTTGTGTATTTTATTTACAACACAGCAAGGGGAATTTCGCAGTCTCGCTTCGACTTTTAACGGCTCTCTTTCTGCTATACAACGGGACCGGTATTTAAATTCACCGGTTGACTTTCACCGGCCAGCCAAAGTCAGCTGGACGTGCATGTGAATACTACCCCCGCGCTGCTTGCTGCTGGCTTCTCAACAGCTTAAACCCCTCCACGACTCCCCACTACCCAACAGATGGCATCCCAAGCCCAGTCACCGCAGCAGCTGCGAGTCTTTACGCGTGAGCAAGTCGCAAACGTCAGTGCCTCCCCGCAGCTGTCCCACGGCCATTCTGATGCATTTCTTATAGCACAACAAGAAGGGTGACCTTGTATGTAGTTTCATTTGATTCGAGATCATGGCCCTCACTGTGTTCCAGTGGGTCATCATCGACTCGCGCGTTTACGATCTCTCCCGCTTTGCCAACCTCCATCCCGGCGGTCTCAGTGTGCTCCTTGATGAGGAGGTAGCAGGTCAGGATGCTACAAAGATCTTCTACAGCCTTCATCGACAGGAGGTGCTCCAAAAGCCTCAGTATCAGCGGCTTCAAATTGGTTCCATTGAGGGAGAGGGGGTTACCATCAAGACGCTGGTTCCTGGGGAATTGAGCAAAGTGCCTTATGCCGAACCAAGCTGGCTCTCGGAAGGCCACTATAGCCCCTATTATAATGACGTACGTCTTCCGCCACCACAGGGGACACCCCCGTGTCTGAGCTTTGCCACAATTACAGAGCCACAAAGCCTTCCAGAAGGCAATGCGCAAGTTTGTAGACGAGGTAATCTATCCTGACGCTCAGGCTCGCGAGGAGGATGGCAAACGCCCGAGCCAAAGTGTCTTGGATGCTATGGCGTAGGTTACTGACCCATGGAATTCGAACAACCACTGAGCCCATTCCAGTGAGAAGAATCTCCACGCTATGCGCCTTGGTCCCGGCAAACACCTCAAGGGCCTCACTTTAATGGACGGCCTTGTCAAGCCAGAAGAATTCGACTACTTCCGTACGCGTCCTAATTACAGCTGGTTGAGCACATAAATTGAAAAACCGAACAGATGAGCAAATCATTACCCAAGAGGTGTGTCGCTGCAACGCTCGCGGCTACGGAGACGGTAGGCTGAACTGCGGTCGTCCATTGAGTTGTCTCCCTAAATTCCCGTTCTAGGCCTCCTCGGTGGCATGGTCATTGGGTTGCCACCGGTTCTGAACTTTGGTTCGGAAGAGCTGAAGAAGAGGGTTGTCCCGGATGTGTTTGCAGGAAAGAAATTTATCAGTCTGGCCATATCCGAAGCCTTTGCAGGATCTGATGTCGCCGGTTTGAAGACTACGGCCGTGAAGACTGAAGACGGAAGTCAGGATACCCTCTTCGAGATGCCGTGGATTCGTGCTGACGGACACTGGTTTTCACAGAGTACTGGATCGTCAATGGTACCAAGAAGTGGATTACTAACGGCCACTTCTGTGACTACTTCACTGTCGGCTGCCGAACAGATGGAGGATTCACCGTGGTTCTCATCGAGCGTGGACCAGGCGTCGAGACGACCCCGATCAAGACATCATACTCCGCAGCAGCTGGTACAGCATACATCACCTTTGACAACGTCAAGGTGCCCGTGGAGAACACGCTGGGACCGGAGAACGGTGGACTGCTAGTAATACTCTCCAACTTTAATCACGAGCGGTGGGTCATGTGCTGCTCGTCGATCCGGTCGCAGCGCGGAATCGTGGAGGAGTGCTTCAAGTGGGCAAGCCAGCGCGATGTCTTTGGCAAGCCACTCATATCCCAGGCGGTCATCCGGAACAAGCTGGCGGGTATGATTGCCCGAGCGGAGAGCTTGCAGGCGTGGTTGGAGAACATAACCTACCAAATGACCAAGATGGTTCGTCTTTTTTCTCCTCTTGTTTGCAATGACGATTCTGATTTCGGCGCTTCTCGTAGTCCTATAAAGAGATGTCCAGCAAGCTTGCGGGCCAAATTGCATTTCTGAAGATGCACGCCACCCGCTCAGCTCAGATCACTGCTGCCGACGCAGTCCAAATCTTCGGTGGGCGTGGAATCACTCGAACGGGTATGGGCCGCTTCATCGAGCACTACTATCGCACCGTCACCTTCGATTCGCTGCTCGGTGGTGCTGAGGACGTCTTGGGCGATCTCGGTGTCCGACAGGCGATGCGGAAGATGCCCAAGAACGCCCGGCTCTGAATACGCTTCGTAGATGCGCCATAGGGTGCATAGTATCAAGTAATGGTCTCGCAACTTTTGAGCCTTTGTTTGTGTTCTGTAAACGATATTATATGGGTTATCTGAATATAGGAAGTGTAAGGAAGTGTATTTATCAAAAGCATCCGGGAACGTAAGAACGAGAATGCAGGGTGCACAACCCGTTGGCTTCGTACATTCGAAATGGTTAAAAGATCCGTTCAGTCCCGTTCAGTCCCCCGGTAAGAAACAGCTAGCCTAAGTGATCCACCAAATCTTGAGGGTTAATCGTGGAACAAAATGTACATACATCAAACGAATAGGCATAATGGCAAATCTGCAGGTCCCGATGTTGCGCTATACAAAAGCATCGTACCCCGGCGGCGGTTCGTCGGGCAAACCAAGGAGGTGTAAATCGTGAGGGTGTAGTTGCTGATCATTTGCGGCGGTATTGGTGGGCGCCGTATCCACAGGTACCATCGACGAACCAGCCGCCGTACTCACCCGCTGCGCAGTAGTGGCGGGGTTGGGGGAGTGGGGGAGAGGAACGTCGTGCGGTTCCAACCCGCTCGCACTTGATGAGCTCACGCCACTACCGACGACGGCCAAGTGTCTCGCCTGGTCGAGTTCTGCGAGTTTGTTCGCGCGACGGACGACAACGGGCGAAAGATGTGCTGATGAGACTGGCCGTTCTGTGAGGGGGTGGAATACCGAACCGGCTGTGGCAGGTACACCCGTCGGTACGTGCATGGTGTACGGGGTTGGGATGTATGCGTCCGAGACTGGCGAGGACGACTCGAGTTGGGGGTCCTGTATGTATTGGACGGGGTTGTTCGTTTTGCGACCGAAGAGGTTACGTTCTGGTTTCTCCACACCGCTCACCCACGATTTGCGGACCTCGGGTTTTCGCCGGCGGAGGATGAAGACCACCAGGGCCACAAGGACCACGAAACCTTGTAAAAATGTTGGCGGCGCTACGTGAATGCGCGACTCGTAGGTGCTTACCCAGGATCGGTCCGACAATTTTGCCAATCAACGACGCCTGGTCGTTGTTCGGCGGCTGGGCGTTCAATTCTCCGCCTGGTGGGCCATTACCATCTCCCACTTTGTAGGTTTGTACATAATCCAGATCCAAATATTCCGCACCCGCCTTTTCCATGGTGAAGGTATGTTCGTTGCGAGGATCCAGTCCGCTCGCGATGAACAATGGCACCGGGACCGCAAGGAAAGGACTCGAACCATTATAGGTATCGCTTGTTAGTGAAGTAGAGGGGCCAGATGCATTCACACGGAATAGGCCGTGTTTCGGGTCGAGCGAACCATAGAAGATGACAATCGAGGCGCCACTCAGAGTTAGGGAGGCAGTAGCACCATCTGTACTAGTATAGTGCTAAAGGGTCTTAGTAAGATGAAAGGTAGCGGAGGGCGTTGCTCACTTGCGTATCGTTAAAAAATTCGGCATCCAGGTTTTTGTTTTCAGTCCAGTCGTTATTTGAGTACGTTAATAGCTATCATAGGGTCAGGTTTATGAGATGGACAATGCATAACGCAAACTTACGGGGGATGTATCGTCTACACGTTCCTCTGTGACTGTTTGCCCCAAGTCGCCGGACCAGAGACTCATCTCGACTTGGGTCACTTCTATACGAGCTCCGTTACAATTCCCCTGCATGGATAGCGAATACGGTCCAAAGGGAAGCCCGGAAAACGAAACGAGCAAATTGGCATCTTGCGGTGAGGTCTGAGCGGAACGAAGAGAGACACCGTCATCCTGGCGTTGGGACTGGATACGAGCTGTATACGAGCATCCAACACCAGACTGAGACCCGCGAATATTGATCGCGTTCACTTGCGAGTCGGATCGTTGCGGGAGAGAGAAGTTTGGGAGGCGAAATCGTTAGCCATCTGTAAGGAGTTGGGTGTATCATAGTGTCGCTCACTGAATCCGTTTACTTTAAGAGTGCCGGAACCAGTTGACAAGCTACGGCTCGGCGGAGGGACGACGGTGATGTTACCGAGGACAGTCGCGCCGGCATTTGTTTGCCAGGGGCCTGTGTACGAGATAAAGGGCGAAATAGCGGGGATGTTGATCGATTTGCTCGCCATTGTGCGTTGGCTCAGTCTCCTCGCCGATTCGAATTGTGAGGACTGGAGGGACTTGTCGGGCGGCCCGTGATCAAGCCAACACTCTGGGGGTGACTAGTCGAATATCCCTATCCCTAATAATTCGTAGGTCCGGGGTTGCCGCGGCGCGGGCGGAGCGACTGAGAGTGCGGCGCCAAAGAGCCCCACCAGATATCACCCCACCCCGACACAGATGGATGGATGGACGGACAACAACAATAAGGAGTATACCAGTCTCAAGTCTCAATCTTTGGCGCGTGTATCATGCTCTTCTCAAGGCACATGTCAATGTCTGCTGCGTTAGCCGTCCCCGAGAACAGCCGCTGTGCATACAAATGGGCGTGTATGAATCATATTTGAATCATATATAGATTCCAAATTAAATATACCCAAATCACTCGCAATGCGAGGTCCATTATGCCTTCACGCCACTCGTCCCTGCTGTCTGGCAATAGGGAAATGGCAGAACGCGCGGGACAACCCCTGCTCGTAACTGCTCACGTTCCCATTCGTCATCATCAAGGTATGCATCTACCGCCACCTCTTCCCTACTCCGGCCCAGTCTCTCCCCGGGTCCCTTCTCCGACTTGAAGGCCACGTGGGGGGTGGCGAAATCATCTTGAGCAAGCTCCATGTAAGCCCTCGCAACTCCATAATCAACAACTTTGGTGACGGACTGAAATCGTTTCGTCGCACGCTCTTTCCGCCGGGCGTCTTCCCTTTGTTCTGCCTCTACATTGAGGGATTCTGATGTGTGGGTACCCGGAGGGAGGAGAAGGAAGCTTCGAGTGTGGAGCAGGTGCGGTGTCGTGGAGAGTGCGCTTGGAGGTAGTGAGTTGAGCTGACACAGCACCCAAGCCTGCGGGGAATGCCAAGTCTGGGACGAATAAAGTGGAGAGAAGGCGTGGCATACATTTACCCTGAGACGTAACGCGATTCCTTGCAGAGTGTCTCGCTTTTGAATCCAATATTTTGAATTCGTCGCAGGTCCAGTAACCAGCGACGCTTGTTCAGGTGCTCTTTGCGGTTCCAATGACCGCTCTGATCCCACCACAACCTCTCTCGTCGCTTCTTTGTCTGTTGCAGGCTTACTCACATTCTCTTCTTCATCCCCTTCGTCGTCGCCGATCACAAAGGTATTCTCTTCCTGCTTCTTCTGTTCTACTCGTGGGGAGGTATATTCTGGCGGTAGGGACTCGCTCCCGCTGGCTACCTGGACGCCTCCAACGCAAAACAAACATGGATGATACTGCGAGAGGCGCGGATTCGCGGCCAAGCACGCATCACATACATGCCTATTGCAGCATTTCGTCGTGAATTGTGGTTCAGACCTGCTAGAGAGGGTTGAACAGCAACTGAGGCACAGCGAGCTCATTGGGATGGCCAAAGCAATCTATGCTTTGTTTTGATCCTTAGCACCCGATCTTGTTGCGTGGTGTCCACCTAGCTCCAGGGAATGACATAGAAGCTGTGAGGAGCAATCATGCAAGTGCCCACCATCTCCCTCGCCACCTCACAAACACGCGAACGAGCTGCTATCGTCGACGAGATCAAGTCGGCGTGTCTGGAGCACGGCTTCTTCTTGGTGAAAGACTACGGTGCAATACTACCGCCTTCTCTTCCTGAACGTACGTTAGATGCCGCACGCACCTTCTTCGCACTGCCCGAACCAACCAAACGGGCGTGCTTCAAGAAGGACCACATCTGGGGCGGGTACGAGCCGTTCAAGGCTCTGAATCTCGATCCCTCAAACAAGAAAGGTCACGGGTTAAATGAAGGGTTTTCCATCGCTCCTCCTTACCATCCCACCGCTTGGCCAGAGGAATCGGCTCTGCCCAGTTTTCGGGGTACACTCGACGAGTACCATACCGGCGTGACAGAACTGGCAAAGTGCATATGTTCACTGGTTGCCGAGGGACTGAGCCTCGATCCGAAATATTTCGAACCGTTCTTCGAAAGACAGATTGCTCATGTTAAGCTCGCGCATTATTACCGACCCAAGGACCAGGAGAATGAGGAAGGATTATTTGGAGCTGCTCCTCATAGCGATTGGGGGGCTATTACTATCTTGTGGCAAGATCAGATCGGAGGGCTTGAGATCCTGGAGAGCCGGACCGGACAGTGGATACCTGTGAGTAGATTATTTCCTACTAGGACATAGTATAGTGACGTGCACTGTATTGTAGGTTCATCCCGTTCCCGATACTTTCGTGATCAACTTGGGCGACCTCCTCTCACGCTGGACCAACGACCAGTACAAATCGACGGTGCATAGAGTAATCCCGCCCCCACCAGGAGTTAACCGATACTCCATCCCTTTCTTCTCGCAAGGCAACCCCGACTACGTCGTCCGGGTCATTGGCTGCGCAGACCCGGAAGCGCGCTACCCACCAATTACCGCGGGTGACTACCTGAAGAACAAGTTTGAAACTACGTACAAAATGGGCCAATAGGATGGGTTGTTGTGACAATGTAGAATAGAGTGGCATGCTTTGGCTGTACAAATACCGAACGACTTGGACTTGAACCATGAGTGTCAACCTAGCGAATCACGAGGCTGTCTACGCTACAGACGAGGTTTGGGGCATATCAAGAACGCGTTGAATCGGATTTTAATGATCAAGTGTGCTTTAGTATGGTCGTCCTTTCATAATTTTGCGGGAACAGGGGAGGAAGACGCGTAGTCATGGTCTCGCCGCCATAAAGGCATGTAAGCAGTGCTAACGAACACTGATGGGCTAACCCTCTCTATGTCTAGTCACACATCCTGGCCGCGCGGACAGTTGCAAACATTGTTCGAACATCGCTCGGTCCCAGAGGTACTCATGATTTTCCGTGCCGTTATAAATAGTACCTGAGGCGCGAAGTACAGGTTTGGACAAAATACTGATCTCGCCCGATGGCGAAATCACCGTTACGAACGACGGCGCGACGATTCTCGGTCAGATGGAGGTCGAACATCAGATCGCCAAGCTACTCGTTCAATTATCAAAAAGTCAGGATGACGAAATCGGGGATGGGACAACGGGCGTCGTCGGTGTGTCGATTTGGAGGTGTCTTCGTACTTCATTCGCTCACTTTTACGCGTACTAGTTCTCGCGGGAGCCCTGTTGGAGCAGAGCGAGGCTCTGTTGGACAGGGGTATTCACCCTATACGTATTGCGGATGGGTTTGACCGCGCATGCGCGGTCGCTGTTGCACACTTAGACAAGATTTCCGATTCGATCGAGTACAGCAAGGAGAACACTGCGAATTTGCTCAAGGCGTCTATGACCAGTCTCGGGTCTAAGATGTTTGTCCTTCCATTCCCTCTTTCCTTTCACCCGCTTTACTCATGGGTCTCACTACCACAGCGTTTCGAAAGCACATGAAAAATTCGCCCAGATCGCCGTCGATGCAGTGCTCCAAGTAGCGGATATGCAGCGCAAAGACGTCCCCTTCGACATGATCAAGGTCGATGGCAAAGTCGGTGGTTCACTCGACGATACAACCCTCATCAAGGGTGTACTCCTGGACAAGGACATGTCGCACCCCCAAATGCCGCGCGGGGTCGAGAACGCCAGACTCGCCATTCTTACTTGCCCGTTTGAGCCGCCCCGCCCGAAGACGAAGCACAAACTCGATATCACCAGCGTCGAGGAGTACAACAAGCTCCGGCAGTACGAAAAAGAAAAGTTTGCGGATATGATCAAGAAAGTTAAGGACTCTGGTGCTAATCTGGTGATCTGCCAGTGGGGTTTCGACGACGAGGCGAACCATTTGCTCATGCAGAATGAGCTCCCAGCTGTGCGGTGGGTTGGTGGGCCGGAGATTGAGGTGTGTCCTTTTGCTCCCTATTTTTGAGCTATTTGGGGGTCCAATCCAGCCCCTCCCAGTTGATCGCGATTGCCACTGAGGGCCGGATCGTACCTCGCTTTGAGGACCTGTCGGCAGCAAAGCTCGGCAAGGCAGGTGTAGTACGCGAAGTGTCCTTTGGTACGACCCGGGACCGGATGCTCGTCATCGAAGAGTGCGCCAACACACGTGCGGTGACCATCTTCGTTCGGGGGAGTAATAAGATGGTAAGTGGCGATCCCTTGTTCTTCTGAACATAGACTTACTGCTGGCTTGTTAGATCGTAGATGAAGCAAAACGTGCCTTGCATGACGCGATCTGTGTCGTGCGCAACCTCGTGGTTGACAACCGCGTTGTATACGGCGGTGGTGCAGCAGAGATCAGCTGTTCGATAGCAGTAGCTAAAGCAGCTGATGAGGTACGTGAATTCGTGCCCTTTTGTTGGTCGCTTAGTCCCATTCTCCCACTCATTTAACCAGATTCCCACGATTGAACAATACGCAATGCGGGCATTCTCAGCCGCACTGGACGCTGTACCTCTAGCCCTGGCAGAGAACAGCGGCCTTTCGCCAATTGAGACTCTCACAGATGTGAAGAGTCAACAAGTCAAGGAGGGCAATTCACAGTTAGGCATCGACTGTTTGAGCAAAGGACACAACGGTGTGTCCTGCCTCCTTGTTGATATCGGATTGCGCCTGATTCCTTGTGCGGTTGGCTGCAGATATGAAAGAGCAATTCGTGTATGACCCACTCATTTCCAAGCGGCAACAGTACCTGCTAGCCACCCAGCTCGTACGAGCAGTGCTCAAAATAGGTTCGTCGGGCCCCCCTTTTTCCATCACACACAATATTCACAGGGACATGCCTTTCACTCAGACGACGTGATCACAACCGGACCCTCAACAGACGACTAATCATAAACGATGTTTGCGAGAAATGCATGAGTGGGTAGTCTACAGTGGGTGCGCAGGGACAGAAGGATCAGTCGGTCGCAGTCACAGTTGAGTCGACTAGGTAGTTATACAAAAGAGGATTCTCAAAACGTATTCGAACGAATTGATCAGTCAGGCAAGAATCACGAGTCCGACAAGCAGCTACAAATTGATATTCGGGCTGGGTAATGAGGCGATTTTGGACGGGGGAAATGTGAGCTAAGGGGGGGCTCAGGAGGAGCGCGTACTTCTTGAGTTGGGGGAATCTTCCATAGCGCGGTGGGTAACATTAGGGTGGCCTTGGGCCGCGTGCAAAATAACACAAGAGGTAAAGGGACGTTCGAACGAAGATTAAATAAAGAGGCAAAGTCCTGCCTGTGGTTAGGTGAGAGCCAAAACAGGGGTCAAATTGGTCGGTGCAAGTGGGAGATAAGTCGGTGAGGAGTACAAGGTCGAGGGGATCGTCACCTTGGGTCCACCTGTACTCTAAACCATGGGCCGGTTCAAGCTTGCGCCATTGGGGATTTCTCGAACGCCGTGGGCAGCAACCGAACCGGGGGGAGAAACCTGCGCCACCTCGTTCACACCGGGACCCACATTTGAATGCGCAACGGTCAAGTTGCCAGAACGGGGATATGCCCTCGCGCCACTGCTGGGCTCGGACATTCTCCTGTACTCGGCAAAGCTCGCCCTGTCTTGCCCAAAGGAGCTCGAGTGGCCAGAGTGCGAGCCCATACTGGAGACGGCGGCGCTTGATCCGGGTTCGTTCGACTCCGTGCTGCCCTCCCGTTGCCGCTGCGGGTGGTGCTCTTCGTCCTCGTCGTCATCTTCAATCGCGCTCGTGTTATTCAGGTCGTCACGCGCGCGCTTGATAGCCGCGCTCTCGAGGATCTGGGACGCAAGGCGCTTGTACGACGGACGCCCGGAGGAGGCGGGCGACGCACCCGAGTTGCTGCTCATGTTAAGTGCGGCGCACATCGCGGCATTGTACTCGGCCAGCTGCTTCTCTGCATTGGGAATATGCGGAGGGGGCAGCATCTGACCCGGGCCCGGATGGGCTGCGTACCCAGGTTGCCAGGTCGAGTTAGAGGTGGTTGATCCCCCCGTCGAGGGTCGCGATTCGTTGCTGACGCCAGAATTGAGCCCACCAGAGGTAGAGGTACCAGTTCGGGGGTCTACTTGCGAGTGCTGTCCCGCTGAGGTAGGGCGGGACGACGGCGCGTGGTGCACATGGATCGGGGTCGGCGGCGCACTATGGGACACGCTCGTGGGGGACTGATCAGACGAATAATGTCCCGTCGAAGTGCCAGGCCTCGAACGCGGCTTGGGCAAGGGCAGCACCAGCCGCGGCTGGCCGTGTTGCTGGAGTGCTGCGAGACCCTGGTTAGGCGTCGACCCGGGTGGGACAGAGCTCGCAGCAGCGATAGTTAGGAGCTGCGAGCCACTCGCGAGGCTCGCTACGCCGCCCGAATTGCCAGGGATTGAGCGGTTTGTCTGCGAGATCGAGGGCAGGACAGAGCTTCCGCTCGCTGTGTTTGCGGAATCACGGAGTTTGAGCTTAGGAGGGAACTTGAGAATGGGCGCTTTACGCGCCAGGATGGCCTCCTCATAGTTCTTGAGAGCCTCGGGGCTGGCGTGCGAAGCGACGTGAGCGACGAGCTGAGCTGCTTTGGGTTGCTGCTGCACCCTTTGCTGTTGGTCCCTAGCAGCCTGCGCTTCGAGCTGAGCCACGACATTGGCGCCACCCGCAAGGGGCTGCTGAGGTCCGGGCATATGCGGGGTCTTCGTCGACGAGGCAGGTTGCTGTTGATACCCATTATTACCGTTGTTGCTGTTGTTGCCGGGCTTTCCAGGACCACTGTAGGACGACGAGCGTCGATGGAGTGATGGCGCTGGAAAGTCGGGGCGCTGGACCTCGGTGCCATCGGGGTTCAACCTCGCCGTTGGGTCCCTGAGAAACGCAGACCAAAGCTCACGAAGCTGGTTGGCCTCGCGTTCGCGTGTGCCTGGAGTGACATTGGAATTATTGGGCCCGCCTCCCAAACCTGAAGCGTTCCAGGTCATCGAATCAAACATCTGGATCGGTAGAGGTGGGAGGAGCCCGTGTAAGTCTAGGTGGTGTTGAGACCCCGAGTTGGTGTCGAAAAACGGGACTCCACTGGAGACGCCTGCGAGCACTGCGGGGTCTTCGAGCGACATGAGGCCGAACGACGAAGAGAAGCCGCCATCAGGTGCGTTGGGCGCTTCCGGGTTTGGTTGGGGGATGTATGACATTGCATTGCTAGCGCCCAGGCCAGATGCGTGTCCCTCGGAGCCGTAGCCGTGGACTTGACCGTATGATCCATAGGCCGCATTGCTCGAGGTGTTAGAGTGGCCATCGGAGGAGCCATTGGAACCTGCCCGGTGCTTGTAGGGGTATGCAAGCGACGTAGACGGATCGGTGAAACCGTTCTGTGCTGGAGGGTTGGCGAAAACGCCCGAATCGTCGTGCTCTGCAATGTGAATAATATTAGGATTCATGGGCTATTTATGAGTGCTATACCCGTCTGATACGGAATGCGTACTGGCTACAGAGTGTTCGAAATGAGTTGGGGCTGCGGCGGTTTGGCGGTAACCAGGCAGATAGGCATTCTGTGCGCGGGCGGTATAATTAGGGGCTGTAGCTGGGAGTGCATAAGATAGTCCGGCAGAGAGGTTGTCTAAGGAAACCGAAGCAGAAGATGGGTGGGAGCCCGAGTGGAAGGAACGGGGCGGATATGCTTCGTGCGTGGTGTAGAGCTGGGGACCAGGATGGAATGGGTCTGAGGTCGTCGAATGCGTAAACTGGGGCTGTCGTTGGTGCTGCACAAGGGGCTGAGGGAGGTTGGTGAGGGGTGTATTTTGAGCCTGGGGAGCTGGGACCGAGGTGGAAGTCTGACGGGGTTTTCTTACTCTCCCACCTGCGCCACCAGCCTTTTTGTCATTTATGTGGCACTTGTTTACGTGTCGGGAGAGGAGATCACTGGAGGAGTGGCGGACAAGGTGGTAACGACGTCAGCGCGGGCCGCAGGAGAGCGAGAGAGCGCAAGGAGGTACCTTCTAGCAAATTGGTCGCCGCAGTGGACACATTTATAGGGACGATCGCCTGTGTCTGGAAAGGGAAAGTGGCGTCAGAATCTGTTGCGGCTGGTAGGGACGCGGTAACGGGGAAGACGCACGGGATCGCATATGGCGAGCGACATGCTGGGAACGAGTAAAGGTCGAGCCGCAGACGGGGCACTTGTGGTCTCCAGCCATGGGTTCGCTGTTCGCTGTGTCGGAGTCGGAGCCGGGGTGCTCGTGGTGGAGCTGAGGACGGAAGGGACGGACAGCGGAAAATGACGAGGAACCAATGGCGCTGATCGTGTGCTGCTGTCGTCGTCTGGATCGAAGTTGGGGTGTGGAGCAAGTCGGCGGGTCGGCGGGATTGGTAATGGATGGGGCTAAGTTGAAGAAAGACTGGAGGACATAACCCTAGCATCCTAGCATCCAAGCAACTTCCTTGCATTCCAAATACAACCCCTATGTAATCACCCAACAAACGAGCCCACAATAACTCCATTATGACGTCACCAATTCAATTCAACCTATTTCAAACCAACCTCCAATTAGCACCTTCCCACCTCCAATTCAATCGCACTAATCAATATTTCCACCGCTAGTCAATCACCTTGATACCGTCGCAGTTATCAGTCCACTGTTATGGATCCAACCACCCAGTCAGCCGCACAGCCAGCGTTGAATCACAGCCCCGGACCAGCACTAACCTCGGTGCTGCAACTGGACAGAACACCTCTGCGTCCTCCGGCAGCGTGTTCCCCAAGCCCACAAACGAGAGGTCAACCGCTATTTATCTTCCATCAGCTAACCGTCTGCGTAACCAAGGACAACCAAGAACAAGAACAAGAACACATACGGATGTAATGCTTGTTTGGCAATTCGTAGCTCACGCTCCCCACGCTCGGATTCTTGCTCAGAATCTTCTCTCCCATTTTGAAAAGCGTCGCCTGTCCCGTGTTGCACGCCGTCCGTCAGTCACTTTCCCAGCCGCCTTCTCGCCCTTCGTCTCAGCCCGCCCGAGGAGAATAGGAAAAAAGAAGCTGAACAAGAAGCAGAGGGGGGACGCCTAACCTGCTTCGCGTCCAGCCTATTGTTCGGTCCGCACCCGAAAAGGCAATTTGCAATGTGAAATGTTTCGCGTAATCTTCCTCATGGAGAGATAGCGGGAAGGAAGAGGAGGCGGTCCGCACTTTCGTGCGGACAACGCACGGACACGGGCGACCAAGCGGAGCCAAATAAACAAACGGGATGACTCGTACGCACCTGCACACTCGCACTTTCGTCCGTCGCAAACACTTCGAGGGTAATCTCCTTCGCGCTTGCCGCGACTCGATCAAACTGGACCTCGACCTCGGTCTGGGCGAGGTCGTCGAGGCCACCTATTGCCGACATATTGAGTGTGTAACTCAGACTGACCGACGTCGAGAAGATGCGGTCATTGACTTCTGCTCGGCGACCGTTCAGTAATCAAGCGATCAGGCCAATGAACCACATGGACCATGCTGCTTGAGGCAAGATTCGTTTTGCCAATCAATGTGAAGGGGGGGGACAAGAAGGTGGATGTCAATGGCACGCATTGAGACGCACCCTTCAACGTCGTGTATTCATCTCGAATGAAACCCTCAAATGCGGAACCGGTGGTCTTAAGGACTGGTGTGGATGCGGCAGAACATGACGTCAGTACTGACTGCGTGTGTACGTACGGGAGGGTAGGCAAAGCAAATTCCCCGTTCACGGAAAGAGGCTGTACAAAGAATATATAGATCGACTGACGTACCAAGCAGATCTTTCAACCCAGAGGTGACTTTTACAGCGAGTTTTTGTTTTCCTTGCAGCTCAGAGACCTGCGATGCGACGGCCAATCACAACACAAGCGATTCACCACAGTGGATAGGAATAGTATTTCGATAGACCAAGAAAAAGGCTTGTCAGTCAAACACCCCTGATTATGCTGGGCCGGCACCGCCTCTATGGGAATGGGTCACCAACCTCGACGCTTGTGATCCGCTTCTCCTCGCCGTCGCGGACAAACGAGTGCTTGTGCTCGATGCCCTGCACGGGGATGCGGGACCACTTGAGTGACTCGATGTCCACAAAGGCCTTGTGGATGTGCGGGTACTTTTGCACCATGTGCGAGGCGATGTGTAGAGCGAACCGTTCCGGGCAAGTGACATGTGGCGAGGACTTGGCGAGGACTGAACATTGCGAGTGTTTATCAGTTTGATGGAGTGGTTAGTGTGAACCTGGTGAGGAGGATGGTGATCATACCGTAGATGGTGTTCTTCACTTTAGTTGGAAGAGGGTTAGTTTCGTAAGGGTACACGGGATGTAGACGTACTAGAGTCAGTCGCTACGACACACGAGTTGTCCGCTTGTGTATAGCTGTTAATGCGTCACTCGATCATTACTTCGTCGAGAAAGGTGGGCGATCGGGGAATGAAGGCGAGGGAAATGTTGATCAATGGTAGGTTTCAAGGAAAGCTTGCGCACCTTGTCTCGATATCCCCTTCGAGCAGGAGACAGACATTGTACTCGACGACCTGGTGCTGTCCGCCCGGAATGGAGGGCTTGATCACTCGGAAGACGCGGACTTCATCCTTGCCATAGCGAGCAGCAGTGAGTTTAAATTCCGACATGATATATGTGTGAGGTGTCGGTTCAGCTAGCCCTCGATCTGGGGGAGCAACAGGAGGCGGGTGAGAATGAGATAATTTGGGTCCTTTGTCTTCCACACAGGGGATAAGGGCCGGGAGGAAAGTCATAATAGTTGTCTTTTCTCACTCGCAGATTGAAGCAAGAACGCGAGTACGGTTCCTTAGGGCGGATACGATGCATGGCGCGTGCCCGACTTATCGCAGTGGTTTAGTAGGCGGCCCCAGCGTAGTCTGTGTTAAATGTGTCGGTGAAGTGACTGTGGCGTTTACATTTCTGTAGGCTAGGATTTCTGGTTCACGAGAGCTTGTGCCCTGCTGACATCGTCGGTGTCCATTGCCACAGTCCACAAAGCGATCAACCACGGCGGCCTGAGGACCCAAGACAATGAACTTGTGAGCACCTTGACGGCTGTATAGCGCAGTATGATTATCGGTGATTATCCATCAGGCCTGCAGCTAGATTGTGCGGCGCTTCACTTCAATTTAGATCCATACCGCTGATTTTGGGTAATATACAGAATTCACTTTGCAAGATGTCCCATTCGGAGTATAAGCTGGAGTTGTTTGTCGGAGAGAGATGGGATTACAAAGGAAAGACAACAGGACCTAGGCACCAGAACAACGCCTGTATGTCTTCTGTTTCCTTACAGTGCACCTACGCCAAAGCCCTTGTGTATGTGGAGAGCTTTCCTTGACATCCCAGGTGCAGGTGGGGGTCCAAATGAAGAGCGGCCGTCTCCGGTGGGTAGGGAGGAGCAGACTAGAAAAGAGATGGACCTTCTAAATACTTTTCAATGACTATTGGACCTCCAGGGCGCACGAGATCACAGTAGCACTCTAAATTACGATTCTCTGCAAATGCTACTGCTTGTCTCTTGGGTCTCCCTATCACGGCCAGCTAATAATGTTTGCACAGGTGGAATCTCTACGCTTGCCGCTTCATGAACTAGAAGCCATATTGTCGGAGGAATGCACCCCACTGATGACCGGATCGACAGAGGGGTTTTGAAGAAGGTTAATAAGTATGGGGGTTGCATTCTCGGAGGAGGTTCGTTCTCCAGTATGCAAACTAGCAAGGTGTTGACGCCTTCTAGTTGGATGCATTCAAAAAGGCTGCCTTCAGTGCTGCAGGCGTCACGTCTGAGGTCCGTGCTCGCTCTTAGCGTACAAGAAACAGTGACCGTTTAGCTCTTGCAGGAACAAAACAAATTATGACCAGACGCATTCGGGCCTGTTCGATCACTTGCAGTGAGTTTTCCCTTTGGCGAACAGGGTTCCAGATGAAACTGCCTTGCGAAGAGACAGAACCTTGGAGAAGACCATCCCGCGCATGTTCGATGCAAAGGGTCGCGAAATTTTCGTGCCTCAATATTGTCAAACATGGCCATTTTGTGTCTTTCTGGATTTGGTAATTAGTGCACAGAGAGAACAAAGATAGACTCATTGATTCAAAGGACAGGGACATGTTCGCGAGAATGGACGGAGAGTTGACCAGGATCATCGAAGATTTCGACCGTGACATTAATATTGCTGGGTCTCCGTTGAGCCAGAGAAACTGATCAGTACTCATTTCCTCGATCTGGTGGTGGTCTATGAATTGCGTGTAGAGCAAGAACTTTTGCTTGGACAGCTCAAACTGTCAAAGCCGGCTATGACTTGGACCGCCGCTGTGTGGGCGGCACCTGCCAATCCATCCTCGATCACATCATGGCCTGGGTGACCAGTCCACAGGAGAGTTATTTCTACCGCTTACCCGGGATCGGCAAAATGGCGTTAGCACATTCGATGTGTGACGTGTTTCACGATCAAAAGCACCTTGCTGGAGCGTTATTTTGCCAGAGGGATGACCCAGATTTGAGCGAGTTCAGGAAGACATTCCGACACTCACCAACACACTCGCTGGAATATTAATCTTCCCCCCTTTCGAAGCGCTGTGGAGATCCGTCCTCGGGACGACCCAAGGCTGACACCAAAGTCGATGAAGGACCTCCTTGATTCATTCACCCTCTCCTTGCCACCCAAAACACAGTCTCGTCTTTGTCATTGACGCACTGGACGAGCGTGATAACACTCAGAGTCGCCCAGGCATCATGAAGGTCCTGCAGGAAGTGTTGCATATGCTCCGTCGCTCAAAAATTATCATTTCCAGTGGACCCGAGGTCATATCCAATGTTTCTTTGATGCTCCCACCTGGTCGTCGCATTAGAAGCCACTGCTAATCTGTGAACCTTCGATCATAGTGAGTTCGATCTCGTGGCCTCGACATCGTCTCTCTCCACCCCTTGGCCAAAAGAATCACTCCGGCAAATGGCCTTTCCGTCTTCATTTGCCCTTGAGAATTGTGCGAACCCTACAGAGTCTTTGGAGACGATAACCTTGCAAAACTCGGCCGATGCTGGCATAATATCTCTATAAGGACTTCTCACCCGTATCCTGAAAGCACGGATAGTTGATAGCGGTGCCAAGTCTCAGCAGACGATGGGCGTGCTTCTTACAACGGCCCCGCATCGCCCACTGTGCGAAAAGGCGATTGCAGACCTGGCAGGAGCGAGACCCAACTCGCCAAAAGTGGGTGAATGACCTCAGCTCTTTGCTATATCGAGACGAAATGGCCAATAGAGGGGTTCGTATCTATCATTTATGAATTTTCGATTTCCTTGTCAATGATCACGGCGACTATCAAGCCAATCTCCAGGATGCAAACACGCAGCTGGGAATTGCCCGCCTTAAGGCGGTAGTTGAACAGCTCCGTTTCAACGACCTCCCGCACCCCAGTCCCTATCAGCGCCCTATATACATGTATATCAACATAGGCAAGAGTAGACCCAGTGATTCGTCTACTGTTTAGATATACTGCAAGCGTGAAATGAGAGGAACAGATGTTTGGAAGGTTCACAGAGTGCTCGCTCTCTCTCACCTCATGAATTAGACAGTGTTAGAGGATCCCCTCTTTAGACGTGTTCTTGCCTTTACCACTTGCCTTGTATACTCTATAGTTTATTCTCGAAATCTACATTGGGCTCATTACTGAATATAGATAACCTGGTATGGCAATGGGTCCACTGAAAGTGTAAAATGTAGCGATGTGTACTGTAACGGGCTGGGGTTTTGTTGCACCTGAACTTGGCAACAACACAACAGTGACCTTACTCTCGTGCCCGTGAAATTTTCCTAGAAATCAGTCAGATCAGCAAAATATGAAGATTTGTATCAGCTCGTGTCACAATGCAGGATCGCAATATCCTTGCTCCTATTTTCTGTACCTTGTGTATGGGAATTTTTAAACACAAACTAGTATTTCCACACTATACAGGATGGTTATCAGGTTTGGATAGTACCCTTAAAGGATCCGGAGGTTATTTGTCACCTGTGTATAACCAACGGTGAGGATGTAGAAGTATATATGTCTACTGGTAAGGTTTTGTGACGCCTGTATGCCCTAATCCAGTAACCTCGTGGTAAAAACCTCCGCTGTCCGTTGGCGCGCAGTTCTTCTCCACCACACTAGGTGCACATGGAGAAGCTCCTGCAGATTCGCAGCGTCAACTCCCTCGTTGATGCTCATGCTCGATATTCCATCACTTCAGTTCTGACCCAGCTACCACGCACCTTCCTTCTTCAGTATACTGTCGCTGCCGCCACGCTTCTTCTGGCGAAGCTGTTGGTCGGTATACTCAAAAAGAGGTACCAGGTCCGACTCGTCAAAGCATTTGCTTTTTTACGGCGTGCCGCGGCCACTGCCCTCATGATGCTTGGGATCACGCTTGAAGACTCGTCCTCGGAACGTGGCATCCCTGCCCAGGTTCCGTCTACCTTACGAGATCAAGAAGCTACTAAGGAAGTCATCGAAGCTGAGAAGGATCAAGTGGGTGCTGCTGCTGTCGAGGGCTCACCTGCGGCGATATCCCCCTCCAGCGGGAACGTCCCAGTTGATCTTTCGGTGTTCCCGGTAAGAAATACCTTCCCCCAGCTTGTTAAGTGGTCTAACTGGGCCACCAGATCCTTGGTACTAGACTGACGATCGACAAAGGTCCCAGAGAGATCTGCGAGTCCGATCGTAATCTTCTGCGAACTATGATGAATGACCAACGTCCTGAATCCACTCGCTTGGCTTCCATCCACCCACCGTCGGCAACTGTCTTGGCGGTCATCGAAGACCTCCTCAAGGACCCAATATCTGCCCTCAGCGGGTTACCTCAAAAAATCACGCTCACTGGGTCAGAGCTCGTCTATGTTCTCACAGCTGTTCTCGAAGAATGCAACCGGC
>Ga0307513_10002487_pt1 | contig 25494 bp, 10 predicted proteins | sample 15_EM_MG_FD_202174 | JGI IMG/M metagenome (GOLD analysis project Ga0307513, IMG submission 202174) | Populus trichocarpa ectomycorrhiza microbial communities from riparian zone in the Pacific Northwest, United States - 15_EM | ecosystem: Host-associated > Plants > Roots > Unclassified | place...
ACTTCTTGATTAAATGGATGTTTGGTATATTGTGTGTGTGTTTTGATATTGAAGAAAACATGTTTTATTTGTATGAGAAATCTCTAGATGGGATTGTGTGTTGGGTTTATGTTATTGGAAGAAATATATGCTTGAAAATGTGTTGAGAAAGCTATGACAAATTAGACATATTGTTTAAATTGGCTGAATAGTTAGTTTGTAAGTTTTTGAAAATTTATGAAATGAATCTAAATGTTTGGTTGTTACATGTTTTCATGTTTTTACACGTTAACAAAGATATTGAAAGAGACCATGTGAAATTATGTGCATAATTGAATTTTGAGTACCCTCTTTGAAAAGAATTGGCATGTGAATTGAATTGATATAGTAGGACTAAATTCTAAGCCATTAAATGTTTGCATTTGGATTATCAATGTTTAGATTAAAAGATAGCAGATTGAGTTATTATGGTTGTGTTTATTTGTTAATATGGAAGTTCAGGAATCTAAATTGTTATGAATCCTTCATGTAAAGGAAAATACAAATGTGTTGTATCCTATAGATAAGTAAGAAATCTAATGTTGAAATATAGATTGTAGTTAAAGATAACTAAATCAGAATGGTGGAAATTTTGATATGTTGAAATTAAAAGAGGATGATCGAAACTAAGTAATGTTAAATATGAAAAACAAATCTTGCTAACATGAATCTGAATTCATGTGATGTGGATAATGATATAAAGAAACCTCCTTTTGCATTAGAAGCTAGACCTTTAACAGGGGGTGTTTGATTGGTCGGAGGAGTAGGCAGGTGTTTTTCACCTTCTTTCTTTATTTAAAGAAGTGATTTTATTTCATTTTTGCACTTAAATTTTATGAGAATTGAACATGTGAGCATTCAATGAAAGTAATAAATGAGAAATCATTGGAATTGCACATGTGAATATAATAAGAGGTTTGTGAGTGTGAATCTAATATGAGGAATGTGAACGTGAATTTGATGGAAAACAAATATGTGAATGGGAAAGAAGAATTTGAAAAATGAATAAAGTTAGTCATTTGGACGAGGAATAGAAAATTTAAGTAAAATAATCATTTGGACGATGACTATAAAATTCAAATAAAGCTAATCATTTGGATTAGGACTATAAAATTTAAATAAAGTCAAATGTTTAGACAGGGGCTATAAAATTTAAATTAAATTGGCCATGTGAGTGGGGCTAATGATTGAAAATGTGTTAAGTCGGCTCATGAGCAAGGGCCATTAATGTTTTTTAAAATGAGCCAGAAATGAGTTGACTATATGAATGGGGGCTTTGGATTTTGGTAAAGTATTCACGTTAGCCACATGAGCGAGGGCTATTGGCTTGAAAAGTCAAGTCTATCCTATGTGTGGTGTTATTGATTGAATAAGAAAAAAACCAGTCACAAACGTGAGGGTTTGTATTAAAATAAATGATGAGATCCAAGCAACACCAAGAGACTCTTTAGAGGTCGCAATTGGTCCACTGACAAGATTTAGGGCTAAAAGGTTCAAAGAGGCTTTCAATGGACTTATTCAAGAAGCATATGATAAGATAGACTTCAAAAGATATTAAATAATGAAGTACAAACCTTGATTAATTTAATTCATATTCAAGAAAGACTTATAGGTGGGTATTCAAATATTACAAAAAGATTGGAATTTGTTTTTCTTCAAATCTGCCAGTTTTGACCTTTCACTACTTTTTTGCTCATAACAAGTGTTATAGAAGGAATTTTAATGCAATTCTAGTTGATTTGGAAAGTAAACAACCACAACTTTCCAGTGATATATGACATTTCTTCTAGTTCATTAAGACGAGAGAGGACCATGCATTTGAAGTTGAGATTCAATTTTGCTAGCAGATTATAAAAACAACTTTAGTCTTATTAAAATTAGTTGGACTATTTTTTTATTTATATTTTAGTTATTATTAAGTCTTTTAGAGATATTAAGGCTTTTATTGAAATTTGGGTTCATTGAATTGTTATTATTTATAAGGTTTATCCATATTCGTTAAGAATATTCTATTCGACTTAGAATTCTTTCTAGTATAAATATTCTTTTATAAATACTTTTTTAATAGACTATTTTTAATATATAAAAATCAACATTCTTGCTGTCTTTTGTGTGGCTAAGCAATTCCAATACTAAGTTATTGATTAAACTTACAAACTCTTTGAAGGATTGATAATCTTTGTTGTTATTTTATACTACTCGTTCGCGTCTCTTTATAGGCATGGAGTGGGAGTGATCAAAGTGTATAACTTTGATTCTCCAAGATATGTTCTTGTTAGGTCAAGTTGCAAACCATTCAAATATGATTTCAGTGTATCTAGGAGGTGTCTACATCAATAAAGAAAGTGAATAGTTTGCTGAACTAGTTTATATGGTCGTTAAAGGGCCAAATTCTTTGTAGAGATTTGAAACACTTTTAAAAAAGTTGCCTATATAGGACTCTTGAGAAATTGTATGGATATAGATCACCAATTTAAAGCTAGCAACAGTCAATAACCGTGGACAAAGCCTATATACCTATACAGTTTAGAGCTAGTGCTAGTAGTGGTCAACTTTGAGTACAAGTGAAGAGGACTCATGTGAGGATGTATAATTTGAATCAAGATGATATTAGGACCTCACCAAATATGGTGGCAAATATGATAACACTTAATTCACATAAACTGTATGCCTTATTAGATCCAGGAGCCGCATACTTTTTTATTTCATGTAGATTTGATAGTAAGATAAATGTGCCTAGGAGTAAACTAAAATTAGGGCTAGTTGTTAGTACACCTCTAAAGGAAATTGTAGATATAAATGATGTTTATAAGGGGTGTGTCATGACGTGCACAACGTCGGATGACAAATCATGCTTTATAGATTGAGAGGGGTTTTGGATATGTTTGAAAAATCATAAAAATATGATTTGAAGGGTTCAAAAATCGTCACCTAATATTATGGTCATTAGGAAACTTAATGTTCTGCGAGAGTTTGGGTAAGGGGACTGGTTGTGTAAGGGAAAGATATATCACCTCCAGTGCACCTTACCTATGGTAAACTACAATGTTGATTGTTCAAAGTCATGTTTCTATTTGTTAGTTAGTCTAAGGTTTAAGAAAATTCCTCCTCAACAAAAAGGTTCTTATCTCATCATGTTAAAACCTAACAATTCAAAAGTAAAAAAAAAAAAAAAGGTTTGTCTAAGGTTTAAGAAAAATCTTCCTCAATAAAGGGATTCTTATCTCATTGGATTAAAACCTAACCATTCTAAAGCCCAATTTTTTTTTTTAAAAAAGGTTTTTAATTTGAAATTTTAGTCAAATCCTAATGGATAATTGCAAACTTGTTATGATACCCATTAAAGATTTTTTTTTATTTTTTAAAGTATGATAAAATGCAATTTATAAATTTTTTTGTGAAATATGCATGAAAATTTTAGAATTTGGTTGTATGCTCACAAAATAAAAATATTTTTATTTTTTTTTAAATGAGGAAAAACTTTTGGAATTTTTTGAAATTTTAGAAAAAAACGAGCATTTTTAATATTGGGTCAGTATATTACATTATAAGTCTACAACCCCGATATTAAGTGAAATGTCTGGACAAATATGCGAGGGGCCAACAAATAATTTTAAAATGGTCCCCGAGTTTTTTTACAATTTTTGAAAATGATTTGAGGGTTTGTTTGGCAAAAGCACAAAAAATAAGAATATAAGCATTACTAGAAAATTAGTAGGGCATGTTTGCCAAACATGCCATTAACTAAAAGTCATAAGCTTAAAAAATATCTTGAGGCCGTGTTTGATAAACACACCTTAAGGACAAAATATTGCATTTTTTCTTTAATATAAATTGATCATATCAAACATTGCCTTATTGAAAAATGGGCTCAGCCCTACCATGTAGACTAGGCTTCTTAACCCAAAGATCCAAACTTATAAACACGACCTAAAACCAATAAAGAAGAAAATGAAGATCAAAGGGGAAAAATGTTTGAATTTGCTCAAGAACGCTAAGAACTTACGAAGAAACCCAGAAACGAAGATTAAAAAAATATACTAGATGAAATCAAAATGAAGACATAGAGACATGTTAAAACACTATTCAAACAAGAATCTGAGGCTGAATCATCACGATAATCAAGCAAATATCATGATTATTTGATTTTATGTAAAAAATAAAACAAAAGAAATAAAGATCAATCAATGTTTTTAAGCCATAAAAAACTTAGATTATAGATCAATAGACATACACGTACATATAAAAACCATCAATCGACCAAAATGACTCAGAAAACAATGACCTAAGGTAAAGTTCAATGGATGAATGTCAACCCAGAAAAGTCAGAAAACCCATAAACCTAACAAAAGGTCTAAACCTAGAAAATTGCAATGAAACTCAAAAAAGCAACCGAAACCTAGTAACCTAAGCTTAATCATGTTTGCCATGAATTGCTGGAATCATCAAAACAATAAGAAACAAAGGATTAAAGGCAAAAACAACCAGCAAGAACCATAATGACAACAAGCAGAAAAAGCTACGCTTTATGTGTTCCATTAATCATAAACATTGTCTTGAAGCTTAAAAAATATGTCATAAGTTCAACAAAACCAATATACTAACCTAAAACAAACTAAACCACAACAATATCAAAACGTAAAATATATTGTCAAAACTTCAAGCAAGATTAGCCTAACAACAAAGCATGCAAAAACAAAATTCTATGCTAACATTTATCATTCCATATTCATATTCTAACACATCAAAACAAGGCAATAAAAAAAAACTTGAGCATATACAAGCTATATTCAAAGCATGTTGAAACATTTCAAAACAATAATCATGGCCTTCAAAGTGATAAATGACTTCAAAGAATGCATAACTAACATCATAAATAGTAATTTAAAGACAAAAATAAAAAGGGAGGGGGGTGTGCTCATTGAACTCCACCCCTTCATCAAAGTTTGAAGGTTTACCCAGCAATGATAAAGTTGATTCTTTCTATGAATTCTTTGCTTCTTTTTTCTTGATTTTTAGCTTCTTTTCAATCTCAGATTGATCTAGATTCCCCTCCTTCCTTTTTAAACCACAATCTTTGTCACCTTTCTTTCTTTTCTATTCTACATATTCTATTGATTTCTATGTATCTTCTTTCTTTATTCCTCTATGATTTTCTCTATAATTTTTCTCAAATCCTTTTGGTGTGCTCAAGAACAACCTTTTATAAGCTAAACAAAACAAGAAATGGCAAAACCATGGTGGTTTTGCTAAGAGTTTGTTAGATAAGATTCTTACTCATTTTCTCCTCTAACCTCCCATAGAAAGCTGCATTCTGGTTCTTTTTGTCTTTTTGTAAGCTCAAACTTGTCAAGAGAAAGTAGCCATGAGGTTTAAAAAATCATGATGGTTTTTTTCTTCAATCATGGCTAACCGAGTGAGTTATTTTAAAGAGATCTTCGCGACAAACTAGATGTAAATTTAAGATACGAGTAGCTAATCCTTGAAGAGGGAATGTATATCTACAATGAGAATCAAATCTCATTTGATTTGGAGGTCCAAAACTCCATATTAAATGATTGCAAATTGAGTTCTCAATAAGCTTGAAAGTTTGAAACTACTAAATACAAGGGAAGTTGATCAAGGACAAGATGTTGTTGAGTTTATTGACCCAAAAGATGTATAAACATGTGATAAGGATAGCTTATCCTTGTAAATGAGGTGTTTCTCAATCCATTAATAGTGGTGGTTTGAGCCTCTGAGGTGGCTGGAAATGCCACGTTCATTCGCCTAAAGGTGGCAACCCAATTAACCTTTTCAGCTAAAAAAAAATGACAAACAAAGACTAAACGACATGTCACTCGTTCTCTTCATTAAAGCCTAGAAATTAGGGTGTTCTAATTGGGATTTTGCAAACTTTAATTTGGTCCCTGTTGTTTCAATTCTGGCATATGCATCCTCAATTGAAATTGAAACTTCTTAAGTTTTGCAACCACACCCTTGAAAACTTTGATTTTACTCCTCCAATTTGAGCGCCTTTTTCAAATTGATCTATGATTTGTAATTTGTTCAATTTGACCTCTATCAACAATCAAACTTTCAATTTTTTTCAAATTGACCCCTAATTTTGATTGATTTTAGTCCCTAGACTTGCCTTTTTGCAATGTGGTTCTTGGTTTTGAGATTCTTCAATTTGGCCCTTAATTGACATTTGAACTTTATTTTTCTTTCAATTTCACCCATGATTTTATCCAATTAAATTTGCAAAAAATAAATCTTATTATCCAAAGTTCCAATCATATCAATTAAGCCCAAACTAAGCTTTTAAACTTATTTTCACCAATTAAGTCCTTAATAAATTAATTTAACCCATTAAAAGTCTATTAAGTCCTTGCACTTAATTAACTATTTTAATTTTGGCCTAAGTTAATTTACAAACTTAATTAAACATTTAATTAGACCTATGATTAAATCAAATCAGCCTATTAAAAATCTAATCAAGTCCCCAAACATAATTTTTAAGCAAATTCATCAATTGTTTTAAGTTAACCTTAAATTTACATTGTCTTTCACATTTAGGTCCTTCAATGGTGCAATTGAGTTTCTAAAAAAAAGTCAAAAATCCAAATTGGTCCCTCTATCTCTCATCTATGCTTGTTAATCATTCTTTAATTGTTCTTGCCAACCAAGTCGCCTGTCTTCTTGCTTTTTTTTTTTTTTAATTTTTCAACCTCTCTCTCTCTCTCTTTTATTTTTATTTAAAAGAAAAAGATAGCTTTTAGGGAACCTAAAGTTGAGTTTTGACAATTGACCCGTTTTTACAATGCTTATGACAGAGTGTCTCATAAGATACTTTAGATAGTAACCTTGTAAGGAAGAAAAAGATAAAAGATGTTAGGATAAAAAAACTTCAATAGGGACATGTGGATTTACCAAAACAAAAAAATGGTTAATCCTTCTCAAAGTGATATGATATTCAAAGATATATCCAAGCATGATAGATTTAACAAAATTTGTTAGAAATAAGGGCTTAAAAAGCGCATACAGAAGGTGATAGTTCCAAAAGCACTATTAAAAAAAGATAGGGGCTAAAAAGTGTACTATCCGAAATGCAAAGGCTAAAAAATGCACTAAGAAACTAATAATGTCAAAAGTACTATTCAAAGGAGAAAAGGGCTAAAGAATGCACTATCTGAAAATCAAAGGCATAAAGGCGCACTCAGAAACTGATAGTGTCAAAAGCACTATTCAAATAAGATATGGGCTAAAAATACACTATTTGAAATACGAGGGCTTAAAGGCACATTTAGAAGAAAATAGTGACAAAAGCACTATGTAAAAGGGGCTCAAAGGCACGCTATCTGGAAGGCAGGGGCATAAAGGCCCACTAAGAAGAAAATAGTGCCAAAAATACAATGTAAAAAAGATAAGACTCAAAGACGTGCTATTTGGAAGGCGAGGGCTTAAAAGCACACTTAAAAGGTGATAGTTTAAAAATGTTATCTAAAAGTAAGTGGCTTAAAAACGCACTCAAAAGGTGATAAAATGAAAGATATTGTTTAAAAATGAGTGGCTGAAAAATGCACTTGAAAAGTGATAAAATAAAAGATGTTATCTATAAGCAAGTGGCTTAAAAGCACACTAAATAGGGTATGCTTCAAAGTTGCATTCATATAATCTCATGATCTTATATTTTGAAAATTTGACATCCTTTGCTCTTGTATCAATATAAATTAAACCTCTGATGGATTTTCTTTGATGGAAAAAGAATTTGAACCCATCAAGTATTATTTCGTTGGACTACCTACAAGGATCAAAATGTGATGCTTTAGCGTTAATATGCATGAATTTTTACCTAAGAAACGAAGGTCCCCTTTCTTCATGGACTTTGTCTCTCAAAACTTTAATCTCTGCGACATGTTTTCATGACTTCTCGTTTTGGTCTGCTCAAACTACAACTAGTAGATTTGATCTCTAGGAAAGAGATGCTTATTTTATGAGCTTCAATGATCTTTGTTTATCTCATTATCTGGGCACCTTTGTCTCATCGATTGTTAACTTTCAAGGCTCTCCTACTTATCACCGTAATCATATGGGTACCATTGCTAGGGTGTCATAACCTTCACTCAGTTTTCACCATACTTGCTATACAATAGCTTTCTTAGCTATATCTTGAGTTCTTAAAAGATATTGGAAGATTTAAACAACCTGCTTTCTATTTTTTATCTTTTTAGAAAAAGAGTTGTGTAACCAGTCTTGTTGGGTTTCTTGATTTGCCACTAGCTTGATCATGCACCCAAATACTTTATCTTTTTTTTTTGCTTGGGTTTTCTCAAGGATGATGTTATGCAGAAGATGTTTGGTTTTTACAAAAGACCGATATCATAAAAAACCTTTGGAATCTCAAAGCTGTTTCCAAATGCAAAAACCATTTCGATGCAAGTTTAAAGCAAATTTGTTTTGAAAAGAACTTAAACAATTCCCATGGACATGGTTTCATAAAGGTTGAATGTTTCAACTTAAGAGTTTTAGAGAGAAAATCTTTGAAGTATTCATTTTACTTGTATGAATATTAAAGAATGGGAGAGCGTTGTCTACCAACCCAATTTGCTTGCTTTTGAGTAGAAATGACTTTATTAGTCATTTAATGTAGGCTTTGGCTTCTGGTTATATAAAAAAAAGGATATTTATAGGATCAAAAGGTGTTTAAAGGCTATTAAGACTAAGGATCATCATCGCTCATTCACGGGCCTTTATTTTTTTTTCTTTATTTTGGTTGATAGCCTTTCAGACCTTAGGATTTATCTTGTAAAATGATCTTGGATTATTTGGCTTTGTTTTCTTCATTTGATTTGGAGCATCATCATCATCCTTATCATTTTTCTGCACTCGGCATGCTCAGCCTCTTTGAATATTTGAATATCTTTGTGCCTTCCAGTTTCTATTTGAGCACTTTTGATCTTTCCATTGATAATTGAGGATCATTTTGTATAACTCCAAGGTCAAATTACTTTGATAAGTCTTGTATTTACTTTCAGTGTGGAGTGTGATCCAAGTCAGGATTCTTTTGCAAGAACTTTTTTTTACTAGGTTTAACAAGGACTTGCAAAGGATATTTTTCAAGTATTGTGAAATGATTATCAAAGATGGCCTTTCATCATCTCAAACACCTGCGTTTATGATTAGTAAGCTTTTTTCTCATCCGTTTTGATTAGTTGGACATGCAAAATAGTTTCCATCAAATTAAATAATGCATAATTATTTAACCAACTAAAACTTAGTTTCAAAGTTACTATGAATGAGTTTTTGTTTATTTTTCAGGTTTCTAAGTGTTTGTTCACCTCAAGTAGGAGATCACTTGAATTCCCAAAACTCATTTGTTAAAAACAAACACCAATTTGGCCTCTGAATTTGTACTAAAAACTTTGATTTCCTAAAAAATTTTGATTGAATTTTGTTTTATCTTTTACAAAAACATGTTTTTTAGCTTATGAGATCATGTAAAAAGCTATTCATAATTTTTTAGAGTTTATAAAGAGGAAAATACTCAAAAGAATTTATGGCCAAACTTTTGATCCTTAATGATTTATTGACGTAGTGCTTTATGCATAATACTTCTTTACAACATCAGAGTTTATAGACTAAGGTAAATCATTCATGTCAATTTTGATCAAAATCAAGGCTCCTCCAGAAAAGGGTTTCTTTACCACATATGATCCTTTATAGTTTGACACCTATTAGCTCTGATCTTCTCTTGGGATTGGCAATATCTTCTTTAATATAAGGTCTTTTTTTTAATACCCTTGGTCTAACACTCTTGTTGTATGCCTTAACTATTCTGCTCTAGTATAGTTGGTGGTGACAAATTGCTGCCAATCTTTTCTCACTGATTATATTCAGTTGCTCAAACTTTAACTTTGCCCATTTTGATTATTCCAATTACCTATCCTTTAGAATCTTTACTGATGGAACCTTTACTTGTAAAGATATCACCGTCTCCATTCCATATCCAAGAATAATAGGTTGCACCTATAGAAGTTTTAACTATAGTGCGGTATGCATGAAATACTTATGAAAACATCTCATGCCAATCTTTGTAGGTGACTACCATTTCTGGATGATCTTATTGAGATTCTTATTAGTTGTCTTGATAACACCATTCATCTTGGGTCTATAAGGAGAAGAATTTGAATGCTTAATTTTCTATTTGGTACAGATTTTAATAATCAATTTCCTATTAAAATTTTAAACGTTATCAGTTATTAATTTTTTTGGCAAGCTGTAATGACAAATAAAATCCTTCTTAATGAATTGTCTATATTAGAGGATAATAGTTCTTCAAATATAAACAATTGATCAATCGATAATACATCTTTCCATCATGATTTGCTAGATGATATGCACATCTTTTTTAGAACTTTAGCATTAACATATGAATGCTTCTAGTTAGGGGATTATTTTTTGTATTTTGGATTTTTATAGTCAATTAGAAGTATGGCCTTCTATACCAAATCACTATTGAGAAATTCTTTGATCAAACATGTTTATTATATGTCTTTTGACTTTCCTTTTATATGCTAATAAGTGATCCAATTCATGGCGTTTTACCTTATCCAGTTCCTTTAACTCAACTACCATAGCTAGTTTATTTTTTGAATTGTTTATGTTATATTATGTACCCTTTCTAAGTGATTGTAATTTGAGCTTTATAGGCAATATGGAATCATGGCCATATGTTAGGGTAAATTATGAGGTTCCTAAAAAAGTCTTCTATAAAGTCCTATATGCCTATAATACTATTGATAAGGCGTTATGACAAGCTTTAGGATTATTTCTAAACAATTTTGGTGTACTGTGAGTAAGAGTTTTGTTGGTCAATCTTGCTTGCTTATTGGTTTAGATATAGTCTTGAGTAGAATGGACTCTCTTGAATCCATACTCATGTGCAATTTTCTTATCATCATTCCTCGTAAATATTGATCCTTAGTAAGTAGTAATAGTTTATAGAAGTTTAAACCTGTGAATAATTATTTCCCAAATGAATTTGATCATTGTTTATTAATTAATCGATCGATAAAGAATAGCTTCAACCCATTTAGTGAAATAATCCATAATTACAAGAATATAATTATGTCCCCTTGATGAAGGAGGTTTTATTTTTCCAATATTTTCCATTACACATCTTCTAAATAGCCATGTTTTGACCATTGCATTAAGTTATACCCTAATTGATGGTATTATTAATACTGGATTGGGCCTAATTGATGGTATTATTAATACTGGATTGGGCCTAATTGATGGTATTATTAATACCCTTTTATAAAACTAATGATATCTTTAGTTATACCATGCCAATGAAAGCCATGGTTCATGATTAACTATCTTATCTTAATTCTAGACTGGTAGGCTCTATATATCCCCTCATGAACCTTAAACATGACCAACAAGGTTTTCTATAGTCCTAAGTATTTGAGTAAAATATTAGTCTTATATATTATGTATAATATATATTTGTTAGGAGTACATAATTGACCATTTTTATTTTGAAAGACCTTGAAACTTTTTACGAGGGGTCTTGTCAAATTTTATATTTTTCTCTCTCCAATGCTTTTAAGAATCAACAACATTAGAATTGTTAAGACCTTCTACTTGTAATTGGCAGAAAATATAAACAACAATCTCATTGTTATTGTCTTAAATAGTTTTTTTTTTTTTTTTTGTATATCATGGAATCTAGATTGCTTTATTTATCATGACAATCTATTTGGACAACAACTTTGATTGATCGATTGATAATCTTCATAGGGATAATGTCATGATTATTAAAGAAATTAAGATAAAAAACCTTCTAATGTTTATGGCCATAGTATGGTATAAAATTATGATGAGATATTCACGCTTATATTCTCTAGATAACTATTTGATAATAAATAATGAATTCCCAATTATTATAATTGATTGTGCTCTTAACTCCAATAATGTTTTTAGGTCTATTATTAAGACCTTATATTTAACTTGATTATTTGTGCAAGGAAAATCATGATAAAAAGACAAGGTCACTTTATGACCTACATGAGATATATGACCACCGTTGCGCTAGCTTTGTTCTTAGTTTTTTTTTTTTTTATCTATCAAACCATAATTACTATAAAATAGGCTTTGCTATGACAATATTGATATATTATTCCAATTCATGGTCAATGTGCAATGTATGGGTGATCAGCTAAGAAATCACCATAAGTTTTTTTTATGGCATACAAAATTTTCCATTACAACCTTTTAAAAAGGATTTCAATAGCATATATTTAATTAAACTTATTTTACATATTACATCATAATTAATTGATAACATATACTAACGTATCTTAACTCAAGTAAAAAACAAAAACAAACATAATTTCTCTATCAATGCATATCTTTCTTCAACCTTTATAAGCACATGATTAAGGTAATACACAATCTATTCATTCCCAAAGTTATTTTCTTATTCCAAAATGCTATAAATTGATCCTTCTACTCCTAAAACATATAGCTTTAATGGCTTTCCAAGCCTTGATTAGGTCAATACTAAAGGTTTAACTAAATAACTTTATATGTCTTCAAAAGAACGTTATTGCTTTTTAATCTATTGATACTCATTAGATCTTATTTGATTTCAACAACTTAGTAAAAGGTTTGATATTCCTATAATGTTTTAATGAACCTCATTATAAAATTATTCTTGCTATAGTTTAAGGGAATAAAATGCCTAAATACCTTGGTATAAGGAGATGATACATAACCATACACCTCTCTAAAAAGATAGGTTTTGGATATATTGGAAGATTTAGCACTTGATAGGATATCACCTACAAAACATCAATGTTTATCATATATCGATTTTTATCAAAGATAGTATATAGCACAAACTTGCCTTGGTAGAAAGGTTAAAGATAGCTTCTATATCTAAATTATCCCCATCATAAGAGGTTATAATAGACCATGTCCTACTAAGGATACAAATAATATGAAGAAATATATATATATATATATATATATATATAAAAGATAGTGAAGAAGCTTATGAAAAACAACCAATCTAAACCTAAAACAACAACACCTCAACAAACATTTAAGGTAAGGATAATGATTAATCAACAACCATAACGACATAACAAAGTTATCTAACATGTTAGGCCAACACCCAATAAGTTTAGACAAAGGAAACAAGCACCATAGCATTGGCCCAAGTCATTGTTTATTATGAAATAGGAGAAAAGAATGGCATTAACTCTATAGGGGGAAAAAGCAACAAGAGAATGCTATAAAGAAAGTCATCCTAGTAAAAAGGTAACAAACATATATTATAAAAGAGATAACACTAATAGTGCTCAAAGATAGAAAAAGTGTGTTAACTTTAAACGAGCTCACAATGTGTGAAAAGGCTTTAATAGATGCTCTCATCCAAATATAAGAACAACTAGAAATAAATGACATGATTATCAAAGATGTTATATTTTTGGACGATGGCATAAATATATTTCATAATGAAAATAAATAATAAAAAAGGAAAATAATTAAAGTTCTCAGTTATAATATAATAGCTAGACTAGAAGAATGCTCTAAAAGATAAGGCCATAGAAACACATTTTGAAGTAGAAGTGAGTGATCATAAAGGATTTACATTCATAAACATAATGTTCATCCTACCATGTTTCTTGAAGCCAAACCTGCCTAATTGTCTAATTTGGATGGTGATTGTGAATACAACATAAAATAAAAGGTAGAGATTATTGAATTCAACTAGTTAGGGCTAGTGGTTAAACAATAGTCAGGACTTAAATTTCTTGAAGCAATAATAGTTATAAGTCATTATTTAAGCCTTTTTACATCACAACAAATTTCAAAAATGCACTAGTATAGAGAGTCCTAGTTGATAATGGTGTCTTACTCAACATTATAATCTTAACTGTGAATGCTAAGGTTAGTCATAACAAGGATGACATGATCTTACAGAAGTGGTTTATACCATATTCTATATAAGATATAAGAGACACTATGAGGGTGTTATAGATGGATCTAACTATTATGTCCAAAACCTCTAGTATAGATTTTTTTTTTTATGGTAGAATCAAAGACAAGTTACAACACCTTGCTAGAGAAAGATTAGATACACACTAACATGTATGTTCCATCATTCTTATATCAAGATTTAATTTTTTGGTTACTAGATGGATCAACTAAAATAGTTAATGTAAATGATAAACCATTCATGGTTAATTTAGGGATGATAGATCCATGGTTATACAATGATGATGCAGGTCCAATCTAGTCAATGAATAAGGATAATACAGGTCACCGTATTTTCTTCTTAGTAAAAAGATAGTACATAGAGGACGAATCACAACATATTTTGTTAGGCCAAATAACCAATAATTAAAAGGGAATGGTTAAAATTTTGAAATATATGATTAAACAAGTCATTACAACTTAGTTACATGTTTCAAGGCTTTTGATGAAACCCATATAAGTGTTGGGTGGTAAAATAGAATTTGTTTAATAAAATCAAATTAAGACTATCAATTGATCTTGCTCAATATGATAAGTCTTCCTCTATCACCACCAAAGATGGAAGATGGATAGGCTGAAGTTTAGGAGATGTTAATTGAAATTGACTTAGGAACTAAAGATAAGCCTAGACCAATCTTTATAAATGCAAGTATACCAAAAAACTTCATAAAGAATCGGGGTCATTGTTACACACTTATAAAGATTGTTTTGCTTAATATTATGATGAAATGCCTAGTTTAGATATAAGTTTAGTCAAACATTATTTACCAATCAAACCTGAGCTTAAGCCATATAAACAACCTGTATGATGAACGAATCTAAATGTGATTTTCATGTAAAGAAGAAATTAAAATAGCTCCTAAAGGATATATTTATTAGGCCAAAAAGATATGATGATTAGATATCTAGCATAGTGCCACCATGACAAAAGAATATCAAATTAAGGGTATGCATAGATTTTAGAAATTTAAATCTTGTAACTTTAAAAGATGAATATCCAAAGCCAATGGTTAATATATCGATCGATATAACATCTTGCAATAAAATACTCAACTTCATGGATGGCTACTCTAGCTATAACTATATCTTCATTATAAAAGAGGATATTTCCAAGATTGTTTTCAAATGTCTAGAATACTTAACTTCATTAGATATCATGCAATTTTGGTTAAAAAACTTCTAGTGCAACATGACAAAAAGAAATGAACTTGATCTTCTAGAATATGATCAATAATAATATAGAGGTTTATATTTATGATATCATGGTTAAGTCAGAATCAAAATCCATTCACATAAATGAACTAAATGTTGTCTTTGAATGAATGATAATGCACAACCTAAAAATAACCCTTTTAAATGTGCCTTTAGTGTGTAAGCATGTAATTTTCTATGATTTTTAGAGCATTAGTGGGACATAGAGATGATGGTGTGCTATCACAGGCAACCAAATACAAACCTAGACTTCTAAAAATACATACAGTAGTGCGAGTAAGGATCGTTCCCACAAAGAGTATCTAGCCTAGTTTTGTGCTACGTGAATAAAGATGGGGGGATCTGAGTATAACAAAAACAATTGAAAGAAAACAACTAAGAAACAACTTAAATTAAAATATAAAAATCAATCAAAAGAATAAACTTTGGCCTAAGTCAACATCCACCATTAGGTCTTTTATAACTGATCATCAATGCAAATATATATATCAATTCATACTTTTAATATTCATTATTGAAACTATTTCTCTATCTCTCCTTAGTTACAGATAATTAGAAAACAAGCAATTTAATTAATCTTAACTACTAAACAACTCAAGACAAGCACTAAAAAATTAATCTAGTAGTAGCCTTAAGAATTAGAGAGATTGATGAAGCTAAACAATACAAGCATGTGTGGTTGCATTTAATTTAATCGACTATTCTTTCTAAGATTTATTAAATTTTAACACAACAATTCATTTAACCCTTAGTTGCTTCACAAATTAGAGAAATCAAATAATATGGATTTGATATTTAACTTAGCACTAGATTACAACAAACAATAAACTAATAGGCCTCCTAGCAATTAAATAGAACAATTATAAAAATAGGCACAAAAAAACATTCAACACTTAAAGTATAAATTCAACAATGAAAACAAATTAGATCTCACAGTTTTATGATTTTAAGGCTTTCGCTTCCTTTTAGCAAATAAAAATTTAGTTACATAGTTCCATGATAAATACTCGAAGGAGAAAAACAAAACAGAGAAGAGGGAAGAGGAAAGTGAGAAGTCTAATCTAATCTCTCCCCTTTTTTTTACACCTTTTTCTCTCTCTTTAGAAGCCTATACAATCTCCTAAAATACTCTCAATATTATCCTCCAATAATAACCATCAAATCTAAATAGTTAATGAAATTATTAAATAATAAAATAAAGTTATAATATAACAAGGAAAGTGATGTTTTCAGCTAAAATTCACACACCAAATCTGAAAGCTTCTAAAAATAAATCACTTCGTAATAGATTTGCATGACAAGGAATGTTCTAGCTTGTTGGCAGTACAAGTGCAACAATATTATGCCCCATTTTAACCTCAAAACAGTCAGTATCTCTCAAAAATCAAAACATGAAAGTTGTAGAGTTGTTTCTTAAGGTTCAATAGAAGTTTGAATAATTTCAATCGAAGCTCAAATGAGAGAGTTATGCCTAGATTACAAAGTTGTGTTAAAATTGTTCATAATTGCCCTATTAGCTTTGTTTTGCCCTTAACACCTCCACTTTCATCCTAAATTGAAATATAAAAATAATGAGTAAATTCAGGCTCCAAATAAGTATAAAAGACTAAACATTATGGAATAAAAATATGACATTTTGCGTTCTCATCATATGGATAAAAATAAACATTATGGAATAAAAATATAACATTTGGACAACGTCATTTTTTCAATCTCATTTCTAAATATAAGATATGTTGGTGGTTGTTAACAATTTCATCATCGAGTTTGGATGATTTCTACTATGACTAGTGTTTATTTCAATCATTTTTAGCTAGTCTTTTAAACCTAAATGTTTTGGTATGTAGTTGAGTTACTACTTGCTCAATTATGCCCCCCAAGTCTTCACCTTTTGGAAGAAACATGTCAAATGTATGAAACTTATACACTTCATTATAAGGCATATCATGAGCTTGTTGAACCAACCTTGTTAGATTCTTTATGGTTTATAATTTTTTTTCAATACTAGCATCCATGACTAACTTCACCTTTTATCATTGTTGATTAGTCCTTACCTTTTACTACTATTTCTTTCTAGGAAGTTTATCAAGCTTGGTAGTAGCTATAACTATAGTAAATTTAGAGAACATATTATCATCCATTTTCATTTTCATTTTCATTTTCATGTCCAAAAAACAAAAGCACATAGATTCTAGAGTCTTCTGAATTTGGTTATAAAAGACTACACAATTATGAATGTCATGTTTTTAAAAGTCATGTCACTTAAAGAACTTCTTCTCTTGAATTTTGTTGTCAATAAGGATAGTGTGATTTTGAAGAAGTTTAAATCCCCTTTATTATATATCAACTAGTTAAAGCTTTATTTAGCTTTTTTTATGTTAAAAGAAAACTTTTTATTTTTTCGACTACTTTGGTGGCCTTTGCATCTTTGATACCGGGGTTAGTAGTTTTTTTAGGCTTTCTTAATTATATAATTTCAAACTATCTTCCATGTTTTACTTCTATAATCAATATGAACTATTATTGGACATCCTCAAACTTCCTATAAGAGTCTGAATCAGTAAATAAGTGTGCACTCACAACATTGTCTAAATAGCTAATAGGGTATGTCCACCTTAATGGCTTCTTTTCTACCAGTTTTACTACCATTTTCTCAAAATGAGTAACATCATTTATGAAAGTATGGATTTATAAGTACTTGGTGTTTATGAATCTTTTCCTTATGTTCCACTATAGTTTTTTTATTTGTAACTTTATGAACTCTCACTTAGTTATAGCCATAATACATGTCCTAAATCACAGGGCATAATTTATGTACCCTTTCTTCGATCCTAGAATATTTTGGCTAAATCATGTAACATGACCTCTGAATCTATCCTATAAATGTTCATGGAAAGAAGTTTCCATCATTTCCTAAATGTTAATTGAGTTGAGTGGAAAAGTGGATAATCAAAGAAAAATTGTTTTGGTTAATAATGAAAAAAAAAACTCAAATCTATAAAGAAGGTTGGATGCATCATTGTCGTATTGGTTAATGAACTTGGTGATGTGTTCTCCTATTGATTTTTATATTTCATAGATAATTGCTTGAAATCTATAATATTTATTCCTCTAGAGATTGCATGCAACCTATCAATCCAATTATGTTATAGATGATGGTTAGTAGATCTTATTATTTGTCCAATTTCTACCCTCATCTTTCTTAAATGTTATGTTAGTTATACTTTATCTATCTCTTCCTTTTATTTTTGATCAATAATAGGTGGTTATTGTGTAAAGGGATTGGGATTTTCTTATTATAACACATCCTATATGGCATAGAGTTACCTAGTAGAAGCTTGTTGGAAGGAATATAAGTTTTATGAGGCCAAATAATTGACTTGTGGTTTTTTGTAGACTTGTGGTTGTTAGTGGTTATCACACTCAAGTTGGAATATATTTATTATTATATCTGTTACACTAGGAAGTACCCTCTTATATAAGGTATATTCATTACAATCACCTTTATTAGAGTTTTTATGGTCATAGAACTCCTAAAGATATGCCTTTTAAGTGTATATGCTCATGGGTTACAAGACCTATTCTAATGCATCTCATTTTTATCTAAGCTAACTAATCAAATATAATATACATGGTTCAATTGACCACCACGATGTTGTTGTGGTAGGTCATATCTTTTATGTTCTCATCTCAATCTAGAGAGCCCTTCAATTAGCACTACAGAGATTTATAAACTGATAATAAGATGTTACTTAAAGTGAAATCATGGATGGTTGGATGACGTTTTCCATAACTGGTTATGACCATCATATGATGTCATCAAATCCGTATATATGATATGTACATGGTTATGTTTAAAGAACTTATACATTAACATGTCTATTTATTGTTGATGGTGATGGCCTTATTAGAATCAATAAAAATATGAGAGACTGCTAGGGAGACGCTAAGAGCATGTTAAGATGTAGTTTTATGTTGTAGGGGTGAATTAGACAATGAAGACTCATCTTTGAGCATGTGTGATACTAGTTGATCCACCAATATATGAGAAGATTATGGATTGTCATGCTTTTCATTATAAAAAAGCTAACATTTCTCCTTTGCTTATATGAAATATTCATCTAATATATCAACGACGACTTTACCTGTGTTTTACTTTAGAGACATAACTATTATCTTATGAATTAGTTGAATCTTTGTCTTATAGAGCATACCAATATGCAAATCACTTTGATATTATTTTGAATAATATACTACCAATTAACTTTTTTCCTTATAAGGATTAAAAAAAATACTACACAATAGGAACATAATCCTGAGAAAAGACAAGTAACAACCTCACAAAATCAAGCAGAGTGTGGGGATCTAAAACCTTGAACCTTAAGTAAAGGCTATCAACTCTATAACAACACCACATAGGGAAAATGACATGTTTATGAAGAATGAGAGAAATTTGTAAAGAAAAGCAATAGAAACCCTCTTGATGGATGAATAAATAAATTTTTTTTATTGAAATTATATGTGTGGGGTTTGTCATCATTCATAATAACTATATGGCCTTTTACATCCATGTTGGACATCAATAATAGTTGATCAATCAATAATTCTTATAAGGATGATCCCATAATGATATAAGGCCATTCTATATTCTAACATGTGTTAACCTAAGACATTGGTTTCTTTATTATTTTCTATCACTGAAAAAATAAAAACAAGATTAGAAAACCTTTAAACAAGGTTTGTGGCCACTATATGATTTAAAGTTAAGGTAATATGTTCACACTTAAATTCACCAATTAAATGGTTGATAATAAGTAATGAATCTCTTATTACTATAACTAATTTTTCTTCTAACTCTAGTTGTATTTAGAGACCTATGATTAAGGACTTATATGCATCATAATTGTTAGTGCAAGAAAAAATAAGCCAAAAAGATAGGTCACTTTATGATTTATTGAGGATATTATCACCACCATACACGACATTGTTCTTTGTTTTCAACCCACATAACCATAATTGCCATGAAATAGGTTCTATAATGATGGTATTGTTGTTTTATTCTTTCTTATGGTCAATGTTTATTTACATATGATCAACTAAGAAATCAACCAAAGCTTAGCCTCTAACTACTTTTCATGGAATGTAATGTAGATTAAATTTAGATAGTGCTAATGTCCATTTACCATTATGACCTCTTAAAAAAGGTTTTGACAACATATATTTTATCAAATTTGTTTTACATATTACATAAACATCAATTGGTAACATATACCAGCATAGCTTAATATAGGTGAAATACAAGGGCAAACATAGTTTTTCTATAAGTGTGTAACATTCTTCAACTTCTATAAGGATATGACTAGGATAATACATCACTTGCTCATGCCTAAAGCTATTTTTTTATGTTGTCATGCTGTCAATTGACACTACTGCTATTGAAATGTATAGCTTCAAGAGTTTCTCAAGTTTTGGTAAGGTCAATAATAAAGATGATTTGGTAAGATAAGCCTTTATATTTATAAAAGCAGTTTGTTGGTTTAATTCCATTAAAAATCATCAAATCTTTTTCCTTCCAACAACTCAGTAAAAAGGTTGATCTTTCTTGTAGTGTTTGAAATGAATTTTCTTACTAAATTGACCTTATCAATAAGCCTCTAAAATTCTTTCTTTTTCAGAGAAGTTCTTTCTTCCATGATTTCTAATGTTTTTTTTATCCATCTTTATGCCATGTTAATGCACTCGGAAGCCCAAAATATTACCAACTTGCACTTCAAATGCATATATTAATGGGTTCATTTATAAATTTTACATTCTCATTCGTTCGAAGGTTGTCATAGCTCATTTAGGTGAGTGAATTTAAACTTTTTATTTTACATTGATATCACCAATATAAACCTCCATGTTGTGATTGATTATTGTCTTTTGATAAGTAGCACTAACATTCTTTAAACCAAATATTATTACCACTCATTCAAATATTCCTAGAACTACGACATTGAAAGCAGTTTTAAATATATCTTCTTTTACAATAAAGATCTAGTTATAGCTAGAATGACAATTTATAAAGTTGATCATTTCATTGTCAAATGTTGGATCGATCTACATATCAACCATTGAAATTAGATATTCATTTTTAGGATCCGTATATTAAGATTAACAAAATCTATATGAACTCATAATTTGCCATGCTTTTTCAATCTTGACATTATGTTAGATATCCATTCAACATATATTATTAGCTTAATAAATCCAATTTCTAGTAGTCGTTTGATTTTCTCTTTTATATGATCAATCATGTTTAGAATTATTCTTTGTGGAGGTTATTTGTATGGATTGAAAACAAGCTTGATTATGAATGGATGATTGATCAAACTTTTATTTAAACTAGGTATTTAATCAAAATCCCAAGAAAATTAGTCTTTATTAGTGTATCCAAGTGATATCATACCTTTCTGAAAATCTTTTGATAAATTTGCACTTATAAACATGAGTTTTGGCTTGTCTTTAGTCCTAAAATTAACTTCAATTGAAGGATCTTAAACTTGAGCTTGTCCATCATCCATATTTAATAGTGATGGAAGAAGACTTGTCATATCTAGCATGATAAATTGATTTTCTTGATCTAGTTCCATTGAACAAATTCTATTCTTGTTTCCAATACTTTTATAAGCTTCATCCAAATCCTCAAAACATGCTACCAAGTTATGGTGACTCATTTATTCCAATGTTTCAAATCTTTTTTTTATTATTATCTTTCAATTACAAGTTATTTTGCCTAGCAATGTCTATTATTAGTCACCTTATATGTACTATCTTCTTACTTATTAAAAATTAGATTAGGTGTCTCATATTGTCCATGCTCATAAATTAAACTACGCTTCCATCATTGTTATACAACCATGTATCTGCAATCCTTAAATTGATCATAAGTGGCTTATCATCTACTTTAACTATCTTCATTAAACCGTCTAGTAACCAAAAAAATATATTTTGATATAGGGATGATGATACACATATATAAGTGTGTATTCAATCTTACCCAAGCAAGGCGTTGTGACTTATCTTTGCTTGAACTATATATATATAAAGCTACATTAGAGATCTTGAACTCAATTATTAAACTGGCCTACCACACTTCTACAATGTCTCTTATTCCATCTTTAAAATATGACATTGTCACTTCAAATAGGATTGTGTCAACTTTGTTTCAACCAATCTTACTTAATAAGGTTGGTGAAATAATATTAAGTGTTGTATCATTATCAACCAGGATCATCTGTATTGGTTATTATTGAAATTTGTTATGATGTATAAAGATCTCAAATAGCAACTCATAGCCAATGTTGGCTTAGAAAATATAAGACCTGACTTTTGGTTGATTTCAATGATTTTTGACTTTTTATTTGCACTGTCTTCACAGTCGCTGTCCAAATAAGGTAGTTGGCCAAGTTTATATTCAAAAGAGTAAGGAAGAGCAAATACCATAATTATAGATATGATTTCATCATATTCACTCATTTTTATGTTAGAAAGAATTTTTAAGCTATCATTTTCCTTGATTGTGTTTTATTCATCAAATTGTTAGATTCAGATTGAAAATTCAAGTGCTTTTTTCTTTTTTTTCTTTTGTGTACTATCATCTAGAATGATATCAATTACTCATTCTAATAAATCATCATCTAATAATAAACCATTAACATGGATAATCATGTCATTCTTTTCTTTAAGTTATTCCTCAAATTGGACTAAAGCATCTATTAAAACTATTTTGCATATTGGTTTAAAGTTTGGACACTATTATTTTCTCTACAATACATAATAGTTCTTCTTTTATCAGGGTTGTTATTGGAGTTGCATTCTCTTTTTACTTTTATCGTCTAAATGATGCCATCTTTTTTTTTTTTTTCTATTTCAAGACTGATAAAGATTTAGGCTAGGTTTCTACTACTCATTTCCTTTGCTTGAGCTCTATATTTATAGGCCTAGCATGATGGATAACTTTTTCATGTCGCATTTGTTGGTCCATCCTTAATCTTACATTGGCATTAGAACTAATTTTTATTTATTCAACATCTAGATGGTTGTTTTTCATAAAAACATTAACTATTTTTGTGGTAGTCTTCTTTACCTTTATAGATAATTTTTTTAAAATTTTTCTTCTTTGTAGCTCAGGGTCTAGTGCAACCTTTTGAGTGGATGAAGATGGTGTTGGGGTAGGAACCTTCTCCACTCTCACTACCAAGTTCTTTGATTTGTGTGTGATTATGTCCTTAGCAAAAATCACTTATCAATCATTATTGTTGATTTGTATTGGACTATAAACAATCCTATTGAGTACTATATGTTAAATAATGATAAAAGAAATTTTTTTTGCTACATATAAGCACATCTTAATAAAATAAAGCATTTAGGTATTGAGAGATCAAACATAAAGATTATCTTAGGTTGGAATTACCTGCATCCAATCCCCGAGCACAATTTAAGCCTTCCCAATCTACTATATATTTGTACTTACATAGCTAAGGATTAAGCCTTTTACAATAGCTTATAATATAGGATGAAGAGCTAAATTGAGTGATGATCCAATGCTACTTACATCATCTATTATTTAGTATTGATACGATGCCACTCATACATCCACATTGTTTAATTTTGTAACCCAATTGATTATGCTCACTTCAAGAGAGAATTAGACAAAGTTTAAAGAACAATAGCATAAAATGCAAGAATATAATCAATAAATCTCTCAAGAGGGATGTGTATGATATACATGTGTTTTCATAACTTTTTTTCACTCTTTGTTGAACACTTTTGTTATTAAAATGCATAAAAATCATGGGTATTTATAGTGGTTTTTTTTTAAAAATCATTATCGCTTGTATAAAAGAATGCATTGCACAAAATCTTTCCAAAATGGACAAAATCTGAGAGTGAAAGAACAAAAATAATAATTGGTATTCGAAAAAGAATACTGGAATGTTCGGGCTTTAAAAAAAAAAATGGGAATGCTGAATTTAATGAATACCCATGTGAAAATATTAGAATTTATGTGTTATTCAGAAGAGAATATCAGATTGAATTGGCTTTCAAAATTGAGAATGTCGGATTTAACAAGTATTTGTAAGAGGATACTGATATTTCTATGGTATTTGGCAGGGAATACTGGATTTAATGAATACCCATGTGAAAATATTAGAATTTATGTGGTATTCAGAAGAGAATATCAGATTGAATTGGCTTTCAAAATTGAGAATGTCGGATTTAACAAGTATTTGTAGGAGGATACTGATATTTCTATGGTATTTGGCAGGGAATACTGGATTGAATTGGTTTTCAAAATTAGAAATGTCAGATTTAACAAATATCTATGAGAGGATACTAATACTTCTATGGTATTTGGAAGGGAATACTGGATTGATTTGGCTTTTGAAAAAGAGAATGCCAGATTCAAAAGTATCTATTAGAGGATACTGATATTTCTATGGTATTCAAAAGAGAATATCAGATAGATTTGACTTTTAAAAAGGAGAATGTCATATTTAAAAATATCTATATGACGATACTAGAATTTATGATATATTCAGAAATAGAAACAGGATTGATTGATTTTCAATATGAAAATGCCGAATTAATGAGTATCCATGCAAGGATACATAATTTATTGGTTGAGAGGAAACACCTAACTTGTAGAATTTTAGTCAAAAGATTATGATTGATAAATACTTGGTTAGGATCGTTATACTAAGAAATGGAGTATTTGGAAATAATTATTAATGTTTTGGCAATGAGATATAATTATTGGATTTAAATTGATCATTGAATGGATACCTGATAATTTTAGTTAGAATTGTAGGAATGATTGTTCCTTTTAAAAAGAAATTAATAATAATAATAAATAAATAAACTATGTGCTGAAAATTATATACTTTGTAAAATTTCATGTTCATCTCAAACCCGTCAGGATTAATATCTTGGTGCACTCAAATCTTTTATGCATGTATTTTGTTGTAGATAGTTTTGTTTAGTAATGATATAATGAGAAGACTTATAAAATTAACTTAGTTTAATATTTTTTTTTATTTGATGTCTAGGGTATGTAGTAATTAATTAGGATGATGAAGTATTATTAGCATAAATACATACATTTTGAAACCTTATATTAAAAGAGACTTGTCTATGAAATAATATAATTATATAATATTGATCTTGTATGTTATAATTGTCTAGTAAAATAAA
>Ga0307513_10002488_pt1 | contig 25490 bp, 17 predicted proteins | sample 15_EM_MG_FD_202174 | JGI IMG/M metagenome (GOLD analysis project Ga0307513, IMG submission 202174) | Populus trichocarpa ectomycorrhiza microbial communities from riparian zone in the Pacific Northwest, United States - 15_EM | ecosystem: Host-associated > Plants > Roots > Unclassified | place...
CACTTCAGCAATACAACAACCCTCTACCCTAAGCTTGTGATCGTGACTAGCCATTTATGAAGCAGAATTTATTCGTGAATAAGCAAGTAAAGTAAAATTTAGGAAAGCTCAATTTTAACCGTGACAGCACGAGTGTCGCGATGGCTAGAGTGGGAGTGGTGGAAGAGGAGTATTGTGGATGCGGCGCATCCCGCTAGGATGATGGTTGCGGACACTGTTAGGCCGGGAGCGAGGGCCGAACTGGAGGGGAGCACCGGTGGTCAACGTTGGTGGGTGATAGATACCGCATAAATCAGCAAGAACATGTATCATACATTCAAATAAGGTTCTTATCCTAGTTCCGAGCCGAAATCGCAATAAGACGTCATGGCCAACCCCTTATAGCCAAGACCAAGCCTTTTATGGCCCCCATCTCGACGAAACCGTAAGCTTCACCCCAGCCCCTACTTATTTCAGTTTATCCGGTAGATCTTCCATGGGATGGGAGGAGGGGTGAGTGTGGAGAAATGCTCAAATAAGTGTAATGCGATGCTAGGGGAATACCCCTCGGCTAGGTATTGCTTACCATATCTCCTGTGCACTTTCGAACCGCAAGATGCCCCATCTAACCCAGTCTAACTCATCCCTCATGAAAGGTGTAGTGCTGTGTTCATTTTAGAACAATCATCAAATCCCAGGGGTTGCATGGAGGATTCCGAACTCACGAGGGCGGATACCCAAACAGGCCACCTACCAGCTCCGTCAAAACCCCTGCGACTGTCAGCCCTGGATAGGTTTAGTATCACAAGTTACAGTAATAGAACTGCTCATACCCGTTAATGAGATCCAGCAAGTCAATAAGACTGACTCTATACCGTGATGGGAAAGCAGTATCCTTTCTCAGGACCCTTTTGGCTCTGAATCCTGATATTAGAGCCGCGCCGAAGATGGCGAATCACAAGAGTCCTTATTCTCGTAGATTGCCGACAAACTCTCTTAGCTTTGCATTACATGCCCTTGCTGCTAAATCTCTTGCAATATTTTGATATCAACTAGACCTTGGGGAGTACAATCGCGGCACATCCAAATATATCCCCCATCTAAGTAGTTGAATAAGACTCCTCTTTGTAACCTGTCTCAAATTCGCAATAAAGTACCTTTACTTAACCCTTCATGGCCAAAACCAGGTTTATTTCGGGCCTTTCCTGCCTGTATTGGATGCTTTGCTTCAGACCCTGCTTTATTTCAATGTACTCGAGTACTCGTAATAGGTCCTAGAGTCAAAAGTCTTGGTGATCCACTGAGTCATCATTCACTCAGCAATCTCGTGAAATGCCAGTGGATGATATGCCCCCCTTCATCCAGCTACTCGTATTTTTAAACTGATTGACTGATCGACGACGATGACAACCAGACGAAACACCAAGAATTCACACGGGAAAATGCGACCGCCAGTGCACCACTCAGGAGTGGGGAATCCCTCTCGTTCTCTTCCCGATCTATCGCTCACACTCTCTCGACTAACTAACGGTAAGACAGGAGTATATAGACGGGAATGAAGTGTCCTCCTATCCTCGCATGGGTCTCCACACATATCTACTCTCTTCCGCATATGTCACCCTTTCCTTTTTCCATACTCACATGCTAGCAAAAGAAAGATAAAAACCACTGTTGTAGCCTCGGGGCATCTAGGTCGTTCGCGCTGCTTTCCGGCTCTTCCGCTTTCTTTCCTGCGGATACATCGCTCCAAAACCTGAGCGTTCCTGAAGCCCCAGCGCGTCTCCCGGAGCCTCAGCGCATTCCCGGAAACTATACGAACCACGAAACAACTATTATGAGGGAATGCTGGGCAGCATCTCATGACTTCCAACACTACTAACATGTAAAGAGCAATAACATAAACGAATAATTGTACCGTACTGGCACGGCTCAATTGAAGCTGGACACTTTGTATGGGTATCGCCAAGTGTTCGACTTCAACTCGGCTGCGCGAGTACTCTACTACTAGTTATCGTATCACCCTCAAACTCGTTGTATTATTAGATTCGCATTCCCCACGGTGCAGGTTGGACACTGGCCATTCCACCCTCGGCGGTCTATTGTGCTTCTCTCAGTACACTTCCCTCCCTTGTCACGACCTACCAAAAAAGTTGTAGTGGTCGTTAATATTGGTATTTAGCAATAAATTATCACTTGTGTTATGCCTGCCGGTTTGGTTGGTACACCGGAGGACAAAAGTGCATGAGTTTTCGTACAACGCAACCATCGCTAAAAATAATAATCTTCCCAACACCCGCAAGGCCAAATCCAACATAATGCCAGAAACACAACCTACCTACACACGCCAAAGAAAGAATACTGATAAGGCTGCAGAGGCCTTGCATTACCTTGTAAAACTTAGTCTTCTAGGCCAAAAGGTGGTGGAAATAGGTGCAAGTCAATCACCTCAAAGTGAGTCTTCTCCTGAGAGCAAGTTAAGTTACCCAGCAAATACCATCAACATATGTAAGTGCTGGACCTTGGGCTCCACAATCCTAGCCTGACTCCCATTTTTGCCTGAAAAAATTGCTAGTTCTAAGCAGGACTTGACTTGAACATGCAGGGACACTATGTAAGGGGCTCATGGAGGCATGGTGGCGGTGATCGGTGCCCTGTGTACTCTATTCCGGATGTGAAGATTTTTTTTTTCTCGCTGGTTGCAATGCGGAAAAACTCATGCACTTTTGTCCTCCAGTGTACCCGGCCAGTTTTGTAGCCGGGAATCCGAATTTGGGGAGCACGAATTTGAGGGCAAGCCGGTGTTGACGCTGCCGAAAAGGAATTCTACAACTACCACTCCCTCCACGAGCCCAAAACCGATAGGCATAATTTTTCATATATATGCCAGTATTATAGTTAGATTTCATCCGGTCTTGTGCTAGATAAAGATAGCCGGTATTATATAGTACAGGAATTAAGGAGAACTCGTTGTGGACAATTAGGGCAGGCATGTGATAGCCTATACGAGAGTAAGTACTAAAAAAACCAAAACTTTTAATAATACTGTAACACACAGGCACTTTGTACCAGCGATATCCCCGTCACACGGTTTTTTAGGCTACCCAGATACTTCTTCTACGCAAAATAAGTTATGGTGCACTCCCAGTAGGCTGGTAACGCCAAACACCATCTCAACCACACAACACTATCTATCACCATTCACAATAGCTTCATGCCTCCCGAGCTCCAACTCTGGCTGCCCTATCCTCCCCTCACTCTTTGCTTCTGCAATCGCGCGTGTTACTATTGGAATGAGTTCGGTTGGAGAGTTGGTTGAGGCTGGCCGTTCGGGTATTTTTGGTGGGGAGTACAAGTACCGGTTGTCGCACCTGACCGGGGTGTGCACCAAGACTTATTTTGCGCGAAAGTGGTTATCCAGAATTTGGCTTTGCGCAGTTGGTAGTTCAGGCTGTTGGTAGGCAGAAGCCCATAGTCAGTTCACTTAGTAGTCACTCACGTAGCAAGAATAAAATTTGTTGCTTGAGAAAATCTGCTTGTGGTTGTTGGTCGCTTGATGGGGTAGTTATGGGTTATGAGATTTGATTTGGTTGATTGAGTCTCCCACTGAGTTTTCGTCGCCGCTACAAGTTTTTAGAGAAATAGGAAGGGGAGAGCGTATCCGTGACTGCCTAACCTTTGCAAAACGGGCTGCTATTGCATAGGGGCCGAAAGTTGGCCGGGGCTTAGGGGTTTCGGCGATATGGAATAATGTTGTGCTAGTACGAGTATGCAGGATCTAAGAGACTCCGGTAGTTTGCCTTCCAAACTGGTGGCTCTCCGCCCTTTCCTACTGGGTATGTCAGTTTTAAGACGGTTCCAAGTGTCGCTGCCACGCAGGCGGCCATAAGTTAGCAGGTCATGAAAATCAGGACGCATGTTGCGAGAGGTATGCGAGGTAAAGCTAGAGCTTACTGGAGTACCGGGCATGAAGGGTGGGTCTATCAGACTGAGACTGTAGAGCGAAGAGGGCCAAGAGGGCGAGGGATAGAAGGGAGGAGAGGAGGGCCAGAGAAGCAGAAATGGTAGCTGTTGCAAGTGACATTACTGCAGAAAATTGAGAGGAGAGTGGTGAGGATAGATCGGGATAAGGAGGGGAGGCTGGGGGTTGCGAGTTTTTGATTTTGAGTTGTGGTTTGAGGAATATGCGTAGCCGATTAGCATGGAGCTGTGGTTGAAAGTGGGGTATGAAATGGAAAAAAGTGTTACCTATGACATTGTGAAAACAAAAACAAAAAGAAAGCGTCCAATAAACTCCCTCTGATTGGCTCCAAAGAGAGGCTCCTTGACCACTCAGGGCGCGGCTCTGGGTCGAGTGCTTACTGGAATATTCAATTGCATAATTCACGTTACACATATGCACCCCCGACCAGCCAGACCAGAGGTTGACAGACAGGTTTTTGTGCCTAGCCTTGCGCAGGAGTAGCTGCCTCCTCAGCTGAGGGATGAGTTGGCGGTCCTTTCCCCTCCCGTAATCGAGAAGGGAATTCCGATGTCCTAGCACATCTACAAATTTATGCTCTTCTCACGTTATTTTCGCTGCTTCCTTTCCTTCCAGAATTGTATCCCTCCTTCACTCTCCTGACCTCGAGCACCCAATTTTGAAGACACCGAAGTATCTCTGGCCGTGGGAGAACAGGGGAAGATGGCCACAACGTATAGCACTAGAGTGGTTTTCTATAGAGGTCTAGACCGGCTAATAAGACATTAGTGAGAGAGAGGTTTCCAGAGCGACAGCAGTCCAAAGTTCGATTGCGGGGAACTCCTCAGGCAATAACAACAGCAACAATCGGACTACCATAAATAATTATGGAATACAAGTACCTTCATATGTTCCTGGTATGCAGCCTTTCATTGACGCCCTTTGTTTTAAACTTATCTCTAAGAATTTGTGTAGCAACCTTTGAAGAGCTTGTAGCGTGTAAGGGCTGGAAAGTGCCACCACCGGAAATTGACCTAGACCACCTCTACGACGAGTATAACCTGCCACAAGGGGGTACCGGAACCTGGATTTTCCGGGAAGTTGGGTATAAGGGGTGGCGGGAGAGCAAGATATCCAAACTGCTTTGGGTTTGCGGTGGCCCTGGAACGGGGAAGACTATGTTGGCCAAGCGTGTTGCCGCCGAATTTCTCAAAGAGCCCAACCATCCACCGGGGGGGGTTAAATTGGTTTTCCACTTCATCTCCCCTGAACTCCCCACCGAAGGAAACCCTGATGATGAAGATGAGTTATCGCGACTCAGGCTTGCCAAAGTAGCATGCGATCTGCTGTATAGCATTCTGGAACAGGATGGGAACCTTTTTGATAGCTGCAAGGCCGAACTTGAAAAGCAAGGGGATAGATTTTTCACCAACCCATGTTCTTTATGGAAGGTTCTGAGAAAAGCGATTAAGGATTGCCAGGCAGACCCCATATTCATCCTCATAGATGGCTTAGATGGGCTTGGGGGGAGGTTACATGGAGAGGTTATTGAAAGGATTCTAGGGCTAATGAAAATCCGAACAGTGAGAATATTTCTCTCGAGTCGAAATGTACCCCACATCTCAAACAACCTCCCCCATAACCCCTACCGGTGCATCAAGATCAATCTTGATAAGAACAACTTTGTAAAAGAGGATGTAGAAACATTCATTAGGCGTAGAGTGAATGCATGGGGGTGGGATGATGAGCTGAGGGAGAGGGCAATGGAAGCCCTTCTGGTGAAGTCGGAAGGCATCTTCCTCTGGGCATCGTTGGCAATTAAAAGTTTAACATACTTTAGTTCGGGCCCTGATTTCGACGAGTTTCTAAGGAAGCCTCCACAAGGGCTTGAGAGCATATACAAAATAATGTTGCACACGGTATTCTCACGGGGGGGGTCGAGGGAAGTTCTGAACATGATCCAGATTGTGGCGCTCGCCTTGCGCCCACTCACATTTAGCGAATTAGGCTTTATCTTGGCATGTATTGAGGGAAAAACTGGGGATCAACAACGGCCATCTCACCGGGGGGAAAGCAGCGAAATTCGACGGAGAACAGAGAGGGAAATCAGGATGTATATCCAATCCTCTATGGGATTTCTCTGGGCTACCGACACAACTGTATCTATTGTACATCATACCGCAATGGAATATCTTTTCGATGGAAACCGCAATGACGACCCTCCGGTACTTTCTAAAAGTGAGGCAGAGCTCACAATTTCTTGGGAGTGCTTCCGGTACCTTCACCATGCCTTTGGAGACAAGGAGAGATTCCGAAGGATGGATGTTAGGGTGTGCCACAATGGATCCCCAGAATTAAGCTTGGGGAGATACCGTAGGGAGGAGGGGCCAGAGGAGGCACTATGGGAAGAGGCGCGGGGGGACTCAACCGCAGCTGCAGCACAGTGGCCAGGTCTCAGATATGCATCAGAATCCTGGTTCATTCATGCCCGCCGGAGTATCGAGATTTCAACGGACAATTTCTGCGACGACTCAACTCATAATTGGTTGCACCATCAGTTCTTTGAAAGAAGCGACATCATACGAAAGCCCTGGATTGAGCTGTGTGGAGATTCAAGAATGGAGGTTTTGGTGGGGGAGCAGACACCACTACACATCGCAGTCTGTCTCGGGCTCATACCCCTGGTAGAAAAGGCACTCTCAGATCTTTCAGGGGGGACGAACAGAGATTGGCGACTGCTACACCTAGCAGCCATGTTTATGTCCGTGGCATACGAGATCCTGATCGACAAGGGCGGACCATCCCTCCTCACTGGCCCAGATCAATACGGCAACACACCGCTACACGCAGCGACCATTTTCGGCCATCTGTTAATGCTACAGGCACTAGTAAAAATATTCGCAGAGAACATGGCATATGGTAACGAAATCAACAAGAAAAACCACTCCGGCAACACCCCACTTCACCTCGCCTTTCAATTCGATCACCCGGAGATAGTCGCGCTTCTAGTCAAGGGAGGCGCTGATCCAACCATCAAGAACAATGCCCAATTGACAGCATCAGAACTGGGAGCAATCCTTGAGAGAGGAGATAGTTTGGATATTCTAAAACAGGATGAGAACTATTGGGGTGGTGGATCTTGGAGAGGTGGGGCGCCTATCAACAATCAAGGATCGGTTACACAAAGCTCCAGCGTATCGATAACTAGCTCGTCCAACTTCCACCAACCGAGTCTTGAAACTCATCCCTTAGCCCCCTACAATATCACTGCTAGCGAGGAAATGTCGCGCTCCCACGTCGATGGCGCTACTAACTCCCCCAGCAGTACTTGCTCCTCAAATAACACGAATTATCTTGATAATGACATTGTTTCCAACGTGAACACCGGTGCGGTAGACGATAGGTCTGAGATTCTAGAATGGTTATCCCCACTTGAGCCTCGTATCCGACACCAAGATATTCGAAAACGCCGGGCCGACAATCTGGGGGCATGGCGGATGCAAGCTGGGGAATTTCGGAGTTGGTATGATGGTGCTCAACAGGAGGGATCTGAGTCTGCGGCTTTGGTTTGCACGGGCGATCTGGGAGCTGGGAAGACGTATTTTACGTGAGAAACAATCCTCGGAGAAAATCTAAAGTGAAGATGCTGATGAGCCGCGATATTAGTTCGCTTGTGGTCGATAGATTATGCGATAAGCTCCCAGAGCACAATATAGCCGTTGCATATTTCTATATTGATTTTACGGCCCGACAAGAGCAGTCCCCAACCAATATTCTTGGTTCGCTACTGAAACAGATTGTCGGTGGATTAGAAAGGATCCCAGACAACATAAGGCAAGCCTTTCGAGATCATAAAAAGGTGATTGGTGGGATGGGGCTACGAGTGCCCGAGATTGTGGAGATGCTGCTGGAAGTGACGTTTTTACAGCCGACATTTATATGTGTTGATGCTCTTGACGAGTGTGTGGAAGAGCATCGACTTGAGGTCCTATATTCGTTACGGCAGATTCTCGAGAAGTCCCCATACACACGGATATTCCTAACCGGGAGGCGGCACATCCGGGGCGAGATTTATAGGCATCTTAATGGGAGAGTGGCAATTTTATCCATAAAACCCAATGATGATGATATCGCGGGATATATCCGGATGAGATTGAAGAACGATCCATCCCCAGAGGCGATGAATAGTGGTCTGGAGGGCGAAACCATCAAAAGCATTACTGAGAATATTCCCGAGATGTGAGTAAGATGAGGAAGAACAAATTTTACGTCCGTCATTGACAGATACATTTAGGTTTCTACTGATTTCCCTGACAATGGATGCTGTCCTTGAGGAAACTACAGCTTATGGCAGGCGACAAAGGCTCAAGACAATTCCCGAGGGCTTGGATTTGAGGGGTGTTTATGATGCGACCTTGGGGCGGATAAAGGAGCAAGATGGGGAGAAAACAAGGTTAGGGGTGGCAGCGCTAATGTGGATCTCGCATTCGGAGAGACTATTACAACTCGATGAGCTTTCCCACGCCCTAGCGGTTGAGATAGGATCTACGGATTTCAATCCTAAAAACATTCCTTCGGTTGAGGAATTAGTGAGCTCTTGCTTGGGGCTTGTCGTCGTCGATAGGGGGGCTTTGACTGTTCGCTTGATCCACTATACTCTCCAGGAATACCTTTACACCAGCCCCAACATTTTTGGGCCGACTCACTCCATAATGGCTGAAACCTGCCTAACATACCTTAACTATGGGACTATTAAGAATATTCCGCCTCTACTCCTTTCTCCGTTCCGGTCAACTCCCTTCCTTGGATATTCCTCTTTATATTGGGGCGTCCACGCCAGGAGAGAGGCTACAAGGGATGTGGTGTCGCTTGCGCTCCAACTTTTCAGTCAAATAGAAAGCCATATATCTACTAGGTTACTTCTGGCTGGTCTGATATCGAGGACTAGTCGATCTATTCGTGATATCCCGGTCGATAGCCCCCTGTTTACCGGACTGCATTGTGCATCAATTTTCGGTATCGTTGAGGTCGCAAGATGCCTTATCGGACAGCCAAACTGCGATCCCAACGGAAGGGATTCTCTGGGCATTACACCACTCATATGGGCTGCCATATGTGGACAAGAGGGAGTAGCACAATTGCTGCTAGAACAGGTAACTGTCAACCCGGACGAGCCAGATGGATACTTTCGCCAAACAGCCCTGTCTTGGGCTGCCAGGAAGGGGCATGAAGGGATTGTGAGGCTGCTTCTCGGCCGGGCAACCACCAAACCCGATGGCACAGATGGTTGGTGGGGTAAGACTCCTCGAGTATCAAATGTGGCCCGGGGAAGGGGATATGTCAATCCAAACTGGCTAGACAACTGCGGCCAAACACCGATATTATTGGCTGCTGCAGAGGGACACGAGGGGGTGGTGGAGCTACTATTGGGAAGGAAGGACGTCAAATCCGGCAAAACAGATGACGACGGCCGAACACCGCTCCATTTTGCTGCTCTGTATGGGCATGAGGGAGTGGTGCAAGTATTACTCGAACTGGGTGACGTCAACCCTGACAAGCCGACCAAGTACGGCCAAACGCCGCTCTCCTGCGCTGCTGAGAATGGGAACAAGGGAGTAGTGAAAATGCTACTCAAACGGGAGGATGTCAGCCCTGACAAAGCGGATAGTAACGGCCGAACACCGCTCTGCTGTGCTTCTCAGAATGGGCACGAGGGGGTAGTGAAAATACTACTTGAACGGGACGACGTCAACCCCAATAAGCTGGATAACAGCGGCCGAACACCTCTCAGTTGGGCTGCTCAGAATGGTCACGAGGGAGTTAGATACAGACTCCTCAAACTGGGCGGTACCAGTCCCTACACGCCAGATGGCGGCGGCTAAACACCTTCTGGCGGCCTATCGGGTGCTGTAACGTGTGAGTGGCGGCGCTGCCGCAGCCCCGGGGTCTTTAGATGAGACTTGAAACTTTATTTGCACTTTCTTTCCTAGTTGTTTTCTGATTGTAAATCCTCTTTGTGTATTAGTTATTCGTTTCTATTTTTATTTTTTCTATAATTATTTTTTCCCCCTTTCCTCCCCTCTAGAGTAGAGGCGAGATGTTTAGATGTAGGGAAAAAATTAACCAGTGCAAGTGTTCCTAACGCTCGCGAAAAGAGACATAAAAGCTAACTAGCTGTTAACGAATCCATAGTGACTAGTTTCCACTATGGGCATAGTGTAATGGAGATCGTGTTTATACGCCACCACCCTCCAGATGTGAGCTTAAAAATGTGGTTAGGGTGCTATAAACACGTTGTAGTCTTACTTACCAATGAAGACCAATACAGTTAGAATGCTTTGACCCTAAAATTAATTTACATGTCATAGTGCTATATTATAAACCTGCAAAACTCTTTCTGCAACCAAACCCTCAGGGCACGGCTCTGGGCAGAAATCGCCTGCACAGTTCACGATTTTGGAGAGCAACATACGCTGTTATATTTTCTTCGGTCCGCCCTCCCCACGGTCAGCTTGGCCTCCCCCGAATACTCTAAAGGGCTTGCTTGCCTGAGCGGGGCTCAGCAGCTGGGGCAATGCTTGCTCCTCCGTCACTAGTGATCCCAAAGGCTGGGTATGCCCCTACCTACACTCCTAGGGCGTGGACGCGTTTTCCGACTTTACGCAGTACCCCACCCTTCTTTGTCAAGAGTGATCAGACGCCCTGCACTGTTGTCAAACGTTCACTCACGAGCAGGTTAAGAAGGAGATTCCATCCTCTCATCATCTCCGCTTGCCCAAGACAATACTTTCTTCCCATCAGGGCATTCCGCCCAATGCTCAGTCGTGCACCCCGACAGCCATCCATGGAAATCCTTGCCGACCACTCATGAGATTGCTTAACCGAGTGATCTAGTATGACTACAAGAGGTCTAGTGGTAAGTCGAGAAAGATGTTTTGCAAGGGAAGGCTTTTGATGACCTTCAAGTAACTAGAGATATTTTATGGCAGGGGAGACCTTGGTAGGGACCCTTGATAGCCTAAAATTAACTTCCTTCTATGAGAGAATGAGAGTCGTTTGGACAATAACATCACTAGCGGGAAGGAGGGGAAAAAAATAACTTTAATCCGGGGACTTAACCAAGCACCAGAATAGCTGTTTTATAATATTGGAGCCGGATTTCATGGCATATTGGAGTTCTTTCTTCCTATTCATTCTCTGCGGGGGTGGCGACTGGTTTTCCCGCTGTAAAATTTTCTCCAGTGATAAAAGTGGGGGAGTTCTGGAAATTCTGGTGTGAGGTATGCCTACTTCAGCTCTTACGATATCTCATGAAATTAGGCCATGTTCGGTAGAGAGTCCATTGGGGTCCTTATTGTTTCTCTGGCCCCGCAGGTGTCCTATATATACACAAACTCGACTTTACAGAAAAAATCCCTCATCCAGAAAATCGCCCACAGTCTCTCCTATCTCTGTTCCACCACTCCATCCACACCACTCCTTCGAACTTTCCCGAAACTCATATTTCCTGATCCCATTTTTCCAGCTTCTTCCTCTTACGCTGCTTTCCTCATCTTCCGTGATCCGTTGCAGTACTCACACTGTCTTCTATCAGTGTGACACCGTTGTGTTCCAACTCCTAGCAAACCTTAGTCTCTGACCTCCTGCTCTCCCCAGCGCCAATTTCTAAAACATCCCAAACATTTCTGCTTCGTCTAACTCCTCAACCAAACACACCATCGCTCTTCTGATACCATACTGTTCAATCGTGCAACCGTCTTCAAACCGAATTCTACTCAGCTATGTCCCATCAGGGTTCCGATTACCTCCCAGGTATGTAGCCTTCATGAATCTTCAACAATATCGTAATGGTAGCCTACGCGCTGCCTGTGGAATGCGAAGTTCTCTGGAGATGAGGGTACCGTAACCGTGAGGTATTGTTTCCGATTGTTTTTTGCCATTTCAGGCCCATGGGTTAGCGGCCTTATGGCTTACCATTGGCTCTCGTATCACTCTACTGCAGAGTATCTTGCCGCTACTGCATAGATGGAACGACACTATATTTCCCTATCTTCGAGTGAACGTCCATCTCGCAAAAGGGGACCCTGTTCCAGATCTCAACCGGAAAATGAGATAATGGGGATTATCAAAGAATCTAATTAAGGGAGAACCAACCCTATAGAGAGTTCTTGTTGGTCCCTTGACAGTATCTTGGATGAAACCCCCTGGACAATTCTGAGGAGTTGTTGGTAAGAGGATCTTGGTTAAGGGGCGGAATCCGTGAACTTGTACTATGCGTGAGCAATGAATGAGCTGTAAAGAGAGCATAAAGGGTACTAGTAGAAAGCATATGTGTGGGTTGTAGTCCTAGGAGAAAGATAGATCGCAAGAAAGTGGAAAGGAAAACAGTTTGTATTTATCCTCACCGGGATTTTTAATTTGTATTTCCCCAGACCTGCACCTGAACACTGCCTATCAATAGCCTATATCCTGTGACCCCTGTATCCGATAACCTGATTGGCTCTGTGAGTCCCATACTGCGATGGCCACATGGATCGTTGGTTTTAGTGGGGGCATCGCGGATAGTCACTTGTCAATAGGGACAGTTATATAGCAACCCACAGGGCAAGCGGGCGAGCAAGGAGACCAATCCACATAAAATATCGAGAGCAGGCTAATTTAAGGGGAAGGCCCCAATGCAGTGTCTTGTCGGGTATTGCACAATGTATCAGATTATACCTGAAGTTAGACCCGGTAGGTAGTCGGTTTATATTTTTGGAGAAACTTCACGACCTCTTCATTCTAGGAATAGATATCCTGAGCTATAACCCTACATCTAGCCTCACTAGGCGTGACTATATTTGGATTTTCCCGTCGCGGCGATATTGTTATCGCCCCCTTGTCAGAAGTGCGAACGCGCCCGCGCCAGGGGAGTCGGGATAGCTTTCGCTAACATATATGTACAGTAGCACTTTTGCTACCCCCCACGCTATGATTGTAGTGATAGTGGGGTTGTCTGACAGTTTTACTACAGGTCATAGATGTCAAGAAGTGGACTGTTTTGTTGTGCAGCAGAAGAGATCGTTGATTAAGTTCTCTAGCTAGCTAAGTGGAACATAAACGGTATAAACATACCCTATCGTGATGACGCAACCCATGATGTAGAATACACACTCCCGCGCACGCCCTCTCATACGGAATAGTGAGTAGGAAGCTTTAAGGAAATCTCTCGTACCTCCGCCCGGAGGCTCATTTCTCAACACATTTCTCAATAATAGATAAGGCAGAAATGATCGAGTGACCGCACATGATTCTCGGCATTGCCAGATCCTTCCATCCTTCCATCCTTCCATCCTTCCATCCTTTCTTCATTCCTTGATAAAGAACATCCACGGAATAAGCGAGAGATCCGGCCCAATCCCACCTCCCTAACTGAAATGGATATGGCCCCTGGGGTTTCTCCGTGAGCCCCCCTAACCACCGCCTCCCTCTTTCCATCTTTCTCGAACTCCAAACCCCCAATGGTGGCCGCCAGTAGACACTTAAATTCCACCTCGGCAAATATATTCCCAATGCAGCCCCCCCCCCAGGGATAAGAAAAACCCACAATTACTCTCGACAGAGGCCACTCCATCCTTACTCCCCGGCCACAGCTTGTGCCAAAACCCCTTCCGGGCAGCGCCTCACAGCGTTAGGCTTCAATTTATTGCGGAGGAGGAGAGTTAGAACCCCCCCGTTTTGGCTTGTACGGTGCAAAGTCCCTAAAGGCCGGTCCTCCCCTGGAACAGGAATACCGTGGCAACCGATCCGAGTTGAGCTAATGATTGCCAAGGCACCATGAGCACAGTAAAATGATATACCTCTGGGCGAAAACCAGCATAGTGGTTGATGCAGTAATCATTAGAATTATCTATTTTATATATCAGTACTGTAGAATTGTCTGAGCAAGGGGAAGAAAGTCTCATGCCTATAATCTCTTTTTTTGTTAATTATGACAATGCCTTAGTTGCCTTTACTACACAGTATTTCTTGGGCTAGTACTATGTATATTCTATCACTTGTTTCACCCTCACCAAAATTTTCGCTTTTTAATCTTGAACTACTTTTGCCTAGAGCCATTAATTAAATATAAAAAAACACTAACCTGTTGCCCGCTGAAGTAGCTTCATCTCAGCGGTTTTTTTATACGAAATTCCTTGTTGTGGTTGACTAGTCCGGTTTCGCATTTGGCCTATTCGGAGGACCCGGTTTGGGCCCATTTGCACTATACCCCTGGCTGCCGAGCATACCTTCACACCGGTTGGAGGGCTCGGGCGTGGTGTGGGAGATACTTCAAGCTGGAGATCTGGTCCTATATGGTGGCCATCGGTAGGCGGGAGGGGAACGTACAGTAGTGTGGATCTCAGGGAGGTAGGACTGAATGTGTCCATTTTCCGGCCGGCTAGGGCAAGTAGTGCATGACTCAGATCACGGAAGCAGTCATAGTTTCGGCTCCTGTGGCTAGGAAGGTCATCATTCGGTCTCCCGTACTAGACCCCCGCCCGAGCCCGTGTAGGCGTTCGACTTTAGACTTCGCCCTACAGAGAGGATGCCTTCAGGTTCAGAGTTTTCCAAGGAGGTAACTAGGGCAGTTTTTTTGGCGCCAATGGTTTCCGCGGTCACACTTCCGGTATTCAGTGCTGCGTGTGAGATGTCGCGGGTTGGTTTTAGCAGGAGGGACTGCCTGAAGCTAGAACGAAATATCATGGATAGGATTGCCGCGACTCGGGATGGGCTACTCATGTTGGAGATTGCATCGTACGGGCAACGGGCCCTAACAAGATGTACCTAAACATTCGAAGGCCAATTAGTATGGGCGCTCAGACACGGATGGATGGTTGCCCATATATTTTGCTAATCCCAGCGTTCGGATATCTCTTAGCTATTACTTATATACGTCTACTAACTCGAACCCGGGCTTTTTTTCTTGGGAATTCGTACTCTCGCTTAGAAAAGCGCTCTCTAGGGCACGAAATTCATAGCCGAAGCTGGAAGGGCCGGTTGTACCCAGAGTCGCCGGTGGGGCACCACTTCCCCTCCCCCGCCCCGCCACTGCCAGCGCCACCCCCAGAAGCGCGCGCCACCTCTGCTACCTACTCTGGCATTCCCACTCCCCCAGGTTCAAGCCCGGGCAACGGCCTTTTAATTTGCGCATACGAAAAGCCATTCCCCTCCTCACCTCGTACCCCACGCCCTCCGCGAATAGCAGCCCCTTCTTTCCGGGAGTGTTGCTAATGTTATTTGTTAAAAGTGGCGATTTGATGAAGTTGTAGTCCCTCATATAGAGCGCTCCATTTGGCATTTCCGGCATCGCGAGGAGCAGCAGCGCGATGTTAGAGATCCCTAGACACTGAAGCGGTCAGCTACGATAGTCGGAATCGGGCGCTCGGGTGGCTTGCGAGGCTCTGGACAGCATTTTTTAGACTGGCGAGGTTGCCAATAAGGAAGCTGGCTGGCAAGCCCCATGAGGTGTTAGTTTGGGGAGAGGAGCTCAGGCCATAGGGTGGGGCAGTAGAGGAACCTACAAATTACAGTAAGGAGGTGGGTAGCACGAGTGTGGTGATGGCTAGAGTAGGAGTGGTGGAAGAGGAGTATTGTGGATGCGGCACATCCTGCTAGGATGATATTTGCGGGCGCTGTTAGGTCGGGAGCGAGGGCTAAGCTGGAGGGGAACACCGGTGGTCAGTGTTGGAGGGTGATAGATACCATAAACAAGAAAGACCGGGTCGGCGCTAAATTTAGCACTCATACGTTCAAATAGGGTCTCCTCTTCCTTATCTAGCGCTCACACCCTCTCGGCTAACTAACGGTAAGACAGGAGTATATATAGACGGGAATGAAGTTGTCCCGGGTCTCCACACATATCTAGTCTCTCTCGCGTATGTCCCCCTTTCCTTTTTCCATACTCTCATGCTAGCAAGAGAAAGACAAAAACCACTGTCGTCGCCTCCGAGCACCCAGCTCATCCGCTTTCTTTCCTGCTCCCCCGCTTTCTTTCCTGCCTCGATTCAAAACCTAAACACGTTCCCGAAGCCCCAGCGCGTCTCCCGGAGCCTCGGGGCATTCCCGGAAACTATGCGAATCACGAAACAAGTATTATGAGCGCATGCCGAGCAGCATCTCATGACCTCCAATGCTGCTAACTTGTGGGAAGCGATAACATAAACGAATATTTGTACACTACTGGCATGGCTCAATGGAAGCCGGGCACTTCTTATGGCATTACCATCTTAAGTGTTCAGCTTCAACTCAGCCGCGCGAGTACCGTACTACTAGTTATCGTATCACCCTCAAACTCATTACTTCCTCAGGTTAACATCCTACGCGACGCAGGTTGGACACTGGCCGTACCAGTAATAATAGGGTAGACAACCCTCGACAATCCATGGTACTTCTCTCGGCACACTCCCCTCCCTTGTCATAAACTATCGAAAAGCTGATCGTAACATTGGTATTTAGCTGCAAGTTATCACTTTTTCTATGCCGGCCGGTTTGGTTGGTGCCTGCCGAGCGCAGCCCAGAATCCGAATTTGAGGAGAGCACGAATTTGACGGCGGTGTTGATCCCACAAAACAGAATTCTGCAACTACTACTCCGTCACAAGCCTAAAACTGATGGGCGTAAAATTACCGATGTCAAAACCACCCCCGAAGATCGCCGACCCCTAGCGCCCGACTACAACCTAAGCAAATATGCCCACTCAAGTGGCGCCCCACTGGCGGTGCTGGATATTTTAGGTATTCAAGGCCTATGAAGGATTCATAAGCAGCTCCTCGAGGTTCTCCCCCTTATCCGGGAGACAATACCATGTTTTCGCTTTTTTCGAGAAGCTCTGGCCCTTTATGCCTTCTAGAGTTGTAGGTTTGAGGATTTTTCATGTTATACCAGTATTATAGTTAAATTTCATCCGATCTTGCCCTAGATTTTATGAAGGAGGGTGGACGGGGCACAGGCGATGTCCGGAATTGCGCCGTTACCAAGACTTTTGTTAGTGACTCTGCCTGAATAACTGTATTTGCAGTGCCGGCAACTGGAATCATTGCGAAGGGTCCTGGAAGGGACCCCTCAATGCCATAGGTTCGCATTCAACATGTACCGGTTCCATAACTCAATTGTAAACCACCACACTGCTTGGGCAGCCCTGGTGGAACAAGGTTTTAGTGTGTGTGATGCCTTTTTTATTATTATAATACAAAACTAACAAATCAACCCAAATTTGCCACTCGAAAAGTCTTTTTCAAACTGGCTAAACGCCTCAGCTCCTGGGGTGGGCGCGACAGGTATTATATACCGTAAAAACTCAGTAAATCCACCATCGGCAATCGCTGTACTAAACCGCAATGGGCTTAACAAACCAGGATAACAAAATTGCGAATACCAGTTAATGAGATCCAGCGGGCTCAACTTAAATAGGCTATGCCCTGCCTGGAAAATTCTATTCCCTCTCGGGGTGTTTCATCTAAGATTCCGGGGGCTATGGGCCCGACCGCCGATGGTGGATTTACTGAGTTTTTACGGTAGTATCAGACAAGCATTAGGGAGAACTTGTTGTGGACAATTAAGGGAGGCATGTGATAGTCTACTAGTACACGAGAGTGAGTTCCAAAAAAACAAACTCAACTTTGAACGATAACACACAGACGCTTTGTATCAGCGATAGCTCCGTCACATCGTCTTTTGGGCTGCTCGAGCAGCACCCAGAATCTGGCTCCACGCGGTTGGTAGCTCGGGCTGCTAGTAGGCAGAGACTTATGGTCGGTCCACTTAATAGTTACTCAGGTAGCAAGAATTAAATTCTTCGCTTGAGAAAATCTGCCTGTGGTGGCTGTTGGTCGTTTGATGGTCGTAGTTAGGGTATAAGATTTGCTTGGCTGATTGAGTCTCCCATTGAGTTTCCGTTCCCGCGATAAATTTTTGGAGAAATAGGAAGTAGAGGGCGTATCCGTGATTGCCTAACTTTTGCAAGGCGGGCTGCTATTGCATAGGGACCGAAAGTTGGCCGGGGCTTAGGAATTCCGGTGGTGTGGAATAATGTTGTGCTAGTACGAGTATGTAGGGTCCAAGAGACTCCCGTCATTTCAAAATTCATCTCTCCCCGCCAACACGTCCTACGAAAAATGTCGTAGCTTTAAGACGGTTCCGAGCATCGCTGCAACTGCACGCGATCATAAGTTAGCAGGGTCGTGAAAATCTGTCTGCATGTTGTGAAGGATATGCGAGATAAAGCTAGAGCCCCACTTCGTGATATCCCAGAAAGAATGCCTCATCTGTAATCCTTACAGGAGTGCCGGGTATGAAGGGCAGGTCTATCGGACTGTAGGGCGAAGAGGGCTAATGATAGGAAGGGAGGCGAGGAGGTCGGGAGAAGCAAAAATGGTACCTATTATAAGTGCAATACTGCGAGAAGGGAGGGGAGAGTAGTGGAGATAGATAGGGGTATTCGGGAGGGGAGGCTGGGGGTTGCGAGTTTTTGATTTTGGGTTATGGTTTGAGGGATATGCGCAGCCCATTAGCATGGAGCTGGGGTTGAAAGTGGGGTATGAAATGGAAAAAAGTGTACCGATATGATACAAGATTGTGAAAACAAAAAAAAGAAAGTATCTGATAAACTCCCTCTGATTGGCTCCAAGGAGAGGCTCCTTGGCCACTCGGGGGGCGGCTTTTCTCCGTCGAGTGCTTACTATATATATTCAGTTGCATAATTCACGTTACACATACGCACCCCCGACCAGCCAGACCAGAGTTTCACAGACGGGCTTTTGTGTCTAGCCTTGCACAAGAGTACCGGTAGCCGCCTCCTCAGCTGAGGGGTGAGTTGGCGCTCCTTTCCCCTCCCGTAGTCTAGAAGGGAATTCCGATGTCCTAGCACATTTACAAATTTATGCTCTCTTCTCATGTTATGGTCGCTACCTCCTTTCCTTCCAGAATCGTATCCTTCCTTCACTCCTCCTGACCTCGCACACCTAATTTCGGAGACACCGAAATATCTCTGGCCGTGGGAGAACAGGGGAAGATGGCCACAACGTATAGCACTAGAGTGGTTTTCTATAGAGGTCTAGACCGGCTAATAAGACATTAGTGAGAGAGAGGTTTCTGGAGCGACAGCAATCCAAAGTTCAATTGCGGGGAACTCCTCAGGCAATAACAACAGCAACAATCGAACTACCATAAATAATTATGGAATACAGGTACCTTCATATGTTCCTGGTATGCAGCCTTTCATTGCCGTCCTTTATTTTAAACTTATCTCTAAGAATTTGTGTAGCAACCTTTGAAGAGCTTGTAGCGTGTAAGGGCTGGAAAGTGTCACCCCCAGAAATTGACCTAGACCACCTCCGCGATGAGTATAACCTGCCGCAAGGGGGCGCCGGAACTTGGATTTTCGGGGAAGCTGGGTATAAGGATTGGCGGGAGAGCAAGATATCAAAACTGCTTTGGCTCTGCGGTGGCCCTGGAACGGGGAAGACTATGTTGGCCAAACGTGTTGCCGCCGAATTTCTCAAAGAGCCCAACTATGCACCAGAAGGGGTTAAATTGGGTTTCCACTTTATCTCCTCCGAACTCCCCACCGAAGGAAATCCTGATGATGAAGATGAGCTTTCCCGACTCAGGCTTGCCAAAGTAGCCTGCGACCTGCTGTATAGCATTCTGCAGCAGGATGGGAACCTTTTCGATGGCTGCAAGGCTGAACTTGAAAAGCAAGGGGATCGTTTTTTCACCAACCCATGTTCTTTATGGAAGGTTCTAAGAAAAGCGGTCCGCGATTGCCAGGCAGACCCCGTATACATTCTCATAGATGGCTTAGATGGGCTTGGGGGGAGGTCACATGGAGAAGTTATTGAAAGGATTCTAGGGCTAATGAAAATCCGCACGGTCAAAATATTTCTCTCGAGTCGGAACGTACCCCACATCTCGAACAATCTTCCCTGTAACCCCTACCGGTGCATCAAGATCAACCTTGATAAGAACAACTTTGTAAAAGAGGATGTAGAAACATTCATTAGGCGTAGAGTGAATGCGTGGGGGTGGGATGCTGAGCTGAGGGAGAGGGCAATGGAAGCCCTTCTGGTGAAGTCGGAAGGCATCTTCCTCTGGGCATCGTTAGCGATTAAAAGTTTAACATACTTCAGCTCGGGCCCTGATTTCGACGAGTTTCTAAGGAAGCCTCCACTTGGGCTTGAAAACATATACAAAACAATGTTGCGCACGGTATTCTCACGGGGGGGGTCGAGGGAAGTTCTGAACATGATCCGGTGTGTGGCACTCGCCTTGCGCCCACTCACATTTAGCGAATTAAGCTTCATCCTGGCATGTATTGAGGGAAAGGCTAGGGCTCAACAACGGCCATCTGACAGGGGGAAAAGCGGCGAAATTCGGCGGAGGACAGAGAGGGAAATCAGGATGTATGTCCAGTCCTCTATGGGGTTTCTCCGGGCTACCGACACAACTGTATCCATTGTTCATCATACCGCAAGAGAACATCTTTTCGACGAAAAATTCCAGGGCAACCCTCCGGTGCTTTCTGAAAGCGAGGCGGAGCTCACAATCGCTTGGGAGTGCTTCGGATACCTTCACCATGCCTTTGGGGATTTGGAAAGGTCCCCGAGGGAGCCCCATGATCGGTCCCGGGACCCAAGTTCGAGGCGAGGTCAGCAAGAAGAGGAGCTGGGAGAGACTTCAAGGGAAGTGGCACGGAAAGGCCCACAGGAAGCCGCGGCGAAGTGGACATTTCTCAGATACGCAGCAGAATCCTGGTTCATTCATGCCCGTCGGAGCATCGAGATTTCAAAGGAAATTTTCTACGACGACTCTACTCATAATTGGTTCGACCACCAGTTCTTTGAAAGAAGCGACATCATACGAAAGCCCTGGATTGAGCTGTGTGGAGATTCGAGAATGGAGGTTTTGGTGGGGGAGCAGACACCACTGCACATCGCGGTCTGTCTCGGGCTCATACCTCTGGTAGAAAAGGCACTCTCAGATTTTACAGAGGGGACGAATAGAGATCTGCTACTACTGCACCTAGCAGCCAGGTCCATGTCCGGGGCATACAAGATCCTGATTGCCAAGGGCGGACCATCCCTCCTCACTGGCCCAGATCAATACGGCAACACACCGCTACATGCAGCGGCCATTTTCGGCCATTTGTTCATGCTACAGGCACTGGCAAAAATATTCGCAGGGAACGCGGCATACAGTAACGAAATCAACAAAAAAAACCACTCCGGCAACACCCCGCTTCACCTCGCCTTTCAATTCGATCACCCGGAGATAGTCGAGCTTCTAGTCAAGGAAGGCGCTGACCCAAGTATCAAGAGCAATGCCCAATTGACGGCATTAGAACTCGGGGCGATCCTCGAGAGAGGAGATAGTTTGGATGTTCTGGGACGGGTCGAGAACTATTGGGGTGGTGGATCTTGGAGGGGTGGGGCGCCTATCAACAACCAAGGATCAGTTACACAAAGTTCTAGCGGATCGGTAACAACTGAAGATGTTCGCCCACAAGGCGTCGATATCACCATGGCCCCGCTTCCCATTGGCCCCCCGAACTTCCACCAACCGAACCCTGAAACTCGTTCCTTAATCGCCCACGATATCGCTGCTAGCGAGGAAGTGTCACGCTCTCACGTCGATTATGCCATCAACTTCCCTAATAGAACTCCCTACTCATTTAACACGAATCCTCATAACAAGGTGACGAACGTGAACATCGGTGCGGTAGACGATAGGGTTGAGATTCTAGGATGGTTATCCCCACTTGAGCCCCGGCTTCGACACCAAGATATCCGAAAACACCGGGTCGACAATCTGGGGGAATGGCGGATGCAAACTGAGGAATTTGGAAGTTGGTGTGATGGAGCTCAACAGGAGCGATCTGAGTCTGCGGCTTTGTTTTGCCCAGGCGATCTGGGAGCTGGGAAGACGTATTTTACGTGAGAGACAATCTTCGGGGAAAAGATAAAGGTGATGATGCTGATGAGCCGCGACACTAGTTCGCTCGTGGTAGATAGGTTATGCGATAAGGGTAAGGAGCAAAACATAGCAGTCGCATTTTTCTATATTGATTTTACGGCCCGAGAGGAGCAGTCCACAGCCAATATTCTTGGTTCGCTACTGAAACAGATTGTCGGTGGATTAGGAGGGATCCCAGACAACTTAAGGCAAACCTTTTGGGATCATAAAAAGGTGATTGGTGGGGTGGGGCTACGAGTCCCCGAGATTGTGGGGGTGCTGCTGGGGGTGACGTTTTTACAGCCGACATTTATATGTGTTGATGCTCTTGACGAATGTGTGGAAGAGCATCGACTTGAGGTCCTAGATTCGTTACGGCAGATCGTCGAGATGTCCCCACGGACGCGGATATTCCTAACAGGGAGGCCTCACATCCGGGGCGAGATTGATAGGCATCTTGGTCAGAGACTGGCAATTCTGCCTATAAAACCCAGCAATGATGATGTCGCAGTGTATGTCCGGATGAGATTGAGCAAGGATACATCTCTAAGCGCGATGGATAGTGATCTAGAGGATGAAATCATTCAAAGCATGACTGAGAATGTTCCCGAAACGTGAGTAAGAGAGGAAAAATACATTTCACGTTCGTCATTAACAGATGCATCCAGGTTTCTACTAATTCCCCTCATAATGGATGCTATCCTTGGGGAAACAACGGTTTATGGTAGGCGACAAAAGCTGAGGGCTATGACTGAGGGCTTGGATTTGAAGCATGTTTATGGTGCCACAATTGAGCGGATAAAGGAGCAAGGTGGGCAGAAAGCTAGGCTCGGGATGGCAGCATTGATGTGGCTCTCGCATTCGGAGAGACCACTACAACTCGATGAGCTTTCCCACGCCTTAGCAGTCGAGATAGGGTCTAGGGATCTCAATCCTGAAAGGATTCCTTCGGTGGAGACACTGCTTAGCAGTTGTTTGGGGCTTATCGTCATTGATAAGGAGGCTTCAACTGTCCGCTTTATTCACTCCGCACTTCTAGAGTACCTTTCTACCTGCCCCGACCTTTTTGGACCGGCTCACTCGATAATGGCGGAAACATGTCTAACATACCTCAACTTTCCGGTTATTAAGGACATCCCATCCACACTCTCTTCTCGGCGTCAGTCAACTCCCTTCCTTAAATATTCTTCTTTATATTGGGGCGCCCACGCTAGGAGGGGGGTTTCAAAGGAGGTGGTATCACTTGCGCTCGAGATTTTCGGACAAATTGAAAACCATAGATCTGCCAAGTTACTTCTGGCGGATCTAATATCGAGTACCGGCTGGTCTATCCGTGATATACCAATCAATCCCCCCCTGGCGGATCTAATATCGAGTACCGGCGGGTCTAGCCGTGATATACCAATCCATGCCCCCCTGTCCCGGTTTACTGGACTACATTTTGCATCAGTTTTCGGCATTGCTGAAGTGGCAACAGCTCTCATGGGTCAACCAAATTGTGATCCCAACAGAAGGGATTTTCTAGGTATTACACCACTCATATGGGCTGCTATATGTGGACAAAAGGGAGTGGCACAAGTGCTGTTAGAACGGCAAACTGTTAACCCGGACAAACCGGATGGATACTTTCGCCGAACAGCCCTGTCATGGGCCGCCAGCAAGGGACATGAGGGAATTGTGAGGCTGCTTCTTGGCTGGGCAACTGCTAAGCCTGATGGCACAGATGGTTGGTTGGGTAAGACGTTGAATAGGGTTCGGGGAAGGAGATATGTCAACCCCAACTGGCTAGACAAACACGGTCAAACACCAATATCGTTGGCTGCTGAAGAGGGACACGAAGGGGTAGTGATGCTACTATTGGGAAGGAAGGACGTCAAATGCCACAAATCCGATTACGCCTGCCGAGCACCGCTCTATTATGCTGCTCTGAATGGGCACGAGGGAGTGGTGAAAATACTACTCGAAAGCCGCGACGTCAACCCCGGCGAACGGGATGTGGGTGGCCGAACCCCCCTCCTTGGCGCTGCTGTGGGTGGGCGCGAGGGAGTAGTGAAAATGCTACTCGAACGGGACGACGTCAACCCCGACGGACCCAATAAAGACGGCCAAACGCCACTTTGTTGTGCTGCCCACAATGGGCACGCGGAAGTGGTAAAAATACTGCTCGGACGAGAAGAGGTTGACCCGGACAAACCAGATAACGATGGCCGAACTCCACTTTGCTGTGCTGTCCGAAATGAGCACGCGGAAGTGGTAAAAATACTGCTCGGACGGGAAGACGTCAACCTGGACAATCTAGATAAGGACGGCCAAACGCTACTTTGTTGGGCTGCCGGGAGGGGGCACGCAGGAGTGGTAAAAATACTACTCGGACGGGAAGAGGTTAACCCGGACGGACCAGATAACGATGGCCGAACGCCACTTTGTTGTGCTGCCCAGAATGGGCACGTGGAAGTGGTAGAAATGCTACTCGAACGGGACAACGTCAACCCGAACGATCCAGATAACGATGGCCGAACGGCACTTTGTTGTGCTGCCCAGAGTGGGCACGCAGAAGTGGTAAAAATACTACGCGAACGGGAAGACGTCAACCCCGACGGACCCAATAAAGACGGCCAAACGCCACTTTGTTGTGCTGCCCAGAATGGGCACGCGGAAGTGGTAAGAATACTCCTCGGATGGGACGAGGTTAACCCAGACAAATCAGATAACTATGGCCGAACGCCACTTTGTTATGCTGCCCAGAATGGGCACGCGAAAGTGGTAAAAATACTGCTCGCACGGGAAGAGGTTGACCCGGACAAACCAGATAACGACGGCCAAACGCCACTTTGTTGTGCTGCCGGGAGTGGGCACGCGGAAGTGGTAAAAATACTACTCGGACGGGGCGACGTCAGCCCCTATAAACCAGATAACAGCGGCCGATCACCACTCTGGTGGGCCATCGAGAGTGGTTGGACGAGTGTGGCGGCACTGCTGCAGCCCCAGGGTCTTCCGATATGACTTGAAACTTCCATCGCACCCTCTTCTAGAAATGTTTTCTGGTTGCAAATCTTCGCACATTCGTTATTCATTTCTATTTTTTCTATAATTTCTTTTACCCCTTTCCTCCCCCCTAGGGTATGGACATTATGGGTGTTTAGATGTAGAGAAAAAAATAACCTGTGCAAGTGCTCCTGACGCTCGTGAAAAGCGACATAAAAACTGCCTGTTAACGAAGCCGTGGTGACCGATTTCCGCTGTGGCATGTTTTAATGAAGATCGGGGTTATACGCAGCTGCCCTCTAGATGTGAGCCCAAAGGTGCGGTTGGAATTCTATAAACACGTTCTGTTCAAAATGTGAACGCCAGGGGCACAATCTATTCTATATGGATAATACTGCGCAAGTGCGAGGGGGGTTGCGAGGCACGCTTGGTGAGGAGTAGAGCAGATTTGGTAGGAGTTCTGGTTCTTAATTATTCCAAAACAGGTGGGCGGTAGCAAGCATATTTATACAAAAGTGTGCGCCCATATGTATGAAAGAAATATAAGGAAAACTATGTAAGAAACATAAGTGCGAACATGTTTGACCCTGAGATCCTG
>Ga0307513_10002490_pt1 | contig 25475 bp, 28 predicted proteins | sample 15_EM_MG_FD_202174 | JGI IMG/M metagenome (GOLD analysis project Ga0307513, IMG submission 202174) | Populus trichocarpa ectomycorrhiza microbial communities from riparian zone in the Pacific Northwest, United States - 15_EM | ecosystem: Host-associated > Plants > Roots > Unclassified | place...
TTCCGGTAGTGACGCTCTCTCTCCTGTAACAAGGGACCACGTGAGAGAGGCGGTAATATCGTCCGGTCGGCCCTTGGTCTATCCGCTGTGGCTGGCATCCCCTCTGCTGAGTGGCTCTCCTCGCCGGATGGCTCCCCTCGCCTTCTTCACCCGCTACGCGACTTACTCTACGGTCGCAACTCGTGCTGGGTTACGGTATTCCATGGTATTGCACTGTCTCCTTGGATGTTCCTAAATGCCTGGTGCGCGCCGATTACCGGGCTCTCCGCCCGTGTCTCGTCTTGCTCCCAAGCCGTTGGGTTCCGGGAAATTCCTTAGGCAACAGGCAACAGTAGTTTTATCCCTTCCGCTCCGTCGGCCCTGGGCCGTAAGATTCTTTTCTTTTGTTTTGGGGAGCCTGCTGAAGGGTTTCTTTGCTCCTGTGCATCTTTATGTTGGTTTTCTTCGTGTTTGGCTTGCCTATGCTTTCCTCCCCATTAGTTTAGGCTGGTGGCTGGTGTGCGGTTAGGCCCATACCATAGGGTCTTGGGAGTACGGTTTCGGTCTTTGTGTTTGATTGCTTGCCTACGGGTGGGGCGTATTTGTTTGTCCCATGACGAGGTGAAGCGGGTCGTTGGATTGCTTGTGGGTTTTGTTTTCGCCATAGCTAGCGCTCCATGCGATTTCTTGTACCTTAACAACGAATATATGATTAAAAAAAAAAAAGAAAAAAAAAAAGAAAAAAAAAGCCACCTATTTCCTTCCCCCCACCGACATTCTGGCCATTGAGGCCTGCCTCACTCCGCTTGGTCTTCTCCTCACGTACAAACGACGCCTTGCTTGCCTCAGAATTTTATGCTCTCCCCCGGAAATCAACCCGCCGACCGCTAGGCTCCCCCTCTCCGTGCAAACTCCATCCCTTCACCGACACTCACCAGACCACAGGACCCTGGGCGCGGGTAACGCGGGCAGTTGTCTGCCTCTCCCGTGGATCCAGCCAAGACCCCCCTTGAAGGACAGGGCCCACCTCCCCCTCGATGCCCTCCCGCACTCCATGCTGTTCCTCCTGGGCGGAGATGGCCATGAGCCCCTCCCCGTCACTCCCCAACATTTGCTCTGCGAGTTCTACCCCGAGCCCCCTCTGGGCCGCTCCTACCCCCAGCTTAAGAGCCGGTGCCGGAGCCTCCTCATGGAGGAGTGGAACACTGCCGCGCCAGACCCGGCCAGATACCCCTACCGCCCCTCAATTACCGTGACGCCCCATCAGTTTATGGGCCTCGACAAGTTTTCCGCGGGCCACCTCCACCAGATGAGATCTGCGAAGCGCTACCTCCACACCCACCCTTCCTTGGACAACGATGTCCCCACCACCTGCCCCAGCTGCCAGAACGCCCCTGAGACCTTCGAACACGCCATCCTCCACTGCTCGGCCAAGGAGCCTGCTAGGACCCGCCACCTTCAGGGGGTCCTCGACATTGGCGCCGACGCCCCCGTGTGATGCTCCGCTGCCCTTTTGGGCGCCCTCGCCCGGTTTATCAAGTCTACGGCTACAGCCTTCCCCCCGGGCATGTTCTCTCGCCCAACGTCCGCTGCTTCCTCCATTTCTTCCCGCTCTTCTAATGTAGTTTCCTTTGGTTACCTTATGTCGTCTCAGGAAAGCTAGGTTTATATTTGTTGTTTTTCATGCTGTCCGCTGGTATAGGAAGGGTTTCCTTTGATTTACTGGTTTGAATTTCGTGCCCGTATGTGGGCCTGGGACCGGTACTGACCCCAGATGAAGTGTGTTGGTGCCTGATGTTTCTTTTGTTAGTACGTTTTGGATTTTGGGTTTTGTTTTCGCCATAGCCAGCGCTCCATCCGATTTCTTGTACCTTAACAACGAATATATGATTTAAAAAAAAAAAAAAAAAAGAAGTAAAAGAAAAAAAAAAAAGCCCCCTATTTCCTTCATTCTTTACGCTACCTGGTATTTCTTTCACGACTCTTGTACTTCAGAATATAGCGTCTTCTATTCTGATATCCAAGTTCCACGCCAAGAACACACGAATCCTGACCCTGATATATCGTTAAACGATCAGCCTTCACCTGAGATTGTCATCTCCGAACCCTCACGCTAAACCAGTGTTATCGTTTAGGACCTTCCTGTCGTTGTGTGCCCTGGACTAACGTCCAGTGCCCAGACCCCGTTACATCAAATGTAACTTGGTCGCTCGTTGACAAAGTCACGTGTAGCGGATGAAGCAGATTCCGGGAGTGCTCTTGGTTAGCACGCCACAGCGCTAGCGAATTGAAGCGCCAGGCTGCAGTGCAACTTGAAAGAGGGGCTCGGGCCACAGCAGTCAAAGGTCTTGGGGTTGGTGTTACCGGACCATCACACCCATATGGGCTGGATTCTTTAGAGAATTGGGATAAAGATAGACATTATTCGCGTGCTGGGGTTTCGTGGTGCCGTAAAAAAGAGGTAGAGCTTCTTGCCCTGAAGGTGTAGAGCCCCTTTCGGCTGCGCATCGTTGAAGAGTCTCGTTGGGAAGACATTAAGTTGCGATAGTTCTAGCTATCTGGATACAGTAACAGATCCCCTTGGATCCCGAATGATATTCATATAAAAGTACCGCTGTGGGAGGCACAGGTATCAACATTTAAAGTTGGCCCAGCTAAGCTAACTACCCAAGCTAGCCTCCAATCTGCGATCCATCTCGTTGCTCGCATAATCTTTGAGTCTATCAATTGTGTATACCAATGCAATACCTACATCTGAATGGGGCATTAAAGGATATTATGAACATAGCTCACGAAACAATCCCCCCTCACCATTCCCCCCTGTGGTTACTAATTTATTCTAGACAAGCAAGGGTCCAGCACACCCCACCCACGGCTATCGCGGATCCTGCACGCGTCTGTTGAAACTTCGCTGTGCACCACATTCAGATTCCTGGACGGAAAACTACTACTACAAGGACGACATCTTATCGAAAGGTCACTACACCAAACTAGTTCCAGACTACTATTGTTTGATACCGACTGCACCACGGTTAGCTTCATACAGATCACGCACAACCCTCCATACCTCGTTCATCATGGATCAACAACCACGAAACACGTTAAGTGCAAGGTGCGACAACATTCAAACACATGATCATCACGACAACCAGCACAACGCCTGTGATATCAACCAAACACAACATCCCCCGGCCTATCATGATACCGACAGTAAAGTACCTTCCCCGACCCTCGGCCAACTAGATTTCACCTCAGTTATGAGTCGGAGGAGATTCGGCAAACATGGGTAGTGGAGGAAATGTGAGAAGAGAATCAACATACGCAGGTCGTACGTCCGAAAGGGATTTTGTACTTTGAGGAGGATAAAGGGACTCCTGTTTTCCCTTTGTTCATTGTTTTGGCCATCCATCAGACATTCCCTTTTCTCCTCGTTCTATCTTCTGTACCCAGAGTATCAGTCTCTGGTTTCTTTATTGTTTATTGGATTTATTTTCTTGTCACCTTACTTGTTCGTATCGATAAAAGTCTTTGGTTCTCCAACCGTCAGTGATCATGGTCAGAAGTGGCAACCAGACGTGCCGCGCCCTCAATTCACTAATTAACAATAATACTTTTTTTATTCTTTTTGCCCCGATAGTAATTAAAACCACCCGCGAGCAAGGAGCTCCTCCGGCTTCCCTTAAATCAATTTCAACTCTCCCTCTAGCTTCCCCAACTCTCCCTGTAGTCTTTCCTGCCCCTTTTCGAGTCTCTTCTCCATTTTCTCCATATCCGCCCCAACCCTATCTTGTACTCTCAAAAGGCTATTGTCATATTTTTCTTGCATTGCGACATCATACGACCAGATCTTGAGGCCTACCTATAGAAGTGTCAATACAAAATACAAAGAGGAAACGATTTCTGCACCCGTATAACATCCCCCCAACATAATCGCCGAAACGAGGAAGCAAAAAATCCCCTTCCCTCATTCTTAGTAGACTTGATTTCACCTTCGATTCTAGCGAAACCCTTCTCTCTGACGTGCTCGTGGCAGTGTTCCCAACCGTCCCGTCCGGACGCCAGGGCCCTGGCGTCCTATAGCCCCGTCTGTCTTTTGTAAACGCCGCAGGACTGTAGGTTGACGGGCGGGCCCTGCAGTCTTTTTTGGAAATGGTAACTTGCGGTAGGTACCTACCATCCTGCATAATGACGGGCATCACCTGTAGGTTACCTACCGTCCTGCATAAGGATGGGCGTCCCTTGTAGGTCAAGGAAGTGGAATTGGGTCATGGTGCTCAGAACCAGGATCGGATATCACTGGAAGCATTGGTTGATGGATAGCGAAATTGGATACATAATAGTAGAGCCTAAGCTTCTCTTCATTAGAATAAAAATGTTTCACATCTTGATAACACTTACCTAATGCTCATGAAATTCGAAAATGAAACATAAACTAAGACACCTATAGGGCCCGGCCGTCCGTCCCCTCCGAAGGTCTCAAACTTGGTGTCCGTCCCGTCCTAGGCTAAAGACGGACGGACTAGACGCTTGGGAACACTGGCTCGTGGAGTCTTTCCAAAACCATAACATGCTAGTTGTAAATTAGCCACGTTCACTCTATTTTACTTGTAGTTAAGGAAAGTAGCCAACAGTTTTGAGATCATCATGTGTTTTCTCAGCCCCCTGCCCCGCCCCATCAACCCCAGGCTCCCCTCCCCAGGGCCGCCGCCAGCCTCGGTGGAGGAAGCTTTAGGAGAGCAGGGCTCGGCACTGAAGAGGTCATGACAACCTCTTCTCACAAGGAACATGGTAGGGGTGGGGCCCGGGGGCAGAAGTGGGGCGGGTGAGGGCCGGACGAAGAAAAGAAACCGAACGAACAAAAGAAACCGGACCAAGAAAAGAAACCGGACGAACCAAAGCGGCCGGACGAACCAAAGTGGCCGAGTAGATGGGATTGGGCAGTGCATCTCCTAGTAAATCCCCTGTAGTTAGTCTTCGGTGCTCTAAAGTTATAAACATATAGAACTGGAACACGGTGATAAAAAAATTGTATGGCAAATTGTCTGTGCGTATCTGACCGCCCCATACAAAATTCGGACTCAAATGTTCGGGTTCTAACTGCCTGTAACTTGTAGTTGGGGATGGGGGTACCAACCTGTTCGGCATTGTGAAAGGTGGAGGCGTGACAGGTGGGCAAGTAATCATTCGCATGATCACGGCCTTGGACCGCCTCAGCATGAGAAGGTTCCGCAGTGAAGTCACCGGAAGTTTCATGGAATTGTCTGCGAACGAAACCTTACGGGCAAACCTGGAGCGATGAGCCGACCTATAAAAGAAACCATTTTAACCGTAGAAAAAGAACCTTTTTGCAATCGACAACTGGGAGAGGGGGGATGAAGAAAACTTGGAAGTGGTGATGGAGAGATGGGGAGGTGTTTGATAGAGAGGCCTACTTATTGTGTTGTGACGCTTCCAAACCTACCGGTATCAAAAATCCGGGGATTCGCAAACTTCAGATCATAGCTCAGATTGGGTACGATCGTGCCTACGCACATCATCACGAAAAATACTGAGGCACGCCTTGGTCATCTCTGTCTTAGGCATCACAGGAGGGTCGGCACACAGGCGATCCTGCTCGCCAACGGAGCCAGGCACTAGCCTTGACAGTGTTGACACTTGATATGGCACCAGCGAGCACCTCACTTCCATCATCATCATCCGAAACCCTCAGTACCGGGATCATAGGGTTAGATACAAACTCCTTCCATAAGACCGCCGGTAGCTTGACTATTTCCTCACCATACTATACAATTTTTCGCCGCAACCACCAAACGTCGCTACGATTGACTACCGTATCTTCTTGCTCGTCGGTTTGGGGGAGAGCAACCGGCAGTCCAGTCACCCGCCTCACTTCGCCAAAGGGATGGAGCAGCTCTCCTCATTTATTTATTTAATCGAATGTGGAGTATATCCGAGTCGCTAAAGCACGTGCCTCTTCTATCTTCATTCCGCCCCAAGAAGCTACTTGCGAACTATCAACTAACATAGAGGTACCTGAGGATTTTAAGGTCGAGGACGTGACTATCCTACATCATGGGCAGCCGAGAGTTGGGACCCTCTACCTTACTCCCCACCATCTCATCTGCCGGATAGACCCCGAAGCTGAATCATCCTCACAATCAGCTTCCCGAACTCCACCCCCACAAACAAAGCCGGTAAAGCGGCCTCGGGAAATATGGATCACCTCCTATTTAGTGATGGACACGATCATGCTCGATCATAAATTTTTGGTGTGATCGAGCTCGATCAATGCTCGAGCATGGGCCAAATTTTCTGCTCGAGCATGATCGTGTCCATCACTGCTCCTATTGTTTCTACACTCTTTCGGCATCCCGCGAGTGCCGCTTCACCGGCCCACTTGCGGCTACAGAATCGAGATTTCTCCTTCCTTACTTTCCAGTTCAAGACGGAGCGGGAGTGCAGAGATGTTTTGGAGTCAATCAAAGCTCTTGCAATTGTCAAAGGGGTAGAAAACCTTTATGCCTACTCTTACGCCCCAGGCTCCATTGAGAAGAAATTCAATGGATGGAAGATATATGATCCCCGGAAGGAATACGAGAGGATGGGTATTGGCACCGAGAGATGCAAAGGATGGAGGATATCAAAAATTAATAAGAATTACGCTGTGGGTTGATACCTCTTTTTGGTGGGCTTAGAACGGAGCTGATTTCAAGTAGTTTTCTCTCACGTACCCTCCATTGTTGTTTGTCCGAGCCACAATAAGTGATACGACCTTAAGCCATGCCGGGAACTCCCGGTCCAGGGCGAGAATACCCGCCTTAACGTGATTCACCCGCCTTATGATCTGGGAAATCGTGCTAAAGTTTGAGCAGCTATATCCACCCTCTCAACAACTGCTCCATAACCAGGTGTTCCCAGCCGCTAACGGGAGTCCGTGGGAACCGTAGCATACAAGATGAGAAGCTCATCACGGCTATTCTCGCCTCGTCACAACCACAGAATCTGCCCCAAACGCCAGGGCAGCTTGAAACTTCCAATACATCCCCCTCCGGCTCCTACACTAATTTCTGGGATCTCTCACTGGATTCCGATGCATGCACTACCAGCTTCTCTCCTGAAGCCACAGAGGCCTCTCAAAAAATATATGGGGCGCAACAAAACAATCTGATCGTGGATGCCCGCCCCACTGTGAATCCATATTCCATGCAGGCGCTAGGCATGGGGTGTGAGAACATGGAGAACTACCGGCACTTGTCTTCACCGCCTTGCACGGAGGTTTGTCTCGGCATTGAGAATTTTCACGTCATGAGGGATTGTTTGAACAAGGCCATTGAAGCCATCAAGGATTCGGATCTCCCCCATACCCCCAAACCGGGAAATGCTGTTTCGTTCAGAATGGACGAAGCATATTGGGACCATGTTGGACTGAACTGTGGTAATCGTACGACAAATGGCCCTCGAGCATAGTCATGTTCTCATTCATTTCTCTGATGGATGGGATAGAACCAGTCAGCTTAGTTCTTTATCACAAATCTGTCTAGATCCATATTTCAGTACTATAGACGGGTTTATGGCGCTAGTGGAAAAGGATTGGGTAAGCTTTGGTCATAGGTTCCGTGACCGGTGTGGCTTTCTCGGGAGCGATAAGTGGTTCATCGAGAAGAGTGGAAACGGAGTATCTGCAGAGGAAGGCTATCCTGCCTTTGGATGATCCACTCGCATCTCGAAACGGTGGTCCCGGAGCATTCCCAACCGTAGCCAACGCTGGTGGGGGCCTCGGTGAGGCTTTGGAAAAGGGCTTTGGGCAAGCAAAGCTCTTCTTCAACATAGGCGTTGTGCTAGGACGCGCCTCTTAATTAGCGAGCAATAGCACGGAAATTCTAGACGGCGCAGAGCACTGTCCAGCTTCCTCAAAGCGAAACTATCAAATACAGCGACAACCCCAGCAACAATAACAAAGCCAAAAGAGGTCTCCCCAGTATTTCACCAATTCCTCGACGCGACCTATCAAATACTACACCAGAACCCTACACGCCTTGAGTACAATGAGCGTTTCTTAAGAAGACTCCTATATCACCTACACTCTTGCCAGTACGGCACCTTCTTCCATAACAATGACGAGGAACGTCACGGCGCGCGGATCCTGGAGCACAGCCGTAGCGTATGGGACTACTTTATTGCTTGGAGAGAGATGTGGATTAACGAAAAGTACGACCCCGCTGCTGATGGCGCTGATAGGGAAAGGGAAATTGGTGGAGGGAGGGAGTTGTTCCCGAAGACCGGCGCGGCAATTGGGTGGTGGGAGTGCTGGGGGAGGGAAGTGGGGGAGATGAACGGGAGTGCCATTAGTTTGCCTGCTACGAGTTTTTCTGAGGAAGGGGGCGGGAGTGGAACTGGAGGTGGAGGAGGAAGAGGAACCAGTCCGGTTCCCGGGTGGGAGAGTGAGACTGCAGCGGGGAGCGATAAGGGGATAGCGGTTGAGATGATGTAGGCTCGTATTATCTTGTTTCTGCTCCTCTCTACCGTATGTTTGTTTTTTGTTCCCTTTTCTTCTCTTCTTTCCTCCACTCCCCCCCCCCCCCTCCCCCTCCCCCTCTCCCTCTCCCTCAATCGGGTTGATTAGTTAGGTTGCTAGTTTCTACATGTATTTTGGTACTCAATCGCATGGTGGTTTGTCAGTTTCTGCCTGCCCCGTCTCGTTGGCTATCCCCGTTAGTCAGCCTGCTTCATCACCAATACATTCTATTATACACGTTTGCACTGGTGATGCCGTGATGTTTGTAAAATGGACAGCGATTGCATGCAACCAAAAATTGGCTAGAGTCTCAGAATTTTGGTGGAATGCCGTAGAGGTCTGCTTTACAAATGTCCCGAGATTACAAGTACCAATATGGGCCGCTCAGTAAGGAGGCAGAGGCCAAACATACCAAAATTAGAGTTTTTTGATCAGCAAAATTCAACCAGCTTTTGTTGGGGAAAATTTCGAAAAAAGGTAACTTTTCAGATTCTTCTCCCCAGTGAGATGGAGCAGTGATCAACCATTTCATTGCAGCCCCATACCGTAGTATTCCAGACCAGACGATACAAGACAGCTGGCCGGCCAGCCATCGTCCACGGTAGCCCCCATACCCATCTACATTCTGCCTTTGAATATCCCCTACTGCAGCAGAGATACCGACCGATACGGTACTAGTACAGTAGACACTTCACATGCCAACCCGTGCATGTGTGAACAATTCCACTCCAGTTCAGATCAATTTCAGTGCAGCCGTGGGGGCCTACTTTACACACACCCCACACCGCACGCGCCGCCGCCACCACCACCACCAACACGCACTCTCACTCGCGATTGATCGGAGTGCTAGTAAAGTAGCCGACCGTCTCGTACAGTATGTATCGCACTCAAGCAACGCTCGCATCCCGTTCCATCCATCTATGAAGTGGGTGGGGGAGAGTGAGTCCCCCCACAGTACCGTACGGTATGTATCAGTAGCGTGCGCAGAGGGGGGAAGGAGGAGGAGGGCACAGGAAGTACTCAAGTACTGTACTGTGCGGGGCCGGCGCCTGGCAGCGCACTCATGGAGGCTATCCGGCAATGTTTTTTTTCCGGTTACAATCAGATATAGTGGTATGCAAACGATTTCCGAAACCTCCGAAATATGTTAAGGTGTTCATCCCACGGCGTGGGAACAGCATTTGTCTATATCACTTCTGCACAAAACAAGAAGAGCGTAGAACGTGTTTGGTGTTGCGAAATTTTGCACTGGTCACCGCTGCACGGGTTAAACCTGAACGGTGACCTCTAGCATAGGAGTTCGCCGGGCGCCCGCTCATGGCTACTGCCTGGGGGATATAGCACTCCTTCGCAAACCGATCACGCAGCGCCACCCCTAGTGTTTTTCTGTCGATCACCACCTAACTTAACTTCCATGCAAGTCCTAGAGTAACTTAAGTTACATACTCGTTCAGTCTGCACTAGGGCTCTTGTTAGGGTTGAAACTATTATTATTATGATAACAATACGGTATCATACGCCAATGTGCCGAGCGATCCCCAAGATTTCGCTGCCCATTTTACTAATCATGGACGTACCCGGGCATCCGAAGGGTTTTCTGCTCTTGTCGTTGTTCCTGCCAATAGTCTACTCGAGTAAATCGTATATAAGGTTGGAAAGACGATTCGTGCCAAATATTATAGGGGGAAATTAGGCCCCAGATAGAAGGCTATTTAGGATGCAATCACTCCACTAACCGTGCCAAGGTTGTGGGCAACCCCCGAATGTTCGCTGGCTCACAACAGGGGACACTCTAAAGAGTGCCTGACAGCTCAACGGTAATTTACAGCTCAACGGTAATTTGTGGCTTAGCATGAATTTGTGGCTCACCACAGCTTTGTAGCGTAACAAAACATTTTAAACTACTATTATATTACATATTTAATCCTGCAACTTGACATGTTGCTTAATTCCCTTAATAATAAGCCTAGATACTTTGTTCCTATAGGCTTGAAGAGTAGCTCTGGCTTTGCCTCAGCTTTTGCCTCAGCTCTAGCTTTGGCATCATCCTAGCCTTCATCTCCTTTGCATTTGCCTTGATCTCATCAAGAAACGGCTTGTGCTCAGCTTACTGAGGTCTCTTTTGAGCGTTTTGTACTTTACGCAACTGTTGTTCTGCTTTTTCAACCTCAGCCTCCTCTCTCTTTTTAACCATTTGACGTGCCTCTAATGCATAAATAACCACTCCGGTTTGGACTAGCCTTCTCTGCTAAGACTAGCGCTTGCCACTTCTTGCCTGCTCTGCGACTTGGGTATGTTCCAAGTTCTCAATTCATCAGCAAAAATAATACCTTGCGTTCTGTGCATTCTGTGCATCTGACGCACCTGACGCTGGAACGCAAATCGCGAACCACTGGCAGGACGCAACCACCCTACCACACCACGTATCTGACGCAACCTGACGCAGCACCTAATCCTGAGGACGCACCAGACGCAGCACCTAATACTCAGGACGCACCAGACGCAGCGCCTAATACTCAGGACGCTACCTGACGCCTGACCACATCTTCCAGAGATAAGCGAAGAGTCCCCCCTTTACTTTTTTCTGACCTGGGTCACAATAGATTTCATCCCGTCAAACCGTTAAATTTACTACTAGTAGTCTTCTATTGTTCTAATATACAGGCCAATTCATAGAAAAACTTGAAAACTCAGTCATAAGAACCCTTCTGACCCCTGGCCAAACCCCCCCCCCTCACCCGATTCCCCCTCTTAGTACCATTTAGCACTGTAACTTCAAGTTCATGAATACAATTCCCGGAGGGCACAGGAAGGAACCTATAGCATCATGTAGCTGGCATCAAGCCCAACAATTCCCCGCAATCAGATCCAGAATCGGCCCCGTGGTTGTTGAGGAATCTGCCATCGAGTTGAGGGACCTGTAGAAAGACCACTCGCAGAAGGGTTGGCAGATTCATGGGTCTTGATGCCACAGAGACGTACCTTATACCGCCGCGTAGCTGGCGTCGTGCCCAACAATCCTACGCAATCAGATCCAGAATTGGCCCAGCGGTTATGGAGGAATGAGTCATCGAGTTCGGGGATCGCCAGCACACCATTCAGCCCTGTAACCTCATGAATAAAGGTCGCGGAGGGATGGACCATACACCATTAGGAAGCTGGCGTTGAGCCCAACGACCTCCAGCAATCAGATCCACAACCGGCCCAGTGGTCGTGGAGGGATCTGACATCAGGCTCTGGTCGCGACAGCGTATCTATAAAGACAACTCTCACAAGGGTCAGCAATTTCCTGGGTTCTGATATGACAGAGACGTCATTTATACCACTGCGTAGCTGGCGTCGGGCCTAACATCCTCCCGCAATCAGATTCAGGATCGGAGCAGTGGTTGGTGAGAAATCAGCCATCGGGTTCTGGGATCGCCAGAATACCTATAAAGAGAACCCCCACAAGAGTCAGCGACTTCCTGAGTATTGATGCAACGGAGACCTACCATATTCCGCCGCGTAGCTGGCATCGAGCCCAACAACCTCCCGCAAAGAGCAGCAATATCCTTCCAGCAGTTGTGGAGTAATCTGCCATCGAGTAAAATATCGCCAGGGCTACTATAAAGATCCTCTCCACAGAAGACAGCGATTTCCTGGGTTCTGATGTGACAGAGACGTCCCTTATACTGTTGTAAAGCTGGCGTCAAGACCAACAACCCCCGCAAACGGAATCAAGATCCGGCCAACCGTTCCGGAGATATCTGCCATCGAGTAAAATATCCCCAGCCTGATACCTGATACACCCTGCACAGAAGACAGCGATTTCATGGGTTTCTATGTGACAGGGGCGTACCTTATACCATTGCGTAGCTGGCATCTGGCCCAACAACCTCCCTCAATCAGATTCAGGATCAGAGCGGTGGTTTTGGAGGAATCTGCCATCGAGCTCTGAGATCGCCAGGGTATATATAAAGACAACTCTCACAAGGGTTACCGATTTCCTGAGTTCTGATGCGACATAGACGTTCTTTATACCCCTGCGTCCCTGGCATCGCGCCCAACGGCCTCCTGCAATCAGATTCAGGTTCGGAGCAGTGGTTGTGGAGGAATCTGCCATCGAGTTATGCCATCGCCAGGGTATCTATAAAGATAACTCTCACAAGGGTCAGCGATCTATTGAGTTCTGATGCTACAGAGACGTTCTTTATACCGCTGTGTAGCTGGTGTCGAACCCAATAACCTCCCGCAATCAGATCCAGGATCGGAGCAGTTGTTGTGGAGGAATCTGCCATCGACTTCTAAGATCGCCAACACCCCACCCCATTCAGCCCTGGAACTTCATGAATAATATCCGTCTGGGGATGAATCTTATACCGCTGGATAGCTGGCATCGAGTCCAGGAACCTCCAAGTGCCGGATTCAGGATTGATTGTCTGGCTGTGGTCGAGTGTTGCAGCTGTGGCCCAGGACTCTGAGTGGGGATGTTGAGTGTTGGGATGAAAAGAGTGTCGCGTCGCGTCCAGTTTGAGGCGAAGTGCCGAGAAACCACCAGGCACTATGCTAGCCCTGAGAGTATTATAGCTATCACTCGCTTTCAGACTGAAGTGAGCTGGCATTTTCGCTCATTCAAAGATGATGTTCTGAAAATAGAACTCTGAGTGCCGGTGTGACTCGGACTTGGAGTCTTTAGCGCAAATTTAAGATTAAGGGTATGATGGCTTTCTCATCAGGCGCCAGCACTAACTATATTTTCTTTGCCAAGAAATACTCCTTGTTCACATTCAGGCTAGTAGAAGACAAAGAAGGCTGAAAGAAGAATCAGGGGTAGTGGTGAATCCTGGTGTGCGATGGTAGTGAGGTTTAAGTCAGGAGGCAGGGTTGCTTGGTTGGATGTGTCCAGACTGAACCCAGTGTAGGCAAGGGTCTCCGGACGCACCTGACGCAACAAGATGTGGCGTATTGCTACAGGATGCACAGGACGCACAAGACGCAGGGTCCAGGCTGGGAGAGTCAGGACACAACACTACTGGATCTGACGCAGGCCACCTTTTTGCTGATGTTGCTAAAGCTCCTGACTGCACTTGAGCTAATCCTCCTTGTAAAACAAGGTTCAACTTCCTCTGAAAGCTAGAAGGGAAATCACCTGCCTGACGTAGTAGAACATCTCCCTGCCTCTTAAGGCTACAAATGGTAAGCGGCATAGTAGGTCAGGTAACTTGTGGTAGTATTGCTGGCAGGATGGAAGTGGCCCGAGCCTCTCCAAACTTCGCAATTACCATATCTGGATTGTATGGCATAAGGCTAGTAGCGCTGAAATCTGCACAAATGGTTGACGTTTTAAATGTTTGCTGACGTATGGAATCTATTCTATCCAAAAACTCAACTTTATCAAACTCACTACACCTTGAACTGGTTGCTGCTTCGACTGCCTCTGTATGGTAGTCCTTGTAGGCGTGAAAGACAACCACATCCAAGGGTTGTAGAAGGTAACTCAAGTGAGGAGAGAGGCAGAAGGGAATGACTTTGAGTAAATCGCAATAGTGAATAAACTCTATGGTACAGTGAGAGCCATAACCATTCCACAGTAGTAGGCGATATGTACCCACTTGGCCCAAGGAGGAGAACCGTTCAAAGTAGACCAGCCACTTTATTGTCAACTCGGCATTTGTATAACCTTTCTCTGATGTTGCAACTAGGTAGTTGTCTGTAGTGTTCGTTACGGGGCGGCGCGGGGCGGGTTTTCACTTGCTGGGCCCCGCCCTTACACAGGGCTGGCGGGTGTATTTTTAGGGTAATCCCCGCCACGCCCCCGCCCGGGGCCCACCCGCACTCCTTCCCTGGACGGGGCCCTGTTGGTTACCAGCCATTTTTAGTGGGGATCAGGGTTCCGAATGGTCGGCGGAAGACTGGACTGGACTAGCTAGTCAGGTCGAAAGTCAAGTCTAGTCCAATGGTGGAAATTAGACCGACTGGACAGTCAGGATTATAGACACCGACTTGACCAAGACTGGTCTGACCAGGCCTGCCAAGCAATAGGATATGCAATTTTTATCACTATATATTACGTTCAAATAAAGCTTTTCTTTATTAAACTTATTGTTTCCATGAATTATATGTGTGGAGATAGTGCCTCGCTTGGATTAGTGGTGGCGAAACCAGGTTCTCGAGTATTGAACTATCTTTGGTTCACTAAGTGAGTGATATTACATGACCACATGCAACAATACCGGTATTGGATGCGACTTATCCATCAGGTAATTGTATTTCCACCGCATATTATCCTGTCCAGCATATCCTATCAACTTGTATTGAGGGGCTGTTGATTCATAGCGTGACAAGCGACTTTAAGATCCTATTATAGCTATACTTCTATTCTTAGCGAGTGTTGGGCTTGGTGCCATTCAGACTCATGTGATCTTTGATAAAGACTGGTCGGCAACCTGTTCAAACCGGACCGGACCACCCAAGTGAGTCGGGTCCAGTCATCGCCATCACCAGGACTGGCCAGGGCGGTCCCGCCTCCAAGACTTGACCGGTCGGACTATTCGGAACCTTGGTGGGGATCTGTCCGGGGTATGGGTAGCGCAGGGGCCTGAGCGGGAACAGGGGCAGGGAATGCCGAAAAAGATACCATGCCCCAGGCCGTTGAGCGGGGCAGGGTGGGGAAAAGCGCCGGGGGCCCGCGTTTTCGGGGGCCCCGTCCGCCCCGTAACGAACTCTAGTTGTCTGGCATAGAGGTGGCTGCATACCAGGCGGCTTGGTGTATTACTCCTAGAACAATGATGATGGGAGGCAGGTGGATACCGTCACCACTAATAGTTTCACATACTGTGACGAGCTCTGTATTAGTAGAGCTGCCAAGAAAGCAGGGGCTGTAGGGATCTCTTGTAATAGCCCATTGATCTCGTCCGATACCGATGCGAAATCCAGTTTCATCAAAGTTGTAGATATCTCCAATCTCAATAGTATACTCCTTGCAAACCACCGTGACCTGGCACCCCCCAAACCAGTTGCACACACCCCCAGCCCGGTGTGCATTCTTGCGATCCGCACCTATGGTATGTTGCTTGGGTATTGAGCACTCCGGATGCCGAGTTAGAAAATGCCTTGACCATTGCTTACTTACAACTGGTGCAGGGGAGGGGCCAGTATGAACCTGCCGCAGAATACCATTGGCGCAGCCAGTCACCATTTGAAGTCTGGCACTTGTTCCAACCACATCAAATCTGTCTAGGTATTGGCAGACACCAAACTCCTGGTCTTCAGACAGCTTGCGGTTTGCTGCAGGGCATTCTTGCTCCGATTGGCGATCTTCACAACCTGCCTGAAGTCTGCGGACTGGTATTTCGTAGCTCTTGGCGAAGGCAGAGAGGTCAGGATCATCATCCTGGGTGGTGTGGGGGAACTTTAGTGCTGTGTGTATACGGGCCTCAATATCTCCATATGGTTTGCCCGGTTGACAGGAAGGTTTTAGTGCTGACTTTGATATTGGCGGCATCATCATATCCGATGTGTTGTGTATTTCTTCTCAAGCTCAAGTGTATATTTTGTGGAGTTGGACAAGGAGAAGAAAGCAGTGTGTAAAAACATAGATATGTATTAAATCTCAATACTGTTTTCAGTAACAAAATTCTCTGATGAAGTGTGGTTAGGTCATAAGTTGGGGTTTTATTACAGCGTTTCTCTGCTAAGCCACAAATTACCGTTGAGCTGTAAATTACCGTTCAGCTGTCAGGCACTCTTTAGAGTGTCCCCGGTTGTCAGCCAGCGAACATTCGGGGGTTGCGGCCGACGCCGCAACCTTGCCACCGTTATTAGCATCTTAGAGCTCCTGTCAATCTGCTACTATTACTTTAGCTACGGCCACTAGGGCATATAGGGAAATCGCACCGAAGCTGCTTCCCGATGCAGGAGCTTCAAGTTCAATGAACAGCACCAGTGATGCTTCAGCTTCTGGGAGAGTAGGGGTTATGAGACCAGTCAGGAGGAGTGCTGCCCCCAATTCAGCACAGAATACGGTCCAAGATTTTGAAGCACTAGTTACGGGATATCCAGCTAGGGCACAGCTGCTCGGTCAAGAGTTGAATACAGTTCTTACTACCCCCGTAGAGCCGGAACGGGCTCTCCCAACTGGTATCGGGCTACTGGGCAGTGCCGAATGCACTGTCTAAGTTTCACGACTTGATATTTGTTCTTCCATTCCATGTTTACAGGATCAAAAGGTCCTGTATTGGTTTTTTTCGATGGCTTATATATTATTCTATTTTTCCTTTCACCATTCAACACTCCCCATGCCCCTTACTACATAGTTCACTTTTGGATCTCTTTTGTAGCGGCTCAGTCGATACTCGATTTAATGAAGGGAAATGGGTGAGGAATGCACCACCGGGGGTGGAGTACTGTTGGTTTTCCGTGCTTTTCATATCGTTTTTCTTGCTTCCTTCAAACAACTATTACCTTTTACTGAATGGAATTTCTTTTCTTTCCTTTCACCCCCCTTTACAGGGGAACCCGTCTATTCTTCTTCTTTTTCTTCTTCTTCTCATCACTTCCGCTTTTTCTAAAATATAGTACACAATGGGGGATTTCTATTTTTTTTCGGTACAGTAAAGAGGATATTTGGAGACAAGAGGAAGTATCTTGTTTACTTTTGTCTACTGATAAAGCGATGCGCAATGCACGATAATCGCAGGATTAGTGGTCTTTCTTTGGGAGGGGAGGGGTTTCATTTTCATTTTCATTTCTTTAACTGCCATGCACCGTGTATGAATTAAGTCACGTTATCTACGCGGAACAAACATCAAAAAACTCTCATCCGCATTGAAGCCTTTGCCTTTAATCTCCCTGTGAGATCTTATGCGGGTATTATCAGAAGTTTATTACTATGTATCCCCTTGTGCCTGGGGTGCTATGAAGAAGAAAAAAATCGCCTTCCTAAGGCTTCCTATGCGGCATCATTCGACAGGAAATATGCAAGCGAAAGTGTCTAGGTGGGGGGAGTGATTCTATATGATTGGGCAACAAGCCTCGCCTAGCAGTGCGGGCATCTCCTTTCAAATTGTGGATCGATTGGGGGGGGCCGACGGTTGTGCATGTATTATTGGACCGTATTTGGTCTATCAGTATACAAGTAACTAGCATGTACCTTAAGAATTCGAATGAGTCGCATCTTGAGTTCGGGTTCCATCTCTACATTAAGTATACTCTGTACCGATGCTGCTAAACCAATTGAAATAGTGGCTGTCACGCCGGCCTCTCCGGCCTGAAAAACATATATAAGGACATCCAGAAACTCGAAACTTGAAAGCAAACCGTTGGCGCAAAAACAACCTGCCTGTGTTTCCTAAACCACTGCACATCTTCCACCGGATCGGCTAGGGTCCGCCGAATCCTCAGCAGCGTCGAACCCAGCCCCCTCCGTTGTCCTCCTGGAGGAGCTTACCTCTCAGGTAGGAGTAGTCGAGGAGGACCTCGGAGGAATACATAACGAAGTTCAGACTCAATGGATAATAGTGGTCACTGCCGGGAGAGGGATTGAAGAGGAGAGGTGAAGGGGCTATGGGCAAGGAATGTGTCCGGGCTACGCGTTGGGACTGACCACGCTGCTCAAACTAGTGTAGAAGAGGTTTTTGGTGAATATCGGAGGTTAACTTTGAGCAATCTGCCATTCCTTACGCAGAAGAGTTTCCAGCGGGTTCTGGTACCTTTCTCCTCCGAGAATTCAACTATGGTAAGCCTTTGGAAGCGGTTAAACATGATTCCGATATTGTGGATATCTACTGTAGTAAGTGGATATTTTTCGGCTGGGTGCATGAGATGGATGCTAACGGTGTGGAGAAAGGGAGGGAGCCGAATCTTGGTGGAGATATTGTTATAAAAGCTGCGCTGTTTACCTGTCGTGTCACACCCACATATGCCATTGCTAGTGTGCTTAAACCCAATTAGCTCGTTCTTAGCACGACGATCACAAGTTTTACAGCAGTCGTTGGCGGTAACTATCTTAACCCATGGCTAAACTGGAAGTTTGAGGCAAAGAAACTCAAACTGTCGGGGTACTCTCGCCGCGGATATAACGGATGGGAGTTCGCGCAAAAGGCGACCGACATTGTCAAAGAGTACATCACCAAGTTCATTCAGCGGTTCATGGCGATTCGGGGAAACCAACGCGGAGATCGCTATTCCGACACGGATGTTTGTGACCAATGGGAGAGCACGGCGAAGGTTAATGAGATCCAGGATCGTTCCAAGCGTATTCAGGGCAGAAGCTTCGAGAAGGTGCAATTGGAGGCTCCGCAGCCTGACGGCGGCCATGGCAGTGAGAGATTGAGCCAGCTGCCACTCAATAGTTGCGAAAATCGCAGGACTCGAAGCCGTGGAGTACCAAGGCCCTCCCCCACAAAGCATTTCTGAATCCTAGCGATGTGGAGCACATATTGCACAATCGGCGGTTCGACTTGCGTGAGCGAGGCGTCTATATTCAGGATTCAGGCCAGGGTTCCGAATAGTCCGACCGGTCAAGTCTTGTAGGCAGGACCAGGCTGGCCAGTCCTGGTGATGGCGATGACCGGACTCGACTAACTTGGGTGGTCCGGTCCGGTTTGGACTGGTCTGGGACCAGTCTTTATAAAAGATCGCATGAGAGTCTGAATGGCAGTATAGCTATACTTCTATTCTTAGTGAGTGTTGGGCTGGGTAGCATCTTAAAGTCGCTTGTCACGTTATAAATCAACAGCCCCTCAATACAAGTTGGTAGAACATCCTGGAGAGGATAATACGCGGTGGAAATATGATTACCTGATCGATAAGTCGCATCCAATACAGGTACCGGTATTGTAGCATGTGGTCATGTAATATCACTCACTTAGTGAACCAAAAATAGTGTTGAAAATCTCGTAGGTGAGGTGAACGAATATGAACTGAATACACTTGTAGAATCAGGATCAAGATTGTCTATCATCTCTTGAGTACCAGACCATGGTACTTATACCTCAGAGAGGTATCTAGATACAGGGCTAATAAGCGAGCTCCCACTATGCCTAACCAAGCGTGCTTCCGTCACATTGAAGCCATTATTCCAACAAATAGTTCGATACTCGAGAACCTCTTTTCGCCACCCCTAATCTAAGCAAGGCACCTTCTCATGGAAACAATGAGTTAATTAAGAAGAGCTTTATTTGAACGTAATATATTATGATAAAAATAGCATATCCTATTGCTTGGCAGGCCTGGTCAGACCAGTCCTGGTCAAGTCGGTTTCCATAATCCTGACTGTCCAGTCGGTCTACTTTCCACCATTGGACTAGACTTGACTTTCGACCTGACTAGCTAGTTCAGTCCAGTCTTCCACCGACCATTCGGAACCCTGATTCAGGCAAAGTTCCAATTGCCACCAGAAGGTGTCGTCGTCCTGACCCGACAACAAGACAGGCCTCATCAAATATAGTTTTCGACCACACCTGTATGAGTGGCACATGGCTTAGTGACATCTGCTCCCAATTTTCCGAGGAATGGCACTTCCGGTCTCAGGTGTACTAAACCTTACCAACCGCGAAAAAGTCAAGGAATCCAAAGCCATTGAATTAGCCAAGCCCCCTCCTACCACTGCTTCTTTTGATAGGCACATCCTCTTCCCCATGCCACCCCAAAACGTGGGCAGCTTTACCCCAGCTGCCACAGGGGGGGTGGTGGCTGTAACTCTCAGGGTGGGAACTTGCCCCGCGGTGGAGGGAGCCGATCGGCTCAAAGAGGAATTTGATCGAGCAGTTAGAATAACAGTTTTCCACCACCGCCTCGCAAAACAGTCGCCTATAGGGATACTTATCCTCTCCAGGTGGTGGTGGTGGTGGCAGGACAGCAAATCACCCGACATATGGTGGCTCCCAAGTGAGATTGCAGAGGCCCCAGTTCTCCGCTGATAACTCTAGGACTGTTCCTCTACTGGCGAATCTGAATACCCCAAGGCGCGGAAGGAGCGGGAAGGGGGGTGGAAGAGGCCGCGGTGGCGGTTTGTGGGAATGTAAATGGGGCCAGGGGGGGCAACAAGAGGCGCTTATAATGAGCAGAAGTAGGAAGGATGGTTATTCGATAGTTGGGAGCTTGGGCATTTCTGTCGAGGTACTCACTTTACTTGCGTTTGTCGGGTAGCATTGATGCCTTCTCTGTATTCTTGATTGATCGGGTTTTGCATAATCACAGGAGTTGCGCGGGTGATATTTTTGGCAATACAAGATCCTTTTTTTCTTCCCCCTGGAGAGTTGCCTTTGTGAGTAGTGATGAGTTAGCTACTGGTACCGAAGCTCTGTTATGATACAAGGATGGCATGTTTTTTTTTGCCCACACTCTATTCAGACCTCCCAGCGTAAAGTAACAAACCCCTCGCATACCATCACAACCAATCACTCGAACCAGAACCTCACATCAATGCTATTGTCAAACAATATAATGACAAAACCCTCCATTTAGCAGGAGAAACAATACCCCCCTCTTGTGCTCCGCCCCCATCCTCCACCCCGTCCCCTTTCTTCCATAGTGCTACCCCCCTATGCTACCTATCCCTGCTCACACCGGCGTGCTCAAAACCGCTCTTATCTGCTGTCATGCCCCACCCATCCTGTATCTCCTGCATCTTACCTAGCATGAATGGATAGAGGAGGGTTCCCACGATGGGTAGTGCCTCGGTGGAGAGGTATACTGGTAATTTTCTGTGCAGGATCTGTACAGGATCTAGGATAGCTCCGGGTGGGGTGTGCTAGAGGGACTAGTCTAGAATAAATTAGTTACTCTTCGGGAATGGTAAGGGGGCATCGCTTCATGAGCTACCTTCATAATATCCTTTAATACCCGATATAGATGTAGGTATTCCATTTTCTCCCCTATTAGGAGAGTCCTTTGTCGGAGGCGGTTGTGCTCTTGGTCTTCCAAAGGGGGTTCTCACCGGGTCAATTCGAGGTTGAGGTTGACGGGTCTTTCTATTTCAAACTTCCGCCCCAGGATGCAGCCGGCAAGGTTTCCTAGGAGGTCTACACAGCCCCCTCTCGTAGCTGGTGATTACGGTGAGCACGTCATAGTCGCGCTCATCTGTGATGCTAGTTTGGGGAGGGAGGTAGAAGCGCGTGGCATCTAGGTCAAATTAGGAGATCGTGAAGGAGGGGCCGGCGCCGCCGCCGCCGGTGCTCTTCCACTTGTTCCCGAGGTTCATGGCCCTGGGTGCGTGTGTTACGATGAGACGTGGCAGGAGGAGGTTGAGGGCGAGGAGGAAGGCGGGCGAGTAGACTGGATGGAGGCTGAGGATGTCCCTGCCTATCATGTGTCTTGGTAGGCGGGAAGGAGATTGAAGAGGGGGACAGTTTTATTGTAGTGTCCGTGATGTAATTTGTCGGGGCGTTGAGCCAGAAATAGATCTTGTGTAAGAGGGAGTCATTGGGGTGTCCTATTTGGCGTGAGAGCTCGAGCGCAGGGTGGGTAGATCTTCTGAGTAGTTTTGCACCGCTGAGGTGATTTCCTTGTAGTGCGCGAAGAGCACGATGTAGTCTGGGCTATTCCGGTAGAACTATGGGAGCTGGATTGAGAGGGCTGAGGGACGGAAGTCGTTGCTTTTCCATTCCACAATTTTCTGCGTCCCGATGGAGATCTGCTGCTTCCCGCCTGATTTTGGGTCCACTACTGCAGCTAGGCTGTTCCATAAGTACAAAGCTTCGTATGGGATCGAATATCATTCCTGATTCTCGCCGGCATAGTTGTAACTATTGTCCTCCAGTCCGTGCCAGTTGTATTCTTCCTGTGTCAACCTGCGCGAGGGAGCAGATACGAATGAAAGAGGTATCATAAGAGAAATTGGCATCTGCTACCAAGTTCTGTTAAGGGTGGGTGGTGGGTTGTGATGGGGATGCGAACCGGAAAAGACCTTGACTCTGTCAGAAATTAGGTCGTAGAATTGGCTAGCGAGGATAATGTCATTCCGGCGGGTTTTCTGGACTCTCATCCCTTCCTTGTCTGTACCCGCACTCAACAGGGCCTTCATGCCGAGAGGAAGTCGCGTGCCTTTCAAAACATCGGCCCGTGCCGTCCGTTTATAGACTAAACGCCCAATATGAGGATCTGTCATATTGTCTTGGCTAGCGGACTTCATAAAATCGAGATAACGAGGGGGGGATGAGTGCCGGGATCGACAAATAGAAGACATCATATAAAGAGCGTCCGGCACCAGCCAATACCATCGCCGCCACATAATCAAACGATCATATACCTCAATTGACCAATTTGTGTGGTGAATACCAGGGGAGCGGCTCAACCCAGAATTCTCTGAGAAAATCCGGCATTCAGTCATCGAGCAAGGTTGCCTTGGTTCCCGAGTCGGTTACCGAACGACAGGCTCGGCAACTGCCAGCTGGCGAATCAATCATGGCTCCTCGCTTCCGAACCATTTTTCCCTTAACCCTTCATGGCACAAGCGCCGCGTAAACGGCGGAAAAATAGAAGATTCAAGAAGGGTTTAAAAAGTTATGAACCTCATTGGCCTATCCATGGGTTGTCACGCGATAATTGTGTTATTTTTTGTGTCCTCGCGAGGCCTCATGGAGCCCGAATAGCGGTATCACAACGGGCTCCAGGCATCCATGTTCTGCGAGGGGGGTATGGGGCTCTCCAGCCAAGCCGAAATGCCGAGTTACTTTACAAAGACATACTCTGGTATGGCATTCTATTCCTCTAACTTAACTTTAACGGGTGTTAGAAGTCTTAATTATCTAGGAGCGCTTGCCAAATGTGTGATAACGTACCAAGGTTGCCCACAGGTTATCACGTGAAAAAGAAAAACAACGCCACAGGCGACCCTATCCTCGGAGAGGGAAAATCCATGGATCGCTAGCAGCCCGATATCGCATCACCATTCCCCTCACTCTGCAGTGACCAACAGGCGCATTATTGAAAGCGGACGCCCAAAGAATACTTCGCGCAGGCAGCCCAACACCGCCCCAATGAGACAATCCACTAACAGATAACCCGCTACTCCAAGAATAACACTGTACTAATCTCTCAGTCTCTCGCTTTCTGGATGGGTGGGTGATATTAGATGTCTGGAAGCAGCCGCGGACTGCCAACTGAACCGCGCAGAGAACAACTCTGGTAGTGCTTAAAAAAAATCTGAAAAAATAAAGTAGTACCTAGTAGTAGGGGGTTCTGAATGTGCTTGGTTGGGGGTTTTTTTTCCGTTTTTATTCTGGCACCCGGTCTACCATTGCGAGCCCAGCAATTTGTTGCAAGCTCTGGGCACCTAATCTCCCCCCAAGTATTGTAGCGGTGGTCTAAAACCTTAACCTACACACGACGAGGGAACAGAGAGGGTATTGGCCACGTTTATTCTCTAGACGCTACAAGCCTAATCTAGTCTCCAGCGAGACAGAATAGGGAACGTGCTTTGAGCATTGACCAATCTTTAAAGGCTCGGAAGCCCACAATTCGAGGGATCAATGCCGATCGTAAACCTTAGCCTACAATTTAAGTCAGTCCCATATCATACCCCCTTTCCTCGAGAGCCAACGTGCTACTAAGCTTCGATCGCTCTGCCCACCAAAATAAGTAACTAGCCGCCAAAGCTGGTTATGGGTGGTCGTGATCGTACTATTATCATAGTCGGCCCTCGTGCACATAGGACCCGGATGCACATAAGCACACCTAGATGCAGCCCCAACTAAGTCATTATGCCTCTCCGAGGTCTGCATGAACAAGTAGTGGTATCTGCCTTGTCAGAGAGATCTAGATAAGTAGCTCTAGATTATTGTCTGATAGCACCCGAACTGGCTTAGCCCGCTTATGCTTCTGGTGGAGCTAGAAATCCATAACGAGTGATAGCGCATGAAACATGTTTGCACCAGACATCTTCGAGCCACGCTGTTAGACTCTAGACGCTATGCATTACCGGGTTGTGGGCCTGATTGTAATATTGGACGTGGTTACGATAGTTGTTGGTAATATTTACATTAGGTGTCATGCGGACGTGTTTATATCCATCAATGCATGAGCAGCGCAGTGATTGACTTTGTTTAACGAGGACTCGGTACTGAACGCTATGCGCGTACCTGATGCTTGGGGGTCGTTTTTGTGGCACCAAGGCATGCAATGCAGCAGCAGTAGTAATGCGGCTTCGCATACCCGAACCGTTTAACTTATTGTGAGAGGATACCAATTGCTTGGCTGAGTTGTTAAAACAGGCATCGGCATGATGATACGAAGTCCGATTGGAATTTATTCGGTGGGTTAGAAGTGTTGCCTTTTCGTAATCGATATTGAGCAAAAACCTTATTGCAAGATAATTAAATTTTTAGAATGCTGCGCTCGAGCTCTAGGCTCTCCTTTTTGAAGAGAATGTCCCCCCCACAGCCCGGGCTTCCCTAATCTCTATATATGTACTGTCAGTGGTTATCAAAATTGGATCCCAGTGTACGATTAGAAAAGAAAAAAGCCCCCACAAAACACTAGAACGAGCGGGAGGCTATAGTCAGGTAATACATATGGGAGCAAGTAGGGAGGCTCGAGGCCTCGGGTGGGGCTTTGCTAGTCCTATCATACGAGAGTAATAAGTGCGCAAAGAACTGATTCTATTTTAAACCACTGAGAATCTCATTAAACACCTAAGAAGTAAGAAACACCTCCGTTGAAATCTACCAACAACCCCGAGTCGGGAAGAAACACTACCTACCCATTAAAATCCCGAAATCGGGCTTCCAGTAGGATAAATATTAGTTCCCCAGTTTACCTTTCATGAAATACCTAGCTGGCGCAGTGGTTAACACTCCTGTGCACTTAGCGGGAGCCCAGGAGTTCAATCCATGCTGAAAATCAGTTATTATTGAACGATCCGTCATGTAGGGCAGGAGAATTCAAAAGCTCCTGCGCTATGGGAACTGGGAGATTGAAGAACTTAGCCCTCATCAATAGGGCTGTGGGGTTTAACAATCCTGCTACGAGGTGGTAGAATCCGACTCTAGACCTTAAAGGT
>Ga0307513_10002491_pt1 | contig 25474 bp, 22 predicted proteins | sample 15_EM_MG_FD_202174 | JGI IMG/M metagenome (GOLD analysis project Ga0307513, IMG submission 202174) | Populus trichocarpa ectomycorrhiza microbial communities from riparian zone in the Pacific Northwest, United States - 15_EM | ecosystem: Host-associated > Plants > Roots > Unclassified | place...
GGTGTAGGGCTCAGAATAGTGCTAAATGAGTACTGCTCAGCATGGCCATGATGGAAAGCAGGTTGTCTGCGTAGATTTGCTCCCAACTATGGTACATGTCTAAGTACTTTTAATTTATCTTGGGGTGCTGTCTACCATTACTTTTCCTGTATCAAGCGTCCTATTAGTGCCACGCTAAAGCTGAGTGAACGATCGTACAGGTTAAGGGATGATGTAAGTATCATATGATAAACATGAAGGGTGGCACCGGTATTTGAAAATCGTAAACACTAGCCTATTCAGGTCATCATGATATGAAATGCTTCATATATTAGAGGCGGTGTAGAGTGCTAAATGAGTACTGTTCAGCACGGTCATGATGGAAACTAGGTTATCTGCGTAGATTTGCTCCCAACAATGGTACAAGTACGAGTACTTTTAATTTATCTTGGTGTGTAGTCTATCATTACCTTTCCTATCATATCTAACCCCAATCGTCCTAGTAGTGCAACGCTAAAAGTGAGTGAAATTCGGGACAGACAAAGGGATCCTGTTTTGACAAATTCGCTCCTTGCTGACGGTACCCCTGTTCATCCCTACCCGTTTTCTTCACGCTTTTCTTGGGGGCACTATCCTGTACTCGTACGAGTACGGTACCGTACTCGAGTATTGTTGATTTTACCCCCATAGTCAGCCAATGCAGGAAATCAGTGGAATATGATACACCTCAGTTTGAAACGCCAAGTAATTTATCCCTAGTTGAGGAACAATACTCTTTAAATGCAATTAATCTATTTTCGATTCTGGAAATATAATTTCCTAATGCTGTTATTATTTTTAATGAGATATCTTGAGCTTAGCATAGATTGGAATTTTTAAATGCTGGTACCGAGTATGGTACCGGTAGTTGAACGGCGAAATACGGTGCAGACGGTGGAACGGCCGATATGAAATGAAACGCCACGCCAAGATTAAAGCAAGACAGATCGCCAGCACACAAACTTAGAGAGGGGAACCACCTCTTTCTTCTACTCACTTACACTCACAGCTCCATCATGCTCGATGCTCACCTCACTAAACTAACTAGCGATAAGGATAGAAGCATTAAGAAATACGACAACGATGCCATCCTGCTATTCTTCGACCAATCACTACACAAGCCCAATCTCTTCCACGCATGTTCCCCTTTCCCTTCCGCAGAACTCATGCTATCAATGGTTCATGGACGAAATTAACCGCGCACCAACGATCGATAGCAACGGAGCCTCCTTATCCGCACGCAACTCCAACACCACCTGAAGAATTTTCTCCAGATCAATTTCTGCTATGTATTCTACTATGTATTTACACTTTTAATTCGTATTTTTCTTCTTCTTGCTTTTCATGATATTGGGGTTGGGGCAGTGCCGTTCTAATGATCGAAGTCTTTCCTGTTTCTTGGGCGCAGTTAATTTTATCCAGGGACAAAACGAACAGAACAATCGTCACAAAGAAAACTTCTTCACGCTCCATAGCCTCCGCACATCCGTCTCTCCCTCCCATATCCTTCCGGCGCTGCACCGATCCCAAGCGCATATCCGAAGGTCTGTCTGAGCGATATCGGAATGGGCTGCATCCATGCTGCGCGCGCCGAACAGCATCAATGAACTTGCTCCCGGCGGACGTGTCAAAAATCAGCGCATGTGCAAACTTGTTTGCCTGAACGATAGCGGGATAGGGTGTGTGCGCGCCCTACAGGCTGAGCATGCCGAGCAGCATAGCTTTCAGCATAATGCATGTTTTTCCAGCACCGGGATTCCCGCAGAACGACCGGATTGCACCATCGAATTTGCCATCCTCACCAATAGAATACCAGCTTCCAACTTCTTCTTAGTTTGTAAAAACCATTCCCCTACACTTTCGATTCCGCGGTCCCGGATGGTTTGATAGCGCGACTTAAGGTCTAGTGGGGGGAGCCAGGCAAGGGTATTGGGTCGGCCATCGGCAACACTTGGGTTAATGTAGGTGGTGTTGATGTAGGTCGGGTTGAAAGAGTTGTAACTATTATTGAACGACTAGGACATTTTCTATTCTTTTCTACTCGGGATATTGCACGAGTCGATGGCGGATGACGGAGTAGGTCGACTACTAGAATTTCTGGGGGGGGGGGTGCTGAGGAAAAGCGGTGTTTTTTACGACCTTTTAGGATACAACGGGTCCCTCCTAGAAACCTTCCCTAATTCACGCCGCCAATCCCCCGCCCTTGCCACATCTGTCAAGGAAATTCTACATTTATTTGAGTGCTCTCCCGGCCTGTGATTTAACGTAAATCTTGCCCCGCTACCGAAGCCTCAAAGATAGGCTATGTTAGTAGAAAGTGACTTGTGTCCTTATTCTTGCAATGTCGCCGGAGGTGTCCTATATATGCAAAAAACTTAACTACAGAAGAGAGAACTCTTCATTCTCAGCATTTCCCAGAGCCTCTCCCGCCTTCGCTCAACCTCTCCATCTTTTCACACAACTCCTTCGTGATGGAGGTAGTAAGATCTGGTGCTTATGTGTTTTTTATGGGAGGATGTGCTGTTGGTATTCTCTATGGAGGTTGCTTGCTACGGTTCACCTTTAGTGAAAACTCTGCTCGTACGGTACATGTGATAGCCCTATGTCTCCGCATATGCCCTATACATCCGTTCATGCCCTAGAACGTTCGTTTGTCCACCCTTCAGTGTTCCTCCATACATGTGTACGCTTCCTTTTGCCTGCGCTATCTCTGCTCCTAATGCAGTTCCCTACCACTGGGATTCTTGTATGATACCATCACTTTGAACCTTCCGGAAGCCCCTATTCCTTTATTCCGCTTTTCTTGTTTCGCCTTCTTACACTATTTCCCTCACTTCCACACTCATTTACGGTCCCGGCGCCGCCTGTTTCCTTGCCATCGTGGTGCGACACCAGTGTATCCCAACCCTAGCAACCCTTAAGTCCGAGCCTCCGGTATTCCCTATTGCCAATTCTTTAAACATCCCAAACATTCCTACTTCGTCTAACTCCTGAACTATATGCGCCATCTCTCCTCCGATGCCATGCCCCTCAATCCTGCAACCATCTTCAAAAAGAATAATAATCTTCTGAGCCATCCGCCATCAGTGTTTCAAGTGTTCGAGTTATGGAACCTTCGTGAATTTTCAACAGAAAGAACACTTGAGGCCGAATTGGCTTGCTGACACATATGCTAGTATATTATAAAGCCTTACGAATAAATTAATCAATAAACAGGATCCCATCATAGTTCCGGATGTGTATTCGAGCAGGGGGGTCTTCCTGCGACCGCGTACCGTCCCAGGCCCTGCAAAGATATAATACTATGCCTCTTGATATAGATTGAGGCCGCTAAGCCCCAGGGCAAGTTTATACACTACTGTGCAGTCTACAATGGAAAAAAATCATAATCACATCTTGGTGGGTTCTAGCTCCCACGCCCCTTTCCAATTGTTAGAAAGACTTGCTCCTCCTATTTTTTCTCTCAATATTATTCGAACAACACTTAGGTCTAGCGCGGGGAAGGAAGAGGGCAAAATCGGGCTAAAGAAGAATGAAAGAATGAACAATAAATATACGAAGAGGATTTACTGTTGGAGCCTGTAGAAAGTGCATGAAAGAACAAAAGTACAACTGCGATAGGCTGCAAGCGCCGAAAAACGAGGAAGAATGGTAGACTAGTCGGCCACTCCCGCTCTTAGCTAGGGAGAGGCGAGAGGATATATCTCGCCCTCTAACAATACTGAAAAACTCCAGAAACTCGATGGGCTCTAAAGAAACACGAAACTGACAGATCCTGAGGCCTGGTGAGATTACATAATCTAGAACCATGATGAGATCCCATGATCCTTCGTGATCCTTAAGGCCAATGAGTCAATGACCAACTCCCGTGTCTAAGGAGAAGGATAAATACGGAATAAACATTATGGAACCAAATATCATACCAGATACAGAATGCCCAAATGGTAGGAGGAAACCAAAAAGCAGTATGATACCCTATACCTAGCGATATAGGATGAGAAAACAACACACTGCTAGATGCCTAGTCGCCGGACGCCATGAAGCCACATACCCTATGACCGCAAATATCCTAGCCCAATATCCGCCTGTCCGCGTATCCGCACGTCTACATATCCATGCAACTGTATACCCGCATAACTCTATAACAGCATACTCGATAAACAATTCAATACTTAGAACAAGAAAAGAACAGAGAAGATAAGAGAAATTCAGAATCACACGGGAGGACCCCCGGGCTGCAAGAGCGCTATCACCGCTGCGTGGCCGTGCCGAGTAGCCATCCGGAGTGGTGTTTGGCCATAATCATCTAGTTTGCTAGGGTCGACGTCGTCCCTCGCAAGTAGTATTTCCACCACTGCGGCATACCCATTCCCAGCGGCATACGAGAGTGGCGTCCGACCGTCATTATCTTGCTTGTCGGAGCTGACCTCGCCCCGCTCGAGCAGCATTTTCACCACTTCGGTGTGTCCATTCCAAGCTGCACACAAGAGCGGTGTTCGACCGTCAATATTTGCGTTATCGGGGTTGACCTCGTCTCGTTCGAGGAGCATTCTCGCCACTCTCGCGTGGCCCTGCAAAGCGGCACCCCAGAGTGGTGTTCGGCCGCCTTTATCTTGCTTGTCGGGATTGACCTCGTCCCGTTGGAGAAGAATTTTCACCACTCCCTCGTGCCCATTGTAAGCAGCACTCCAGAGTGGTGTTCCACCGTCGTTTTCTTGCTTGTCGGGGTTGACCTTGTCCTGTTCGAGCAGCAATTTCACAACTTCCTCGTGTCCATTCCAAGCAGCACCACAGAGTGGTGTTCGGCCGTCGTTATCTTGCTTGTCAGGGTTGACCCCGTCCCGTTCGAGCAGTAGTTTCACAACTCCCTCGTGTCCATTCCAAGCAGCACCCCAAAGCGGTGTTTGACCGTTATTTTCTTGTTTGTCAGGGTTGACCTCATCCCGTTCGAGCAGTAATTTCACAACTTCCTCGTGTCCATTACAAGCAGCACCACAGAGTGGTGTTCGGCCGTCGTTATCCCGCCTGTCAGGGTTGACCCCGTCCCGTTCGAGCAGTAGTTTCACAACTCCATCGTGTCCATTGTAAGAAGCACTCCAGAGTGGCGTTACACCGTCGTTTTCTTGCTTGTCGGGGTTGACCTTGTCCTGTTCGAGCAGCAATTTCACAACTTCCTCGTGTCCATTCCAAGCAGCACCACAGAGTGGTGTTCGGCCGTCGTTATCTTGCTTGTCAGGGTTGACCTCGTCCCGTTCGAGCAGTAGTTTCACAACTCCCTCGTGTCCATTCCAAGCAGCACCCCAAAGCGGTGTTTGACCGTCGTTATCTTGCTTGTCAGGGTTGACCCCGTCCCGTTCGAGCAGCAATTTCACAACTCCCTCGTGCCCATTCCAAGCAGCACCACAGAGTGGCGTTCGACCGTCACTGCGTGGCTTATCGGGACTGACCTCGTCCCGCTCGAGAAGCATTTTCACTACTCCCTCGTGTCCATTGTAAGCAGCACTCCAGAGTGGCGTTCCACCGTCGTTTTCTTGCTTGTCGGGGTTGACCTCTTCCCGGTCGAGCAGCATTTTCACAACCCCCCCGTGTCCATTCCAAGCAGCACTACAGAGTGGCGTTCGACCGTCATTGTGTGGCTTATCGGGACTGACCTCGTCCCGCTCAAGAAGCATTTTCACCACTCCCGCTTGCCCATTGTAAGCAGCACCAAAGAGCGGTGTTCCACCGTTGTTATCTTGCTTGTCGGGGTTGACTCCGTCCTGTTCGAGAAGAATTTTCACTACTCCCTCGTGTCCATTGTAAGCAGCTCTCCAGAGTGGTGTTCCACCGCTGTTTCCTTGCTTGTCAGGGTTGACCCCGTCCCGTTCGAGCAGCATTTTCACAACTCCCTCGTGTCCATTCCCAGCAGCACCCCAAAGTGGCGTTCGACCGTAGTCATCTGGCTTGTTAGGGTTGACCTCGTCCCGTTCGAGAAGCATTTTCACCACTCCCTCATGCCCATTCAGAGTGGCGGACCAGAGCGGTGTTTGGCCGAACCGGCCCGGCTTGTCGGGATCGACATCCCCCCGCTTCAGTAGGATTTCGACCACTCGCTCATGCCCTTTTAGAGCAGCCCACACGAGAGGCGTATTATCCACACAGTCCCTTTGATTGATATCACAACCTTCCACTTCTATCAACCCGCTTACAATCTCAACAATCCCGAACAGTGAAGCACAATGTAGGCCACCAATGAGGTGGGGTTTATCGAAATCAATAGTGTACGAATATCCTCTCTGCGCCTTTAGGAAGGTTCTAATGGATATGTGGCTATTGTAGTCGTCAAATAGCTTCAATGCTAGCAGTTTCGCGGAACCTGAAAGGTCCCTTTTTGCATGGACTCCCCAATAGACGGATGAATATTCGAGAAAACGTGTGCCATCGACATCGGGAGCTGGACTTGTTGAAAGAGCTCTGACCTCCTGCGAATTCAGATAACTTAAGCAGGTCTCCGCCATTGTCGCCTGGACTGTGCTAAAAAGCTCGGGATGAGCTGCAAGATACCTTTGAAGAGTAAAATGGATTAATCGGACCGTGGAAGCCTCCTTGTCTACCGTGACAAGTCCTTGACAACAGGCTAGCACTATCCCTATTGAAGGGATATTGTCGGCATTTAGATTCGGCGACCTTGCTTCGACTGCGAGGGCGTGACACAATTCCTCAGCCTTCAATGGCCGCTCGGAATGTGAAATCCACATCAAAGCTGCCATGCCCAGCCCGGATTTTGCCCCGCCCTGTCCCTTTATTCGACCCAAAGTTTCACCGTACGCACTCTCCAACTCCAAGCCATGGGCCATTGCGTTGAGCTTTTGCCGCCTGCGATGGATCGTGGGTTCTTGTAGGATCGCATCGATACTCAGCGAGACTAGTAGGAATCTAGATATGTATCTGTTAGTGGATAACTCGAGGGAGCTTCCGGAGTGTCGTTATTTCTACATACATTTCAGATATATCGCTCGGAATTTTCTTCATAATGTCTGCCTCCAAAGGACTGTCCATCGCATCAGGGGTTGTATCTGCAGCCAGCCTGCTACGAATATATGTGACAATATCATCCCGCTTGGGACTTATGGATATGCTTGTCACTCTTCCAGCAAGACGTCTTCCGATCTCAGGTAGAATGTGCGGTCTTCCGGTTACAAATATTCGAGCCCGCGGAGACTGTTGGAGGAGTTGGCCCAGCGAATCGAGAAGGTTGGCCCGGTGTTCTGTCGCGCATTCATCGAGAGCGTCGATGCATATGAATGCGCGCTTTCTGCCAGACGTAATTTGCAGCATTCTCAAAATATCGGAAATTTGCAGTCCCTGTCCCCCAATGGCATTTTTTCGGTTTTCGTATGCTTCCGATATCTCCTCTGGGATCTCCTGTAGCCCGAAAACCAGTTGTTTTAGTAGTGAACCTAGTACGCTCGCGGGGGACTGCTCGTTTTTGGCGGCGAAGTCGAAATAAAAGCATGTAACTATGTCATTTTGTCCTCCAGCCTGATTACACAAGTTGTCTATTACTGTGGAGCTAACACCCCGGCTTGTCAGCGCTCGCCATTTTTCTTCCGCCCATTGAGGTTTACTCGTGTTACCTAATGTAAGTTTTGCCAACACCAGGACCTCCGTTAAAAAACAGGACTGCGTTATCGGATTTACCGTCCTCACTACCAGCGTACCAACTCCTAAACTCCTCGGTTTGTAAGATCCATTCTCCCACATTCCCGACTCTGCGGTCCCGGATGTCCTGATGGCGCAACCTAGGATCTAGTGTGGAGAGCCAGGCTAAAATATGAGGTCGGTCATCGGCAACAGTAGGGGTGATGTTGGTCGTGTTGAAACAGTTGTAGTTATTATTGAATAATTGGGGCATTTCTTCTTCTTCGCTGGTTTGGATACTGTAATAACACGAGCGGATGGTGGATGATGGATGATGGAGTCAGTCAACTACCGTACTGGAATTCCTGGGGGGCTGATGAAAAGTGGGGTTTTTGTGGAACTTGACTGACACCTCTGGGCTCCCAGATCAACCTCCTCAAATTTGTGAAAACAATATCATACTCCACTTTTGCCTACACGAAATCCTCTACCCACTTATGCACTACCCCGCCCCCCCCTGTGGCTCAACGCATGCCTTGCGCTCCGATGAAATATCACCAGTGTGCCTGCAGCGGTATTGCCCGACCTGACATATACCAGAGTAACTTTACAGTGCGCAAGCGCATTAGGTTTTATAAATACTCGAATACCGGTACCCTATCCCGCCTTTCAACGCGAGTCTTCCGCTTCAATTCAAGACCACCGTAGAGCGCCCGCAGTGGAATCGGCCAGCCCATATACGAGTACGAACCCATCAGCCTTATAAGCGGATCCACCGATAAACGCATATCACCTAACTGAAAAAATCTCTGCGTAGTTTGTGATGTTAATAGAGGCCGGAAAGACCCCCCCAGAAGCCTCGTACAATACCAAGTTCCGCAATGAGAGGGGCCGTGTCCTTTGATATATATACCGGAATCGAACCCGCCAACGGGAGTGCGTTGCTAGCCGAGTATGAAGCAGTTTGGTCTCATCGCAGGTTGCAACATTTGTAGTAGTCTGCCTGTACCCCGCAATACCGCTGGGGTAATCAGAGAGACCAAGGCGCACCAAAAGCGAAGGCTTTCGACATTACTCAACCACTGTGAGCGGAAACAGCATAGACAAAATTCAAAAAGCAATTGCTTTCATAGCACTAGCACAGAAAGTGTGGAATTTTCCCTGCCATCCTCTGTATGGTAGTGATGAGTAAAATGTCCTCTCACAAGGTACCTGCCAAGACAAACAAGCGTTTTTCTCTGGGAGATGCATTGCAAGACGCCTTCTCCGGTTCATGTGCCCACAGCTCTGTGTGAACTCCGGGCGAAACCTGAAATAAATATATATTCTACATCAGACCCAAAGTTGGGTTACAAGACATCTGTGGAAATATAATGGCTCGGGAATCTGCAATTTTGGGTTTTTGGCCTCTGTCTGATCTACCAAACGACCCCGATTGTTGGGCAGTAGATGTTCGGAACCGATGATTTTGTCTCGCAGCGCAAGATTGTCGACTAAGTTCGCTACCTAACTAAGAGAGCCATGAACGCTCTACACAATATATTATTATCCCACTTGGGTCACGTAAAGCATTCCGGGGAATGCCAAACTCCACGTCCGCCCTTGGGTCTGTGGTGGGGGGTAGGGAGTTATGACTAAGCGCTCATTCTTCAACGCAATGCCCCATATCTCAACGTAGAGTTCAAAATGCGGTTCTTGGAGAACTTACCGCAAAAACTTGCCAGATATTATTAGCCGGGCCAGTAAAAAAACCCTTTAGATCACAACACAGATCTAAGAGCCGGAGAGTTACACAAGGCACTATACACAGAGAACGGAAAAGAAAAAGAAAATAGATTTTGGGTTTTAAATACCGTACACGATTAACTGCCAGGATTGTGAAGAAAAGATCGTGGATTCAACTTGGTAGCGCGCTCCTGCGCACAATCCTCCTCAGATGCTACCAAACCCCCCACTTTGGGTCTTTCGTCTAACCATCCTCTAATTTCTGGCACTTTGGTGATTTAGAATCAGATTGTTGCCAGCGGGCCCAATTAACCAGCAACCCCTCTGCAAGGTGAATGGCATGGCAAAAGACATCACCACGCGGCGTGAAATTTAATAGCGCAAAGTACAATTTTCTTATACAGTACCTCACAGCCATAATTTACTACAGTCTCAGCTAATTGCGATAGGGTAATGTGCAGCACTATTCGAATACTAATATCTCGAGGCACGGCAATTTCCTTCCTAGGCAGGGGGTATCATACGGGTTCCTGGCACTTGACACGGCACCCGACACAATACCTGAGAAGAAGGAAAGGGTTGTTTTAGGCAAAGAAGACCCGGGGATGGTGGAATATTCATCTCGTATCCATCTCATCTGGATCGAAAGTTAATACTAGGCAGCGGTGCGGGCGGCTCAATCACACTTGGTAGGTTCGCGTGGATACCGGATAAACTCGAAAAAACTCGCTCTGCACCTTGGATCCACGGGGGTCGTAATTACGCGAGGGTAGGGAGCCAGCGTTGCAACTGGTGTACTCGAGTACGTACCCCTACGCAACTCCACATAGCTAGTTCACCACCCAAAACTCTCACTACATTAATAGTCTAGGCTATTGAGCTCCGATCCCTTCTGCAGTCTAGCCCGGAGCACGCCCGAGAGGAAAAACACTGGTTAGTGGTGCGCCACTTATTTACTTCTATCGATTTCATTATTGTTTTTATATCTGTATTGTTATTATCATTTCATATTGTCTTGAGTGGAGGTACATGCGTTGAAACTCTGGATACCTACCCCTCGGTCGCGTAATTGTGACCTGTGACCCCCGTGGATATGCAGGAGAAATATCGAGAGCTCTGGCAGAAATGAGGCTGAGTGTTGGCAGACCATAAAAAATATTCCTGCGTTGGATGAGGATTCTTTTTGACGTGGATCGACGGCGACAACGAAACGAAACGGGCGCTGCAAAACGCCAAGAGTTCTCGCACCAAAACAATCGCACAACTCAGGGGCAGCGAAGTTTACTTCTTCTCTAACAACATCACTACTAACTAACGGTAAAGACAGGAGCATATATTCATCACAAAGACCTCCTATTCCTCCATGAGCCCCACGCATGCCCATGCTGTTCCATGTAAGTTTCCCCTTCCCCTTTCCCACTCCCGGGCTGACAAAGGAAAAACAAACTCCCACTTCCCATAGCCTCCGGGCATATGGCGTTCGTGTGTCTGACTCTTTCACACTTCCTTTGTAGCGTTCCCGATTTTCTCTCAGCTTTCCGGGCGGCCATATCAATCCTAAACTCTAGCGCATTCCTGCAGCCGAAATACCTTCCCGAAAACCAAAGCGCATGCCCGAAGCCAAAGCGCGTTCTCAAAAGCTATCCGGACAACAAACGAACTATCATGAGGGAATGCCGGGCAGCCTCTCCCGGTTTCCGACATATTCCACTCTGAAATCCTGTTGATGCTGGGATATACTCAAAGGGGAACGGGGGCAGATGATGGAGGGTGCAATGGACTGCATGTGGGCTACGGAAACGTTAGATGGAGCAGGCTTGGGTGCTATGGCGTTATCGGGCGCGGGAGTCTTTAGTGTACCTTCCTGCTATCACGGGTATTAAAGAGAATGTTCTTTATATTGCTCTCGTTTGTTTTGGAAGAACAAAGGCCCCGCAGTCGATTAAGAAATAGCCTTAGGATTAATTATATGTTATTACACTCCCTCTTTCGCGCATATTTTTTAGTCGATGGGAGAAAAGTCGCGAGCAACCATGATTCTTATTCTTCCCTCCCAGACAGATCATCCCATTTAGTGCGAATTCGCCCATCGTGCGCGCCTCCGGATATGAACAGGTGGTGCCCCGTGGAGGTGATCCACACCTATGACCATGCAGGAAGGGTTTAGCTACGGTATGGAATTTTTCGGGGTTGATGCGGTGCTCGCAGAACAATAGTTGGCTTCCCTAGTTTGAAGACTCCTTATTGTATTAGTTTTCCTGGATGAGCAAGACTAAAAAGTGCAGATCGCCTCCCAACCTCACATTCGAGCGTACACCTTAAGGGCAGTGGGATATAAGCACGACCTTCTTTGGGATATGTGCATAATGGAAAATCACAATGATATCTTGGCTAACTCTAGCTCCCATGCCGCTTTAAATTGTCAAAAAAACCTGCGGCTTCTATTTTCTTCTTCTCTATATGATCCGAACACAGGTGTATATTCTAGGGTGGAAAAGAGAAATACAGAATTAAGATAAGGAGGGTAGATGACTAACAAATTTGCACAGAGGATTTAGAACCAAGGAAGGGAGTACGATGGAAATTTTGTGTCAGACAGAATGACCTTCTGGCAGCAGCAGGGCTACCACAGCTGTGTGGCCGTGCCGAGTAGCCATCCGGAGTGGTGTTTGGCCAAATTCATCTGGTTTGCTGGGATTGACGTCGTCCCTTCCGAGTAGTATTTCCGCCACTGCTGCGTACCCATTCCCAGCAGCATACGAGAGCGGCGTTCGGCCGTCGTTGTCTGGCTTGTCAGGGTTGACCTCGTCCTGCTCGAGTAGCATTTTGATCACTCCTACGTGCCCATTCCAAGCAGCACACAAGAGCGGTGTTCGACCGTCGATATCGGGCTTGTCGGGGCCGACCCCGTCCCGTCCGAAAAGCATTTTCACCACCCCCTCGTGCCCCTTCAAAGCGGCACACCGGAGCGGCGTTCGGCCGTCGTGATCTGGCTTGTCGGGGTTGAGCTCGCCCCGTTCGAGCAGCATTTTCACAACTCCTTCGTGCCCATTCCAAGCAGCACACAGGAGCGGTGTTTGGCCGTTGCTATCTGGCCTGTCGGAGTTAACTTCGTCCCGTTCGAGAAGCATTTTTGCCACTCCATCATGCCCATTGAGGGAAGCGCACCAGAGTGGTGTCCGGCCGTCGTTATCTAGCCTGGCGGGGTTGACTTCGCCCCGCTCGAGAAGCATTCTCGCCATTCCCCTATGTCCATTGAAAGCCGCACACCAGAGTGGTGTTCGGCCGTCGTTATCTGGTCTGTCTGGGTTGACTTCGTCCCGCTCAAGAAGAACCTTCGCCATTCCCTCGTGCCCATCGAAAGCAGCACACCAGAGCGGTGTTCGGCCATTTTTATGTGGCTTGTCAGGGCTGACTTCGTCCCTCTCGAGAAGCATTTTTACCACTCCCGTATGCCCATTCAGGACAGCGCACCAGAGTAGTGTTCGACCGTCGTTATGTGGTCTATCGGGGTCGGTTTCGTCCCGTTTGAGAAGAATCTTCACTATTCCCTCGTGCCCATTGAAAGCAGCAGACCAGAGTGGTGTTCGGCCATCGTTATGTAGCCTACCGGGGTTGACTTCGTCCCGTTCGAGAAGCATTATCACCACTCCATCGTGCCCACTACAAGCAGCACACCAGAGTGGTGTTTGTCCGTCGTTATCCGGCCTGTCGGGGTTGACCTCGCCCCGATCGAGGAGCATTTTCACCATTCCCTCGTGCCCACTCCAAGCAGCACTCCAGAGCGCTGTTCGGCCGTAGTCATCGGGTTTGTCAGGGTTGACCTCGTCCCGTTCGAGGAGCATTTTTGCCACTCTATCGTGCCCATTCTGCGCAGCACACCAGAGTGGTGTTTTGCCGTCGTCATACAGCTTGTCAGGGTTGACCTCATCCCGCTCGAGGAGCACTTTCACAACCCCCTCGTGCCCATTGAAGGCAGCAGACTAGAGTGGTGTTCGGCCGTCGTTATGTGGCTTATCGGGGTTGACTTCGTCTCGTTCGAGAAGCATTTTCACCATTCCCTCGTGCCCATTGAAAGCAGCACACCAGAGTGGTGTTCGGCCATCATCATCTGGCTTGTCAGGGTTGACCTCATCCCGCTCCAGGAGCATTTTCACCACTCCCTCATACCCATTGAAAGCAGCGAACCAGAGCGGCACTTGGCCGTAGTTATTCGGTTTGTCAGGGTTGACCTCGTCCCGCTCGAGCAACATTTTGATCACTCCCTCGTGCCCATTGCTAGCTGCGCTCCAAAGTGGTGTTTGGTCATAAGTGCCCGCTTTATCGGGGCTGACATCATCTCGTTTAAGTAGGAATTCAACCACTCTCTCGTGCCCATTGCGAGCGGCCCACACGAGAGGTGTGTTGTCCACACAGTCCCTTTCATTGATGTCACAACCTTCCGCCTCTGTCAATCCAGTTACAATCTCAACAATCCCGAAGAGTGATGCACAATGTAGGCCACTAAAGAGGTCGAGTTTACCGAAATCAATTGCGTGCGAATATCCTTTCTGTGCTTCTAATAGAATTTTAGTGGACGTGCGGTTCTTGCAGTTGCCGAATAATAACTTCAGTGCAAGCAGTTTCGCGCAAACCGAAAGGTCCCTTCTTGCATGGATTCCCCAATACAGGGAAGAATATTCGAGAAATGGTGTTCCGTGGAGATCGGGAGAGGGACTCGTCGAAAGAGCTCTGACTTCCTGCGAATCCAGGTAGCTTAAGCAGGTTTCCGCCATGGTCGACCGAACCGCACCAAAAAGCCCAGGATGAGCTCGGAGGTATTCTTGAAGGGTAAAATGGATTAACCGGACCGTGGAAGCCTCCTTGTCTACGGCGGCAAGTCCTTGACAACAGGATAGCACTGTCCCTATTGAAGGAACATCGTCTGAGTTGAGATTCGGTGACCCTATATTGACTGCTAGGGCGTGACACAGTTCGACAACCTTCAATGACCGCTCGGAATGCGAGATCCACATCAGAGCGGCCATGCCAAGCCTTGCTTTAGCCCTGTCCTGTCCTTTTATTCGACCCAAAGTTTCACCATAGGCAGTCTCTAACCCCAAGCCATCGACCATTGAGCTGAGCTTTTGTCGTCTGCGATGGATTGTGGTTTCTTGCAGTATTGCATCGATATTCAGCGAGACTAGTAGGAATCTAGATATGTATCCGTCAGTAGGTAACTTGAGGTAGCTTCTAGAGTGTGGTTGCTGCTACCTACATTTCAGAAATATCATCCGGAATCCTCTTCATGATATCTGCCTCTAGGGTACTGTCCATCGCATCCAGAGTCGTGTCCGCGGCCAACCTGCTATGAATATATCTAACAATACCACCCCTCGTGGGACTTATAGATACACTCTTTACCCTTCCAGCAAGATGCCCTTTGATCTCCGGTAGAATGTGCGGTCTTCCAGTCACGAATATTCGAGTACCCGGAGATTGTTGGACAAGTTCGCCGACCGAGTCGAGAAGCTTGGCTCGATGTTCAGTCGCACATTCGTCTACACCGTCGATGCATATGAATGTGCGCTTTTTGGAAGCAGTAGTCTGTAGCATTTTCAAAATGGTCGAAATTTGTGGTCCCTGCCCCCCCGATGGCATTTTTTCGGTCCTTGTATGCTCTCAATATCTCCTCCGGGATCTCCTCCAGTCCGAAAACCAACTGCTTCAGCAGGCTGCCCCACATACTCACGGGGGACTGCTCCTTCCTGGCGGCGAAGTCGAAATAAAAACATGCCACGGTGGCATTTTGTCCCCCGGCCCGACCGCACAAGTTGTCTATCACCATGGAGCTATCGTCCCGCAGCTTGTCAGCACCCGACCTCTTTTCTTCCACCTGCTGAGGGACATTCTTGTTACCAAATATAAGTTTTCCCAACCCCCGGATCTCCGTAGCAAAATAACACTGTGTTATCGGATCCTCCTCCTTCACTACCGGCGGACCAGCTTCTAAACTCCTCAGTTTGTAAAACCCATCCCCCTATATCCTCGACCCTGCAGTTCCGGATGTCCTGATGCCGTAACTTGGGATCTAGCGGGGACAGCCAGGCTAGGATATTGGATTGCTCATCGGTAACGCCAAAGTTGATATTAGTCATGTTAAAAGAGCCGATATTATTACTGAATAGTTGAGACATTCTGGGTTTTTGCCGTTTTGGATACTGGAACTGACTGATGATGGAGTCGGTCGACCACCAAAAAGAGAGGCTGAAGATTAAATATCTTTATTTAAATTAGATCGTTAGGATGAACTGCGAGTTTTTTTTGTGGAACTTGATCCACCCTCCCGTCAACCCCCGAAATTTGTGCTATCATAACACAAGGCAACACCAAACCTAAAGGCAGGGATATACGACATTCCCTGATTCAATTTAAATAACTACCGTACCGGTATTCAACCGCTTCCTGTCAGACCCTCTACGCGAGTATTGTACCCTGCAGTACCCTACTTCTGCCTATCCCACCGGTAGGAGGAAATCCGACTTTTGTTTAAGCGCTACCCCATCTTGCGTTTCAACACCAATCTTCCACTGCCATAAAACAATGCCCTAGGGTGCCCGCAGTGGAATAGGCCAGCTGGACATAATACAAGTACATTAGACCTTAAAAGTAAATCTACCGATTAACACACATACCGCTTAACCGAGAGAATCGCAGCATATTTCGTGGTGGGATAGAGGCCGGGAAGAGCTCCACAGGCAATCTTGCACAATGCCATACTCTACATGGATAGGGGCCCTGCTTTTTGGTATACTGTATATGTCGAAGCTGCCAAGCACAATACAGTATTGTACAGTACGTACAGAACGGTGCCAGTCCTATAGAGCGCTGAGCAGGGTGTCATTGTGAGTTGCCATGTTTACCGTAACCTGCCCTATAATATTGGTAGGGGTCATTTGGTAACTAGAGAGATTTTAGACGTGGATCGACTGCGAAAGTTCTCACGCGAAAAACGATCGCACACTTGTGATTGGGGAGGTTCACTTCGTTTAAAGACCCGCTGCGGCAGCAACAACTGACGGTAAAGACAGGAGTATATATCAACCACAAATACCTCCTATCCCTCCAAGAGCCACCCCACACGCTAGTGCTATCCCATGTAAGTCTCCCCTTCCCCTTTCTCGCTCCCGAGCTAATCAAGTAAAGACGAACTCCCGCTGCCCGTAGCCTCCAGGAAATATAGTATTTATATGTCACGCTTTCCTTACCGCTAGGGCTCTATAATACACGTATGATATATTATTATAAAATACTGTATTTTTGACTGCGCTTTTTATACTATACATACAATGCATACATCCCCTACAGTTTTTAGCCCTTATAGGTTGACCCTGAAGTACCAACCCACTGACTATTAGCCGTAAATAATATCTCGCCCCAAGAGTTTGCTTGGGGATTTTTCTCCTAACCGGAAGCTCTTGCCAAATGACCTTTGTATTGATATGAGGTGCTGGCTGATTGCGGAAAGACAGGTGAATCGGGGAGGGAAAGAAGTGAGGTCAAGGAGGAAGCGGCTGTATATTTGTCGGATTCGTATCTTGCTGGTTTGTCTTTCTATCTATGGCGGAGCGGAGGGTGTATATAGGAAATACAAAGAAATTCCCGCAGGCTACTCGTTCCCGGAAATCCTTCCGGAGAGGCACATACAATGAGGAGTTCTGGTCCCCTTCACGCCCATCACCCCGATGCATCCTCTGCTTTAACCTCTGATCATTTCAGGCCATTTATCCGAATCCTCATATATACAACCAGGTAGACCCTTTCTTCATCGTGGATCGATAATAAGTCACAAGGGAAACTACTAACTAGAGAGCAGTTCAATAAGAGAGGTACAAAGGAAAAGGGTCCTTCGCGCGGGGTGATAGCAGGCGATTTTCAACACTTTATTCACAGATACGGACTCCAACAACTGAAATAGGAGAATGGAGATGATGGGCCATATGAACTTTTGTAACTCGATTCTTTGCATGGAAGTCATATTTCCTTTTTTCAACATAGTTGTGCAATTGTACTTTACATTGAACGTTTGGCATTCATTTAAGGATCAAATAGGGTGCGCATATTTTAATTTTATACGAGTTTTATACCGTATTATAGAGTATTATACAAAATGGTATAAATGCAATCTTAAGTGCTACTTGCAGCCTTCTCGCTTTTCTCTCAGCTTTCCCGGCAGCTGCATCGGTCCTAAATTCTAGCGCATTCCTGCAGCCGAAATGCTTTCCCGAAAACCCAAGCGCATGCTAGAAACCAAGGCGCGTTCCCAAAAGGCTATCTCAAGAACTAACGAACTATCATGAGAGGATACCGAGCAGCCTCTCCCGGTTTCCAACACATTCCACTCTAGAATCACGTTCATGCTGGGGTATACTCAAAGGGGAAGAGAGGCAAATGGTGGAGGGTGCGATGGACTGCGTGTGGGCTAGGAAAGCGTTTGGTGGGGAAGGTTTGGATGCTATGGTGTTATCGATGGAAAGCTCTAGAGCGCGGGGGTCTTTAGTGAAAGTTACCTTTCTGTTATCGCGGGTATTAAAGAGAACGTTCTATATATTGCTCTCCTTTATATTGGAAAAACAAAGAGACGGTTGAGAAATAGTCCTGGGATTACAAGTAATTATGTTTTATTATATTCTCTCTTTCGCGGTGATTTTTTTAGCCGATGGGAGAAAAGTCGCGAGCAACCACGATTCTTATTCTTCCCTCCCAGACAGATCATCCCATTTAGTGCAAATTTTCCCACCGTGCGCGCCTCCGAATATGAACAAGTGGCACCCCATGGAGGTTATTTACACCTATGGCCAGGCTGGAAGGGTTTAGCTATGTACAGTACCAGTATCGAATTTCTCGGTGGTTATACGGTGCTCGCAGAAATGGAGTTGTCTTCCCTAGTTTGAAGGCTCCTCATTGTATTAATTTCCTGGATGAGCAATTTTGCACTTCCATGGCGAAACGATTCGCGACGAGTGACGAATGGTGAAACGAAACGAAACAAAAAACGCCAAGGAACTCGCACCTAAAACGATCGCATTCAGGAGCGGGGAAAAACTCTTCACTACTTGAAAAACAACGGTCTCTCGCTCAACGACGCCTCGGTGCTCGATGTTCAACTAACTAACTAACTAAGGGCGATCACAGGAGTATATATCAATAACAAGACATATCCATCCATGAGGCGCCACACTACTCCATGTGAGTCTCTCCTTTCCCCGTGAGCGCTCCCGGCTAACTAAAAGGAAAACGAACACTTTCCCACCTCCGGGCTTCCAGCTCTCTCACGCTGGCCTTATAGTGCTTCCGCTTTTCGCCCGGCTTTTCTCCCGGCTTTCCTGAAAGCTGCAGGATCCCAAAACTATCGCGGATTCCGGCATTCACAATGCTTTCCCGAACGTACAACCAAATGCCCGATGCCGGAGCCATATGCCCGAATCCTCAGCGCATATCCTCAGCTACAAACAAGCGCACTCTCGGAAGCTATCTGAACAAAGGGAGTATCGTGAGTATGGCGAGCAGCACCATTTTCAACAAGCAATACTAAAAAGTGTAGATCGCCTCCCAACCACACATTCGAGCATACACCTTAAGGACAACGGGATATAAGCACTACCTTCTTTGGGCTGTGTACATAGTGGAAAATCACAATTATATCTTGGTTAACGCTAGTGTCCATACTGTTTTTCAGTTGTCGGAAAAACTTGCGTCTTGTAGTTCTACTCTCTATTATTCGAACAACGCAGGTCTACGCTTGACGAGGAAAAGGGAAAAACGAAGTTAAAGAAAATTAAAGAAAATTAAAGAGGGAGCAAAGAGAATTTCTAACAGGAGAATAGGAAGTGAAAGGAATATGATGAAATTTTTGAGCCAAACCGGGAGACCCCCGGGCGGTAGAAACGCCACCGCCGCTGTGTGACCATGCTGAGTAGCCAGCCGGAGTGGTGTTAGGTCGTAAAGTTACCCGTCTAGCTCGCTGGGGGCCGACATCGTTCCTTCCGAGAAGCGATTTCGCCACTCCCGAGAGCCCATTCCCGACAGCATACGTGAGTGGCATTTGGTCGCCCTAAGGAGGCTTAGTGGGGTTGGCCTCGTCCCGTTCGAGTAGCATTTTCACCACTCCCAGATGCCCTTTCCAAGCGGCAGCCCAGAGTGGCACCCGGCCCTCGTTATGTGGCTTGTGGGGGCGGACCACGTCCCGTTCGAGAAGAATTTTCACCACCTTCTCATGTCCGTTGCGGGCGGCATGCTTGAGTGGGGTTTGGCCCTTGTTGTCCGGCCTACCGGGGTGAATCTCGTCCCGTTCGAGTGGCATTTTGACCACTTCCGCGTGCCCATTCCAAGCGGCACCCAAGAGTGGTGTTTGGCCCTCGTTATCCGGCTTGTCGGGGTTGACCTCGTCCCGTGCGAGAAGCATTTTCACCACTCCGGTATACCCACTCCAAGCGGCACACAGGAGCGGTGTTCGGCCGTCGATACCTGGCTTATCGGGGTCGACCTCATCCCGTTCAAGCAGTATTTTCACTGCTCCCTCATGCCCATTCGAAGCGGCACATCGGAGTGGCGTTCGCCCGTTATTATCTGGCTTGCCGGGGTCGACCTTGTCCCGTCCGAGTAGCATTTTCATCACTCCTTCGTGCCCATTCCAAGCGGCGCACAAGAGCGGCGTTTGGTCGCCGTTGTCTGGGTTGTCGGGACTGACCTCGCCCCGTTCGAGTAGCATATCCGCCACTTTTGCATGCCCATTCAAAGCGGCGCACCAGAGTGGCGTTCGGCCATTGTTATCTGGCTTGTCAGGGTCGACCTCCTCGCGTTCGAGTAGCATTTTGACCACTCCCTCGTGCCCATTCCAAGCAGCACACAATAGCGGCGTTTGGCCGCCGTTATCTGGGTTGTCGGGGCTGACGTCGCCCCGTTGGAGTAGCATATCCGCTACTTTTGCATGCCCGTTCGAAGCGGCACACCAGAGTGGTGTTCGGCCATAGTTATCTAGCTTTTCGAAGTCGACCTCGTCCCTTTCAAGTAGTATTTTCACCACCCCCTCATGCCCGTTCCAAGCGGCACACAGGAGTGGCGTTTGGTGCCTGTTATCTGGCTTGTCAGGGTCAACCTCGTCCGATCCGAGTAGCAGATTAACTACTCTCGCATGCCCGTTCAAAGCGGCACAGTGGAGTGGCGTTCGGCCGCCATTATCTTGCTTGTTGGGATTAACCTCACCCCGTTCAAGGAGGATTTTCACCACTCCCTCATGTCCATTCCAAGCGGCACACAATAGCGGTGTTTGGCCGTTCCAATCTGGCTTATCGGGGGTAACCTCGTCGCGTTGGAGCAGTAGCTTCACGACTCTCGCGTGCCCTTCCAAAGAGGCACACCAGAGTGGTGTTAGGCCGTCGCAATGTGACTTGTCAGGGTTGACCTCGCTCCGTTCGAGTAGAGCTTTGACTGCTCCCTGATGCCCATTCAAGGCGGCGCACCAGAGTGGTGTTCGGCCGTCAATATTTGGCTTGTCAGGGTTGACCTCGTCCCGTTCAAGAAGTATTTTCACCACTCCCTCGTGTCCATTCAAAGCAGCACCACAGAGTGGTGTTCGGCCGTCGTTATCTTCCCCGTCGAGGTTGACCTCGTCCCGTTCAAGAAGCATTTTGACCACTCCCTCATGCCCACCCGAAGCGGCACACCGGAGCGGCGTTCGACCTTCGCTATCAGGCTTATCGGGGCTAACCTCGTCTCGCTCGAGAAGCATTTTTACCACCCCCGCCTGCCCATTTGAAGCGGCACACCTGAGAGGTGTTCGGCCCTTGATATCTGGCTTGTCGGGGCTCACCTCGTCCCGTTCGAGAAGTATTTTCACCACTCTCTCGTGTCCATTCAAAGCAGCACCACAGAGTGGTGTTTGACAATCGTTATCTTGCTTGTCGGGGTTGACCTCGCCCCGCTCGAGAAGCATTTTTACCACCCCCGCCTGCCCATTTGAGGCGGCACACCTGAGAGGTGTTCGGCCCTTGATATCTGGCTTGTCGGGGCTCACCTCGTCCCGTTCGAGAAGTATTTTCACCACTCCCTCGTGTCCACTCCTAGCAGCAAACCAGAGAGGCGTTAGGCCGCCGTTATCTTCCCCGTCGAGGTTGACCTCGCCTCGTTCGAGAAGCATCACCACTCCCTCGTGCCCGTTCCGAGCGGCCCACTGGAGTGGTGTTCGCCCGCTGTTATCCGGCCTGTCGGGGTTTACCTCGTCCCGTCCGAGAAGTATCCTCACCACTCCCTCGTGTCCATTGCCGGCAGCACACGCGAGAGGTGTTTGGCCACATCGACCCGGTTTGTCTGGGCCGACATCACCCCGTTCGAGTAGGATCTCAACAACCCGCTCGTGCCCGTTTACAGCAGCCCACACAAGAGGTGTATTATCAACACAGTCTTTTTGGCTGATATCGCAACCTTCCACCGCTATCAATCCAGTTACTATTTCAACAATCCCGAAGAGAGATGAACAATGTAGGCCAGTGAATGGTTGGTGTTTATCGAGAGCAATGGTGAACGAATACCCTATCCGCGCTTCCAATAGGGTCTTAGTGGATATGTGGTTATTGCAGTCTTCAAACAGTTTCAATGCAAGCAGTTTCGCGCAATCCGAAAGGTCCTTTTTCGCATGCACTCCCCAATACACGGAAGAATAGTGGAGAAACGGTGTGCCTTGGAGATCAGGAGAGGGACTCGTTGAAAGAGTCTTGACTTGTTGCGAATTCAGATAACTTAAGCAGGTCTCTGCCATCGTCGAGTGAGCTATGCCAAAAAGATCGAGATGGGTCCGGAGGTGCTCTTGGAGGGTAAAATGGATTAACCGGACAGTGGAAGCCTCCTTGTCGACGGCGACCAGCCCTTGGCAGCATGCTAGCACTGTACCTATCGAGGGGATATTGCCGCTATTTAGGTTCGGAGCCCCTATTTCGACCGCTAGGGCGTGACACAATTCCTCAACCTTCAATCGCCGTTCGGAATGAGAGATCCACATCAGAGCGGCCATGCCAAGCCTGGCCTTAGCCCCGCCCTGTCTCTTTATCCGTCCCAAAGTTTCACCATAAACACTCTCCAGCCCCAAGCTATCGGTAATTGCGGTGAGCTTTTGTCTCCTGTGACAGGATGTAGTTTCTTGCAAAATCGCATCGATATTCAACGAGACTAGTAGGAATCTGGATATGTATCTGTCAGCGTATAACTTGAAGCAGCTTCCTGAGTGTTGTTGTTTCTACATACAATTCAGATATATCTCTAGGAATTTTCTCCAAGATATCTGCTTCCAAAGTACTGTCCATCGCATCTGGGGTTGTGTCTGCGGCTAGCCGGCTATGAAGATATGTGATAATATCATCTCTCTTAGGGTTTATGGATATGCTTGTCACTCTCCCAGCATAACGCCTTCCGATCTCAGGCAGAATGTGCGGTCTCCCGGTCACAAATATCCGAGTGCCTGGAGACTGTTGGAGGAGTTGGCTTAGGGAATCGAGAAGCTTGACTCGGTGTTCAGTTGGACATTCATCAACAGCGTCGATGCATATGAACGCGCGCTTTCGGGAAGAGGTAATCTGCAGCATTTTCAAAATATCCGAGATTTGCGGTCCCTGCCCACCAATGGCATTTTTTCGGTCTTGGTATTCTTCCGATATCTCCTCCGGGATCTCCTCAAGTCCGAAAACCAGCTGTTTGAGCAGGGACCCTAGTATACTCGCCGGGGACTGTTCGTTTTGTGCAGCAAAATCGAAATAGAAACATGCTACTGTGACGTTCTCTGCTCTGGCCTGATTACACAAGCTGTCTATTACTAGGGAACTAACATCACGGCTTGTCAGTACCTGCCCTTTTTCTTTCACTCCTCGGGGTTCATTCGTATTACCTGAGGTGGGTTTTGCCAACACCGGGACCTCCATAACAAAACAGGACTGCGTTATCGGATTCACCTCTCTCGCTCCCAGCGCACCAACTTCTAAACTCCTTAGTTTCTAAAAGCCATCCCCCCACATTTTCGACTCTGCGGTCCCGGATGTCCTGATGGCGTAGCTTAGGATCTAGTGGGGATATCCAGGCGAGAATATTCGATCTGTCATCGGCGACGGAAGGACTAATGTAGGTGTTGAAGGAGCCATAAGTATTATTCGAGCCGTAATTATTACTGAATAATTGGGACATTTTTTGGTCTTTTCTGCTTGGAGTATTGTACTGTACGAGTCGAGGATGGATGGTGGAGTGGGCCGACGACAAAAATTCCGGGGGGTAGAAGGAAAGCGGGGTCGTTTTGTGGAACCTGAAGGATACCTCGAGATCCAATCAACCCCCGATCAAACTCTAATTTCTGACAACAATGCCCGGCTTTTGCCGGTAGCACGACATCCCCGACTTATTTAACCACTATCCGATCCCGCGGTTCAACATAGGTCTTGCGCTCCGGTGAAATACCACACTATAGAGCCCGCCATGGTATCGGCCGGCTTGACATATAATATGATAGACTAGTTGTCGTACGATTTTCGCAACAAAAGTTGTCGGCACCCCCCATTTTACACGAACAATGGTCATTTTTTGCTTCGCGGAATCCCAGATTTGTTGGTTACGAAAGAAATTGAAAATGTCCTAGAATATTCAGAATGATCTAAACACGATCATTCATAAGCAGTTAATGACCATGGTGCAATTCTTGAGAGAATGATAGCTGACGAAAGATACTTGTAATTTTATGAGTTTCCCATACAAAAGGTACATTGTAATAATATCTAATCAAGATTCCAAGCTCTCAACCCTCATGGCGAAGTGGAAAAATTCTTATAATTTCCACACAGGAAGCCTAAGGAATTACCTACACTATGGCATTGGTTTTGTCAATTCTATATTGTTTTCCCTCGGGTTGTGTGGGTGTTTAAAATTGCTCGTTTTTGGTGTAAAATGGTGGGGTGCTTACGGCTTTTTGTCATCAGGATCGATGACTATTTGAGTTACTAAGGCCTGCACAACTTTTCTGCAAGAGCACCGGTATTGAGGAATTACTTGAATACAATTACTGCCGGTCGCGGGATTCTCGAGTTGCGAGAGCGGCTGCCCCCTTGGCCTCTTGGCATGGATTTTCCGGAATCCACAGTATGATGAGCCATATGATACTTTTAAATTTCTGCCATATCATACTTTGCTTGTTTGCTCCTGGCATCGAGGTTTCTCTTTTGGGCTAAGCCTTGTCTAAAGTGCAGGCATCTCGTTTTAAGCAACTCTCGCAGCTCGAGCATCTCGCAACTCTGCAAGAGGCTGTATTCTAGGGTTTAGAGTTTAGCCTCCTTGTGCACTCCTGCTTCTTCTAATTACTGATCTGTAGGATTCCTGACATTCAGGCCTTATTCTTGTCATGCTCGATTTTTACTTTCATCTCCATCACCCGCAGCGCTGTGCACAGAGTTTCTGCCCCAAGACTGGACAAGCGATCAACGAGGTTTGGCAAATATTGGCGAGCCTCTTACAAGCGTGGCCGAAGGATTTACTAGTCACGTGCCTTATTGTGGCGCGTATCAGCCAGATGGTCCACCAAAATTTTCTTATCAGACGGATGTGACGAAAAAGAAGGCAGCGCTGGTGGGTTACGTTTTGGACCTGGCGATCTCCCGCTGCCTCCAACCGAGGATCCATGCATTCAAAGCTTGATGGATGGGATGACGCCACCGATAATCCAAAGACAGGGATTCTGATAATGCATGTGGGCCCGGAAAATTGTTTTTCCCTCTCCATCTCTCTTCTCTCTGGCAATGGGTTCGCAGCCCCCTGCACGCCACCCGAGACCCCTGCCTGCCACGTGACGCTAACGCGTGAGCGAACAGATTTGCACCGAGAAAACCTATCTATTCTACTCGTAATTCTCTGACGTTTGTGAACATGACTGCTATTGCATACGCCGGGATTTTGAGGCTCCAGCCGACTTTTTTCTCGTATTCAATAGCAGTTGTGTTCACAAACGTCAGAGAATATTACGAGTACAGTAGACCGACCGTGCCCTGAGCGAGGTGGTGCCCTCAGCGAGGCATGGTAGTGTTGCTGTGGCGGAACCGGTGTTTAG
>Ga0307513_10002492_pt1 | contig 25473 bp, 28 predicted proteins | sample 15_EM_MG_FD_202174 | JGI IMG/M metagenome (GOLD analysis project Ga0307513, IMG submission 202174) | Populus trichocarpa ectomycorrhiza microbial communities from riparian zone in the Pacific Northwest, United States - 15_EM | ecosystem: Host-associated > Plants > Roots > Unclassified | place...
ACGGTAGGTACCTACCGGAAGTTACCATTTCCAAAAAAGACTGCAGGGCCCGCCCGTCAACCTACAGTCCTGCGGTGTTTACAAAAGACGGACGCCGTGCCTGGCCGCCCTTATCCACCCTGCCCGGGACGGACGGGACTATAGGACGCCAGGGCCCTGGCGTCCGGACGGGACGGTTGGGAACACTGCCCCCATACAAATTGCCCTTCCCCTTCCATTACAAAGCGGCGAGAAGGCCATTCTCACAGTACAAACGGTCGCTAAACAGGCCCTTAACCATCCACGCATGATGGACGGCAACGGAACTCTCCTTATCACCCTGCCCTTCCAACACCACAGGGAAATTTCCCCATGTCGGATATTAATTTCTACTAGGTATTCTACTATGTATTTACATTTTTACTTTATTTTTTGGTTTTCATACCAGTGGGGCTGGTGGGGGAGCGCTGTTCTCATGTTAGTTAGCCATGAGCACGATCATGAGAGCAAGGGTGAATGGAAAGAAAGTTTCCTCCTCGGTTGCGCGTTGATCCACTCTTTTGCGGCCGTAACTCTTGGTGTTTCATCTTCTTATCTTATCGCAATCACATCTTATCACTCGAAAGCCTGCAGATATCTGTAGTCCGGCAAGGCCCGGTCAGATAGGCCCTGAAAGTCGGACTGTAGCCCACAGTCCGGCCCGGCTGGCCGGAAAAAAAGCTCAGGCCGGCCGCCCTAAACCCAAGCCTGACCGGACTGGCCGCTTGCGAACGCTGGTTCTGACCGCTGCTCAGATAGAGAATATATTTGCTGTCCCGGATATCTCTCTTCTACAAGCCTAATTTGACTAAACTTATATTAAAGCTGCAGAAAGGCACGATCGATGCCCTAGATGGCCCACCGCGTCAGGGCAGAGGCTAAATGTTGAACATGATCCTTTGTAGCCTCCTCTTAATCGCTCTTACTAACAGTGACATGTAGTCATTCCTGATCCCAGTTATTTCTGGTCGGTAAATGTTGGCAGCTCAGGGAGGGAGGTTGGAATTAGTCATGCGTCTCATTTTTTCCTCCCATAGGAAAGCACCTCTTGGGAAAAGATCTGCATCACAACTTGACCTCAAATGTATTTGATTTCACTCAATTCAGATTTCTAGAAAAGTGTCAAGCTACTATAGTTTTTTAGTTCGCATTTTAGTGTGATGTAGGGAAATTCAGCACTATAAACAGTGCAGGGGATGAGTGTTCAGCCTTTAAACAATGTACAGTTCCGGCTGTCTGAAACCGACCGTCCAGGGAACGACAAAAGAAGAGAACAAAACATTAACGACAACAACACAAGATTCATGTAGTGATAAAAATAAAAGCAAATAAATGAAGAGGAAGAGATCAGGAAGAGAACCATGGATTTATTTTATGGATTAAATGGAAGGAGAGGGTGAGCCATAGCTCCACAGTAGTGAAGATTTTTGTATGAGAGTTATTAAGCAGGCAGCCATCCTTATTCTTCACAAATATCGAAGCAGCCCCTGATTCCGTTTCAAGGCTCTAAATAACACCCATTCTACATTCCATCCCGTTTAAGCGAGACAACAGCCATGATCTATCAAAAGGGTTTCAATCGCTACTGTGGCTTAACATAGAACCTCAGAGTGCGCCCGATTGCTGAGAATTTATGAACAAACATCAGTGCCAAATCCCGTGGTTATATAAAACATTGGAGTTCCCTAATTACACGTCACCTGGCCGCCTACTCTTGGCTCAGGAGAGACCATTGCATTGAAACGGCTAAATAGCTCAAACTCCATTCCCTCGCCGGCTTTTGGGCCTCTCATAATCTCGCTCATCACATCTGACATCTGAGCCAGGCGGGAAATCATCCTCAAAAGTAGGCTCTCCAACACCCTTGATATTAACGAGGACTGCCTGGCGAAAGTGCTAGCGTAGGAGGTCATCAGGCGGCCGGAGTGGGTTATCGGTGAACGTCTGGTCAAGATGACGACCGGCGATGTGATAGTGAGCGAGATCAGGTGTGAAGCACACGATCTTGTGGTTATCCTGTACAATTATTAGCCACGAAGCCTTGAATATTTAGCCCTACATACATCAGGGTTAATTGCCAAATCATAGGAAGCAAAGAACTGGTGCATCTCGCACGTGAGCATGATCCCATTCTGGACCGAGTTGATGGATCCGTGGGACTCATTGGCGGGGGGGACGGTGATCAAACGACTGAGGTTACAATCATTCCACTGCCTCTCGTATGCCAAAGGAAATATATGCCCATCCACCTGCCGACATGAGCAAACATCGCCTGCTTGCCTGTTATAACGCATCGCTGATCTCGCTGGAACTCGGCATCGCCGAACGATTCAACACGAGTCCCAGAGGGTAACGAAACCGCACAAATTAGCGGGACTTCATCGGTGACACTGACGGAACCTATTCGCACTGAGTAGCGGCGAATGATGGAAGCAATGAAGAAACCTACCATTAGTGACAACAAAGTAATTGCCTGGTCGAAGCTGTTGTCCATCCTTCCCAACTAACTGTTTGCGGTCGTCATATAGATGGAAAGTATCGGTAAAGAAACAGATAATCTCCAACATGGAATAGAGATTGGCGTTGGTAATACCTTCAGAGGCCCAGAGCCCTCCGAGCATAGTATCACGACTGTCGGAAGCGTAGATGTGGGTATCACGCCACGCTAAGCGATCAGTAGGCGGCGTGGTTGGTAGACTATCTTCATCTGTCACAGACATGCTTTGATGAAAAGGGAGGAAAATTAGTGCTAGGGTAGAAGGAATGGTTTCGATGGAGAGTTATGGGATAGGTTGCAAGGTGGTGACAGAAAAAAGCGGTCACACACAAGCATCAACTGGCGACCGGGTAATCCGTGATCATATAAGCACAAAAACCGTCATAAAGAGCTTAGGCCTCCACCCTTAACCTCAACTTATTTCTGGTATCATATAATGAGTTGAGCTAATAAGGTTTCAAAAGCAAAATTTATTACAATTGTTTTTGGTTTTTGGTTTAAGCTAACATGTTTACCATTGCACCAGTAGAGAACGCGGATCCAACCCCAATGCCGACTCGAGAGAAAGAAGAGAAGAGCCCATGGTAAAGTAGATAACACACAACTCCATGAAACACAACAAAAAAAAAGTAAAAAAAGTACCAGCGGTCACCCAGTATTGCCGTACCTATTTCATTAAGTCCTTAAACTGAGACGATTAGGCCCCATAGTTTTGAGTACAGTACACAGACATCAGATTAGATTCAGATATCACTCAAATACTAAGAGACTAGCTGCGGCACTAATGCATGAGCGAGATTTTACAAGTGTCTCAGTAGACTACAGAGGTACAGCGTATAAGTTTTGTAGGTTACACAGGGGGTGAAGGTGGCAGTCCTGGTTTGTGGAACCTACAAAACTTACGTGCTGTACCTCCGTACAGGATACATTCCACCATACCAAACACCATTCTTGCAATACCGATCATTTCACATTCCAAAAAGTGCAATACATTCAAGAACCAATAATAGCCCGACCACGAGTAAGGTTGTCGGCGTTGCAACGCATTTATAAGCAATTCTTTCATGATGAAACGACAACAACGATATTTATGAAAAAATAGTAAAATCGGTAGAAATTCATACGCGGTATATAGAAAAATCACCGTCTTTGCCATCACAGACTCCGTACAAGTACATGCAGCCTCTCTTCTCCAAAATAAAAATAAAAAATGCCGAACGGTATCCAAAACTCACTCAAATGCTCGGTTCCAGATCTCATTTTTATACCCCATTCCCCAGTTGTTGATAAAGACTTTCAAACAACAGGATGATACGGCGATGAGGACTCGGTGATCAATATCTATCCTAGCCAAGACATAGCCAAGCTCCAGAAGAACACACAGCAGTGTTTAACCTCATATTTCTGGCTGCGCGTGCTTACATTAAAAAAAGCATAAATATAAGAACGCATAGCTGTGCTTAACCTCGATAGTGGCCGAAGTATCCTTCACTCAACAGCCTACCATTCAACCATCTAAGGAGATTATCAGAAAAAAGTAAAAATTAATAAGAAAGGCGAGAAAGAAGGAAATGGAAAAATTGTGTTTCCCCCTCGCCAGTTACGACAGTATACAATACAGAAAAAAACAGACAAATCACGGATGGGAAACAAACAATTGGAACGGGGGGATCAAAAGAGAAAAAAGCGCAATTGCAAGTACGCTCAATTGATGTAACGAAAAGGGAGTTCTAGCTCCATTCCCCCTCAAGAGTCATGCCCAAGTCGATTCCCTTTTGGTATAACTTTCGAGGAAATGTCATTGTAAAAGAAGAGACATTGAATCCTACAGCGACAACAAGTATATTAGTTGCTATAAAATATGATAGTAGGAGATTGGATGGGGATAATCACCCCTTCAACTCCCCGATCCGCCCACCATCCCCCCGTCCTTTCCGAGCTAGTCAGGCCCCCACCACCGTAGTAAGAACCGCCTGGCGAAAGTTCCTAGTGTTCCCAACCGTCCCGGGCGTACTGCAGGGCCCTGGTGTCCAATAGTCCCGTCCGTCCCGGGCAGGGTTGGTATGGACGGCCGGGCAACGCGTCCGTCCTCGATATTCACTGTAAGACTGTAGGTTGACTGCAGGGCCCTGCAGTCTTACTGGAAATGGTAAGTCCCGGTAGGGCCCGGCCGTCTTTTGAATTGGGGGCATCACCTGTAGGGCCCGGCCGTCACCAGTAAGGACGGACCACAATTTGGCGTCCGTCCTGGGCAAAGGCCTCAAACTTGGCGTCCGTCCCGTCCTAGGCCAAAGACGGACGGACTGGACGCTTGGGAACACTAAAAGTGCCAGTGTAGGAGTTCATCATGCGGCCGGATTGGGTTATTCGTGAACCTCTGGCCAAGATGACGACTGGCGATCTCATCGGTATCAAGCTCGGGTATCAAGCAGACAAATTTATAATTATCCTACCCAATTATTAGCTAAGAAAACTTGAAGAGCTAGCCATTCATACATCGGGATTTATAGCCACCTCGTAGGCGTTGAAGTAACGATGTATACTGCAATTGAGCAATATCCCATTCCTCACAGAGTTGATGCAGTACCCGTCGGATTCATTGGTGAAGGGATTGAACAAACCATCATACCCAAGTTCTTTCCATTTTCCCAGTGTTCTCAGCCGTCCAGGGCCCCCGTAGGGCCTGGCGGGGGGACTGCCAAGACCCTCGGACGAGACGGGACCGCAAAATGTAGTCTGTCCTCGTCCTTGAATTCCCAGGACGGACGGACTGCCCCGTTGTGAACACGGCATTTTCCCTTGTACGCCAAAGGAAAAATATGACACAAGCCGAAGCCCCGCCACCTGCCAGCCTGGGCCATCCTCACCGGATCATCTGTTATAACGCATCGCGTGTCTCTTGTTCTCACCGCATCACAAAATGATCCATCCTGAGTTCCGGTTTCTAACTACCGCCCGGCACGAAGCAGCGGGACTTCGTCGGTGACAATGATAGAAGCTATCCGCGGTGAGTAAATGCTAATCATGGAAGCAATGAGGAAACCTACCATTGGTGACAACGAAATATTTGCCTGGTTGGAGGTGCTGTGCATCCCTTTGAACCACTTTCTCGCTCTCGTCATGCAGGCAGCATGTATCCTTCATTGAACAGATAATCTCTACCATAAGATAGAGATTAGCATTCGTAATCCCTTTTGCGGCCCAGCGACCTCCGAGGACTGCGCGGCCACAATTCTTAGAATTATATATAAAGGCATTCCGGAATGCGGAGCGGTTGGTAGGGGCCATGTTTGATAAGGAAATAAATCGATTTTCAAGATGACCTAGGAAGAAGAGATGTGTGCACTAACCCGGTAGTGTATCTAATTGATCGGATGCGAGGGGGTAGGCGAGAGAAGCGAAAACCTCGTTGGCTTTAGCAAACTTTTAGCATACTTGAGTTTTTTCAGGGAAACCATGACAGGGATAGAGGATTTAGTGGCCAGATCCCGGAAGGACGCCAAGTACTACTAACAGAGTATAATTCAGGGCACCCACCCCTCTAGTGCATTTCTACCATGGGAACTAAGGACCACAAGTGTAGGGTCCATAAAGTCGATCTAAATCATTTTAGTGAGACAATCGTATATCGAGAAATAAATTACAAACTCAGGATTTCAGTGAGAAGACCCCTTCAGACTCCCGCAGTGAATCACCCCTACAGCGTCCCCGACCTGCAGCCTCGTCTCCCCCAGAAGCTTTCCCACCGGCCTAGCGATCGCCCCTGCCGCAATGCACCTCTCCGGCTCAGCCTCCGTGCGCTCCCTACACCTCTCCGAAATATCACCCATGTTGGGTGGGGGAGACGGTGTTCCGGTTGTATGAGGCATGTTCATAGCCGCAAGGCTGGTCCCCATGGCGGCAGCCTAGTTACTCAATTCTGCCGCTATCATGTCATCTGGAACAATCTTGCCGCCATCTTCCACTGTATCCTGATTGATGACATATATGGCCATCGGAGTATCGCCAGCTCCCAGAACCGTCCCGATTGTCCACTCCAGGGCATGCTGGGCCTCCCCACTCAAATCCGTAGCAACAAGATACTTTGCACCGACTTACTACCTTCCTCTGCGTCCTTGACTATCGACTCATATTCCCCACGTAGAATTGTCCTAACGACACGCTGAGTCTCCGGTGTAGAAGTGATAGGAGAGAAGATTATCTCCATTCGTTGAGCACGATGCAGATCGTGGGCGTCCGCTTCTGTATCCGAGGACATTGGCGTAGAGTTATGCCACGGTAGGTCGAAATTTGTAGAATGAGGCACACCCGATCGTCTGTTTTGTAGGAGATTTGCTCCAGGGATGCTACCAGACGGGGCAATCGATATCGAGGGCAGGAGGGAGCGAACACCCTACCTAGCACTCAGCCTTCCCTATCGGAGAAGTCAGAACCACCCTTAGAATGTGGGCAGGAGTACATACGTTCTTCCTCCGCAGCAGTCAGTAAACACATACTTGTCCTCCGCATACTAATTGCCCCCTTCCTGGGGCCTATCCCACCTTATTTCTTCTTTCTCTTACCCCCGCCCCCAGCGGAATCGCCCACAATCCTGATCATAATTTGATCATACCTGCACCTTTCTCTACTGTCCCCTCAGTTCTCGGGGTGCTACTTTTACTACTGGGGCCGAAACCATTTCTGAGCGCAGCGGCCCTCCCTCTCCTCTCTTCTTCCTCACCCACAGGCAAATTTGATCCAACGCTTGCCTCGACACTACTAGTCTCGTCTTCATCGGAGGAATAATCACTGCACGTTCATCGACACCACCCTAGTCCCTTTGAAATCTCACACACCCTCCGCTCGTCAATGACTCCCCAGTGCCAGCCTGGACATGCCCCCCTCAAAAGTGGTAATCGGCCTGAGCTCCGGCAACATTCGCAGAACTCCCTCTGATCCCGCGAGTGCGCCATCCGAGGGCTTGGTATAGGCATGTTCTAAATCAAGTGGGACACCGGCATCGTTGCTTATTTGGTTGGAGATCTGGTTGCGAGCAACCGGGGGAGGAGAGGCCAGTCATCCAGAAGATCGCAATGCGGCATTTAATATTGGTGAAAGCGACCGCCTCCCTGGAGGCTCGAGGCTGCCATGATGCGAAGAGGGCAGGGCAGGGTCATTCCGAAGCCCGAGTGGCTCGCTTCGAGGCGAGTGGGGAAACCGAGAGAACAGCTAATTGTAGACATCATTGGGTGTAGGGGTTAAAGGTGTCATGTGGTTTCGTGGTGTATCATAGTTGGTCGGCTTATCATGTCCTATGACGCGTGGTCACGTGGGACTGTTACAGCCAAAAATTGAAGTGGACCCTAACCACAACGCCACTTAGAAGGCACGCGCATCATCGTCTATCCGAATGTCCGGTCACCCATCATCCCCTTACCGCAGATCAACAACCCTACCAACTCGCTTCAAATCTTACCTGGGACCAACCTCCGAAACACCAATTCCAATCACCCCAGCAGCAAACCCCACCATGACCGCCATATATACCCGTGTTTACCATGACCGACCCAACCACCAGCACCCCCGCACGTTTTGTCGCAAACACCGAAACCCTGGAGGATGTGCTAAAGACGCAGACCATCGGTCTTGTGCATCTAAGCGAATTCAAGAAGCGTCGCATCGAACTAGAGGAACAGCGGGACCGCGAAGCAGTTGAAAAACTACAACCGATTCGCAGCGGCGGCGGGGGTGGGGGACCTGCTAGCTCATCTTGGGAAGGTAGTGAGGCGCCACCAGCAGGGGCGGTAAGAGAACTAAGAAGCGCAAGAAGGCGGGCAAAGGGAAATTATCATTCGCTGGGGGAGGTGATGGTGATGATGGCACGGATGATGCCGGTTACTCTTCATCCGCCGACCCGACAAGGTCTAATAGTGAGGATAACAATAAGAGTGCCGAGGAGGACGAGGTGAAGAAGCGGAAGGCTAATCCAAAACTGGGACTACCGGCTCGGAAGGTCTTGACGAAGAATACACTTTTGAGGGAGGCTCAGGAACGTGAGACTTTGAGGAGGGAGTTTTTGGCTCTGCAGGAGAAGATTAAGAATAAAGAGATCAGTATTCCGTTTGTTTTTTATGATGGCAGGTGTTGTGCGTGCTCCAACTTTTGAAGTTGACATACGGCTAACACCCACTAGGCACTAATGTTGCTCCGCCCACCGCAGAGAGGGTGACGGTTAAGAAAGGCGCGGCTGTATGGCTCTTTCTCGAACGTGCTCCGGGAACGTCTGGATGCAGGGAGTGGCTAAGGGTTTCAGTCGATGATTTACTGCTTGTTCGCGGTGAAGTGATAATACCTCACGTATTTCTTCCACCTCTTCCTCCCTTTTCGCGATCACTAACTCGCGCGACAGCATTTTGAATTCTACCATTTTATCGTCAATCGCACGATGGGGCCCAACGGATTGTTGACTGATTTCCCTTCATCTCCATTTCCCGCCTCCCAAACTTGCGCTCCGAATCCCAACAGAGATGATCCTACAATGACAAAAGTGGTGGATCCCCGCTGGTACGAACGGAATAAGCACATATTCCCCGCGAGCGTGTGGACGGAATTTGATCCCAATACGGATTACTCAAACATGGTACGGTGGGATATGGGTGGGAATGCATTCTTTTCGGTTGACCCTCCTTCTCGGCAGTCTGCTCTGGCTGCTCCTGTATTAGAGATAGTATAATGTACTATTAGAAGGCTCCTGTGGAAAATATGGTATGGTACTGTATATGATATTTACTTCTTTTTCTCCTACCTTTCGCTTGTTTGGTAACATGGAATATGGGACCCAGACTAATGGTTGACCCCGACGTAAAATCCTTCGTATGTTTAGTTGCAAGGAGAAATTCAATGAAATTGATGATAGGATGTGTCATCCCAATACAAGTGCGAGTACGCGCCGGCGTTAACCTCGACACTACATATGCTTGAAGAATGGAATTTTAAATTTCCCAAATCGCATCCATTCCTTTCTTTTCTTCACACCAAAACTAACCATTGTTCTCATCATCGCTACAACTCCTTGCTCGTTTGGTCCAAATACCACGTTAGGATGGATGGCTTTATTCTCCGCTGTAACGACCTCCGATGTTGTGCTCAAACTGATGGCCGCATCGTTGTGACTACCTGCAGGTAATTACCTCCCTGATTTTATTGAATAAACCCCTCATACGGCTTGGGGGTGTCAGTAAAAATCGGAAAACAGCCTCATTGTCCTGACGGAGATATGCACTCGTGTGGGATAAGCTGGTGTTGTCTTCCGGCTCCTTACTGAACTCCCGCGCGTGTTCACCGCACTCTTGAAGGACCTATTCCTCAGTGCCCTTCAGTTGACTATCTTTTCCTCACGTCCTACAATCATATTTACTGCCTCCCATGTGCTGCCGCTCTACAGCTTACCGAACCCCCTCCAAACGGTCAGCGAACCTGTCCAGCCTGCGGTACATCACTTTCCAAGCCGGACGACGTAGTAATCGCAGTTCTCAACCCAAGTGACGACTACAAGACCAGTGTTCTCAGTGGCCTCAGTCCGAGTATCATAATAGAAATCTGCACTCGTGGGCTCACCTTCTGGGAGGAAAGGAAAGGAAAACAAAGACAATGAGAGGGGAAATGAGCGCATACATATACTACTACCCGCAAATGCTGGCATTTCCAATAGGGACAGCGGGGGGCTCGATGAGTGACATTTGGTGATTCTTCCTCTTAATCTGCTTATCTCTACTGGTCAAACAAAGGGAATAGATGACCTAGGTAGGAATCCCAGAGTCTAATTTGAGGACATGCCTTGAGCTCGTGAAGCGATCCACAGATTTTCTCTGTTGCCTCTATTGGTGACAGGTTTAAGTGTATTCCACCATCCAAGCGCTGCTGAGGTCGTATGTGATGATGGTGGAAGAGGGGCAAATCTGGCGGCTAACTTTGCGCCATACTTACCGAACGTAAGGAGTAGGATGGGGCGACCAAGCCTTCCCTCGCCGTGGTCACCGAGTGCTCCCCTCTGGAGAGCATCTTTTCCATCTTGGCGAGCACCATCATCCCTTTGTCCTTGTTGGAAAATAATCACTAAACATGATGGAAGTTCCGGAACATTCAGGATATGTAGGTATAGCTTGCCTCACCTTCTGATTACCTGCTTTATCTAACATTCCTGCGCAGATTATGGATATCCTAGTAAGAACCTCACAAGTGGGATCTATATACCAGACACTAGCCCAAAGCGGTGAATGGCTAGAGGTCGACAAATCTAGCATTCCAGAATTGGCTATGCTGCCTGAAAGTGGGAAACATCGCTCCGTTGGATGGTTCAAGAGGTACGATGATCAGTGGTACATTTGCCTCTACAGCGAGGATACTGTGGCGTATGAAATCCTGCTTACGACTTTAGCTCGTAGGATGTAGATAGTTTTCATATCAGTACATAGATAAGTAGTGCTTTGGGCGCACGAGATGGGGCCAGCTTGAGATTACGTAGTTAGAGCAGGGTTTATAAGGTGGTGTATTTAGGTAGAGAGAAAAGAGGGAACAACAACGACAACCTCAGGGAAAGAGGTTCTTTTCTGAATGCTATCGTGACTTTGCTTTCTTTCATCATCGGCAACTTCGTGATTTTATCTACTTTGATCTACTTCCGGCTGTGTGAGCGGTGATTGCCCCTCCGGCAGTTTCTTTTGTTTTCCTTTTGTGTCTTTTCCCGTTTGTGCTGTCATTTCCACGGAGAGAAGTGATACAACCGTGATCGATACCTACTTCTCTCGGAGCTCGAAAAGGACGTTTCAATACCTACCGCCTCACGGTCTACACTGAGAAGCTCCAAGTCCCCCATCCCGTTAACTTCAACCCGGGATTAGAATGGGCATCTCATCCGAACCCCAAACATCAAATCCCCCATGATCGAAGCTCCCTGTGACATCTGATTGCGGATGAGGACGTTAAATTCGTGTGGTGGGAGCCGATCACCTTTCCGGTCTTCATACCAACCATCCCGGAATATCCCGACCCGTGCCTGAATCGCCTAAGGGAATGTCGCCGCACCTGTTACATGCCCCAGATGGACATGGACAATTTGGCAAGATATCTGGTTCTCGACTTGCCCCTCTAGCGGGAGAAACTTCTGTCAAAAGTTAAAAACACCAAGGAATTGGCAGAATATTTTACGCAGCGGAAGCGGCGGCAAGGAAGAAGGACGGAGGAAATTATGGAGCGACAGGGGAAATATACTGCTCATTATGGAGGGACCCTGGGGCCGGAAGTTCTATTCATCACGAAAGCACGGTGAGACTATATTAGGTACTTATCGGTAGGCAATATGTAGAGTTAGAGTTCATTGACGGTGACTAGCACCTATGTAAAAGTCCCTAGGCAAAAGTCTTCGTGAAATCGCTAAGCCGGATGTCTCATATTTTCATGAACACTTTTGCCTAGGGACCATATGTTTCTGAGGCAATCCTCTTCAGTAATAGGCGACTTGCATCTTCTCCTGAACTTTGTGATTGACAAAGATTCATTTTTATATGGGGTTTTTTTTGCTTTGGTGGAATCACAGGAGGTCTGAATACTTGCGTTTGGCCCAAGGTGGGGCAAGGTTACACTCGTTGCGCCGGCTCCCCACTATTATATTTTCTTTCGAATTCTGATAATAAAGGGTCCCATAGAGGATAATTCCTTCCCCCTATTTACAATAACACTCCTTCTACAGTCAACATTTTGCACCCACTACAACAGCGTCCTAATTCCCCCATGCAACCCCCTCTCCTCTTTTATCCCCTCAAGTTCAATCATTATATCCTCTATGGTCTCGCGCACTCAACTCCTTAAAATTCAACATTTTTTCCAACATTTTTTCCAACATTTTTTCCAACATTTTCTTGACGGCACACTTGAAGCCATAAGAACCCTTTTCACTCCCATGGTCGATCCACACCCCTCCTTTTCCAATCGCTAGGTCCACCAAAGTAGCCACAGGTATCCCATCGATGAGGGAATAATTGATATGCTTGTGTAGGTATCCGCTTTCTCCTGTCTTGTCGAAAAAGTCGATTGTGGCACGAAATCCGCGGTGAGATCAGTGTTCGCAGGCGGCCAGTCCGGCCTGGGCTTTTTTGGTGGCCAGCCGGGGCGGACTGTGGGCCACAGTCTGGCTTTGAAAGCCTATCTGACTGAGCCTGGCCAGACTGCAGATATCTGCAGGCTTTTGAGTGATAATGTGTGATTATAAAATGAAACTCTAAGATGAAGGCTAGTTGGTGTTGAGTCTAGTAGGGTATGGGCAGCCATCCTAGTTGTGTTGTGGATAGCATAGGACGGCGTTGAGGGTAAACCGCTGGTTGCGCACACATGTTTGTTAGTCCTATTTAGTTAGCAGCGGCAGGCATCTGAGAATAAACTCAAATCCACCACGTCCACGCATCCAACAGTCGGAAACTGTGACATGCTTCTCGGCATGCTGTCTTGATAGTTCCTTCTTTGTTCGGATAGCTTCTGGGAACGCGCTTTGGCTTCCGGTATGTGTTTGTGTTTCGGGTAGGCATTTGAATGCAGGAATGAGCCAGAGTATGGTAACCGCGCAACGGCCGGGAATGGTGTGAGGGCAGCGCGCAAGAGCCGGAGGCCTGGAGACTATGGGTGACAGGGTCTGTTTCCTTCCACTGTTAGCCCGGGAGTGAGTAAGGGGAAAGGGGGACCTAGCCGGAATAGAATCAGCATCTGCGGTGGCTCATAGCTGGAGAGCAGATCTTTGTGGTCGATATATACTCCTCTTTTTGCCGTTAGGTAGCTGTTATTGAGAGAGTTGTCATTGGGTCAAGTGAGATTCCTGGCTTTTAAGTGTGCGATTGTGTTTCGTGCAAGAGCTCTTGGCGTTTGGTAGTCGCAGTTTGGGTTCGCTGTTAGCCGTCGGTCCGCTTCTAAAAAGCCTATGTTGAACATGATGCTTCCTCTAAACGGCAATGGTGGTAACGAAAGGAGTGATAAGGGAAAACAGCAAAGTACTTTAGCCCAAGCCTGAATAGCAAGCCAATATCTTCCAGTATCTTCTGGTATCTGGAGGCATCTTCCAATATCTGCAGATGTCAGCGGCCGGCTAAGAAAGGTTTAACACTTCTCGCATGGAATATACCGAATGCCTACAGGCACCGCCAGGCTCCCATGATTCCATGAAGCCTGGCCTACAAGCCTAGGTCAGTCTGACTTTGTCCTCGCCTGGCTGGACCGTAAGCAGGCCGGTTATCTGCAGGCCGACCTCCTGCGAATGCTGGGCGAGATTCAAAGCTCCATTCCCCGAATATGTTTTGGGGGGGGGCGGGGGCGGGTCTGGCTTCGCTAGGGTTTCAAACTTGTGCAACGAATCGGCGGTGACAGCAAGATCGGTGTCGTTGGTAAAAACAGGATAGCCGTGAAGGATGAGCGCAGCGCCCCCGACTACCACGAGGTTGTCTCGGTGACCCTCTCGTACCCTGGTCCACCCCCCCAGCGACTGCTATCGATGCCAATCGGGCCGGTATCAGCAAGCCTCGCAATTGGGCCCGAGCTTAGATCGGGTCGGGTTGGGCCGGGCCGGGGGTCAAAGGGTTTGGGCCGGGTCGGGTCGCCCAAGTGGCAAGCCCGGGTAGCCCGAAAAAGCCCGAAATAAAGCCCGAAGAATTGTCACTTTTGTTTATCAAATCACAAGATATCACTCATATCTTTTAAAATTGCTGTGAACTTAGGACTTGTGTCTTTGCTAAGCTAGTATTTTGTTGAGAATTTTTTTTAGCCTCACATTTTTAATTACCCCTTTTCATCCCAGTCGCGTAGCTGAACTTTGATTCTTGACAAGTGATCTCTGTTGAGGAACAAGATTTCGGAATATCACAAGTCTTGATACTGAACCATCAATACTATCGGTTTCTTTTCTTTTCCATCATTCACGTCATGGTGACTAACTCTCATTCAACTCTAATCACCTGTTTTTCCTAGAATCAATGCAGCTTGAAAGTCTCTCAAGTTAACATCTTTAAATAGAATTGGATTGATCCCTGTTCATGAATAGTTTGGGCTGTTTGGGCGGCCCGGGCTTTTTTGGGTCGGGTCGGGTTCGGGTCGGGCCCGCAATGGTTTGGGCCGGGCTTGGGCCGGGCTTAAGAATTTGCGGCCCGGGCCGGCCCATTGCGAGGCTTGCCCCAACCCCGCCCCCTGTTATCTCCCTCCCCTTCTTCCTAGCCTCAGATCTCTCTCGATACTGGGTAAAACGATCATCGACGATTTCCATCAGCGTCGGGACCGCCTCGGCAAAGACCCCGGCCCAGGCCATTGTGTGAGCTGCAAATGTGGCTGGACGAAGAATCAAGTCTGTTAGTAACCTCCATGTGAGAAAGAAAAGAAAAAACCCTGAAATTGGCTTGACAAACAAAAGAGCTTTGAGAACATGATGAAAAAGGAAAAAAAATGAGTGGGGGGTTGTTTGGTGGTTCGGATTCTGTAGATGGACTGATGGTGGGGAGGTGGGAGAGGGAAATCCGGGAGAAGAGAGGCTTTATCTACTTGGGGCATGGATATAATCCATGAACATGGGGGGAGTGATTGGCAAGCCGAGGGTATATGAGATTGTGGAGGTCCTAGGGTAATGTCGACGAATGTGCAGTGATTAATTCTTCCAATGAAGACGAGAGTTGTAGTTCCCAGGAAAGCGTTGGATCAAATTCGCCTGTGAGCTAGTAAGTGGGGGGGGGGGAATAGAAAGTCGCTGTACTCAGAAATTGTTCCGGCCCTAGCAGTGCGAGAGAGGAGGAGATAGTAGAGAAATGTCCCGGTATGCTCAAATTATGATCAAGATTGTGGGCGATTCCGATGGGGGCGGAAGTAAGAGACAAATGTAAGGAGGTGGAATAGACGCCAGGAAGCGGGCTACTAGTATGCGGAGGACAAGCGTGAGATTCATGCTGCGGAGGAAGAACATAGGTACTCCAGCCTACATTCTAGGGGCGACTCTTGTTGGAAGGATGTGGTTGACTTTGGATGATGCGGGAGAGTCTGAAAGATTGAATAGATGATTGCGGACGATTTGAGAGATTGAGATAGAGTGGTTAATGGTTTATGAGAGAGATTAGATAGACAGGTCTTTCCTTTCTGTATGAGGGTGTGACATGTGTACATGTTCCGGTAACGGTACACAGGAGCGGGCAGTGCAGGATCTCATATGTTTAGTTGATTTATATTTGGTTTATTTGATTTGATTTCAGCTCCACCACTGTCTCTGAGTCAGATAAGCTATGCTATCGTATTGCTATGTTTAGTTTGTTTTGCGGGAAGTTTATATTTAGGATTCCGGGTATGGGATGGTCATGTAACACTGGTGAAGGCTGAGCATTGTTTGTTTCTTTCTTTGGTCTTGCAGGATTACAGGATTCCGGTATGTGCACAGTGACTGGTAATGATCATGATTGCAGGAAGGCTATCGCTCTTGGGATTTGTATTTAAACCAGTCTCCTGGCTAGCAGGAGACAGTAGACTTCGACAGACCTTCAGTCTAAGAATACACTTGGTTGAACGGCAATCCCGGAGTTCTATTTGTCCTTCAACTATTATCTCTTACTTCCGGTTCCTTGAAGCCTCCCTTAGTACCAGCGCTAGCAGGTCTATCCCCGGTACTACTGTATTTTCATTAGACAGGAATCAACATGTTACACAGGGAGTGTGCTAAGGAATAAAGGCAGGGCAGGGATAGAGAGATAGGTGTGGTGATCGGTGGACGGATCAGGAAGTGCTACTTATGTTTTACTTATACACATGTTCAAGTTTATATCATGAGTTTTGGTGTTTTAGATAGAGAGAATTTGAAGAGCTGAGCAAAATGACTAAGTTCCGTCTGAATTCTCATTCTACCATGACCACTGTGCCAAAAATAACCTGCTAACGTTAAATACTCTGACCATTGCTATAGGGAAGGCCATGAGTGCTAGGTATATTGCTCACTACGTCCTGCCCTCTATCAATTACAACATCATGTAGCATCCCTGGAGCAACTAGAGTTCGTTATGGCGCAGGGCGGGGCGGATTTTCACTGGCCAGGCCCCGCCCTTAAAACAGGCCAGGGGGGTTATTTTGAGGGTGATCCCCGCCCCGCCCCCGTCCGGGGCGAGTCCCTGCTCATTCCCTGGACGGGCCCTGTTTCTTTCCACCTGTTTTAATAGGGACCCGTCTGGGGAACAGGCGTGGCTGGGGGCAGGGGCAGGTCACACTAAAGAAACACAGCCCGCCCTGGGCTGTGCAGCGGGGTGGGGCGGGAAATTAGACCGTGCCCTGCGTTTTGCTGGGCCCCAGAGTTCCCGTAAGGACACCAGGAGCAACATCTCCTACAAAAAGTAATCTATCAGATGTGCATGATCCTTCTAGAGATTTCGACCTACGGTCACATCATAGTTCAACGCCAATGCCCTTAGATAGAAAAGCTGACTCCCGTGATCTGCATCGTGGTCACTGAACAGCAAGATCATCTCTACTATGACTTTGACACTGAAGAGTCAATAAGTCCGTAAGTGAATTCTCCGAAGGGAATATAAGTTGATAGCCAAGGAGTTATAAGAAGGTAATAAGCAGTTGTGAAAGTATTCTTTCGCTACATATTTGAGTAGGATGACTCAACATGCACTGGAGTTGACAATCACAATTGAGAAGTAAAATTGTCAACACAATCAAATCAGAATACTTATATTAGAGAAGTGACTTTTTTGTGTTGTGCTTGGTATAGCCTAACCCTCCAATTGTGAACCTTCAAAATATATCTTCTTACCAAATACTAAGATCCTGTGATGAAGGATATAAAATAATAAAAAAGTGCAATGTCTACTCCACAACAGCCAGAACTACCCGAATTTGAACCCTAGCTAAGGACTACAACAAAAAATATAAAAAAGGTACATATCCTCTTCAGCCTAGAGGGGGAGAGTAATTCCAAGGTAAGGGACAAATTGCAAATAATCCAGAGTGAGATCGTTCATTTTTGGCAAATTATAGGAATCCAACAGCTTAGTAATCACAATTCCTTACAATAGTTGGTGTTTTTGATACCAGTCGGGAGGAGGTGCTTGTAATGCAAACAGTCTCAAGTATTTGTGGCTGGCCTTGTTGTGGGAAAGCTAGGAATTAGTTGATTGCAAAGAGTATTAAGAGAACATAATGAGGACCACAGACTGGAAGCACAATCATTTCCAAAATGGGCTGCCAAATTAAACTTACTGCATAGAAAAGTCAGCCTGTTATCCCATAACAAAAGAAGAACAATTGAGCTATTCAGTTCAGGGGTTGAACAAGGGGTTTTCAAGTATCAAGATTGTAGTTAATCTGCTACTAGTTTTGTATGCAATAATGTGTTGCATGTACAACAGCTTTTTGACTTGAAAAATAGAGAAAACTCTGATTCAACCGCCAAGCTGAATGTTTCCATTAACATTCTGCATACCTGTTGTCCCACCCAATGGTACCGGTATTGATCAAGTTTCAGCAGTTTTCCAAGTGATTGTCAACACGATTGAGATGAAGCTTCACATCTCCTAAGGGCTTCACCATTTGATCAAAGCAATTATTCAGCAGAGGGAAATGGTAACTAATAGAATTAAACCACGGATTAATATTGGTAAAAGAATTCCCTGCAACACCAGCATGATGATAAATAGAGTTCAATACAGTGTCTTTGCTGCTCTGAAACACACTGCCTTCACGGTATTAGACTCACCCAAGCTCCAGCAATTGGCTACCCCAAAGTATTCCTTGTTGCATTCCTGACTGGTGTCTCTGCTCAAGCCCCAATGCAACCCACATGCCATATGGGATCTTGTTAACATTTGGTGATGGCAAGTAGGCTTAATTCCAGGGCAAATGTAGGAGTAGACAACGGACCTGGGCAGCATGAGAATAATAGGAACAATCCCTATCAACCTGACGCACTTGATTCTGGCCCGTGTTATATGGATACTAGAGTATCTTGCTTAGAAGGGAACAACTCTTTGTTCTCACAATCTCTTCATTAGATCCAATAGGAACTCTTCTTCTATCATACCACCATCAGCTTTGTAGAACCCCTAGATAGTTCTTGTTGGTGTTACCCTAGATAGTATTCTATTGATTACGAAATTAATAGCAAAAAAGCAATAGCAAGTAACAGAACATAAAGTAATTTCGTATTAATAAAACTTAAAGGTAGGAGAGTAATAACATAGTAGGGTGAAGATGTCCTTCCTTGCATGAAAGACCTCCTATTTATACCGGATCTTCTCTATATCCTTACCTAAATCACTTATCCATATTGGTCATACAATCCTCATGACTCATAACGACTTATATTATGGAATTTATCAGCTAACTCTAATAAGTCATCAGAGGAACAACCATTCACCAATAATATCACGTAAAACAAGTCATGTGTTTCTTTGAGTCACATGCGTGAACACTATGACTCGCGATTCTGTAGTTATGTAGAATACTACCAATTAACTAACTTCATAATATCGAACCTAACATATCTATAACTAATAACTATTAGGCTGTGTTCGGTATATCACTTTTATGGTATGAATTATTGCATGACATTGTTTACGTTTTTATAAAAGAGTATGTTCAGTATGTATAAAAATATCATGATATATTTTTATGAAAATTTATAAATTTATAATTTATATATTTATTGTAGGGCTAGGTATCGTATTATAAGACATGATTCATATTTATATAGGCTAAACTTGCAATAAAAAATAACCTCATATTGGTTTAGAAAGAATTTATAATATCTTCATTTTAATATCAATTGTCCTTTACTGTTGAAATTTCAATACAATATATTTTCAAATATCTTTTATTTTCAGGAAACTCGACTCTTAGCATTTATAGTTATCATATCATTTAGTTGAAGCTAACTTGTTTCCACTTGTATTTGCAATCTACTTAACAGAATAAACTATGAATTCAAAAGAGTCTCTATTTACATTCAATAATTGGCAATTTTGTAAAATATAATAAGAGTTATCTTGGTAACCAATTATATTTAAAATTAACAGCATCCTACTCTCAATTTCTTTTCTAACAATCATTATTATTAATTAACTTCCTGGCATTTAACTATAACTATCTTATTTTCCATCCAAAATTAACATGAATAGTATTCAAAGTAGAATGAAAGTAAAACAAATTTTACGTGTAAGATAAATCATCCACTAGATAAAAGAGACGATATTTATAATTAACTGGAATGGTTGTGAAAGAGTTGTTCTTAGGATATATTATCAGAGAATAATATTCTGCCTACTTATTTATTTATTCATGTCCTAATCTATCTTGTTGAGCAATCTTTATTTATTTTTTATTGAAATTATGCAAGTTGTTGTTAACACCTATATATTTTTTCAATATAGAATATTTTTATTGACATAATATTATTCCATTTTCAACTTTTATCACAATATATTTTTCTTTATACATGTTGAATAATGCATTAGCCAGGTGGAATCTGTTATGGTTAGTTATAATTTGTCACGATAACAGTGAAAATATGCGTTAAAGACAAGTCAAAGGGTGCTAAAAGGCAACTGAAATACTGTCCATTAATGAAGACTAGTGATAAATTGTATTGTAGGCCTTGTCAATACTAATAAAAAGGTCATGCATGACTGAAATATTGTAATTAATAGAGTTCAAGTTGTTATTGATGGAGTTAAAGTGGTTATTGACTATTTGGAAGAATTGATAAATTGGCTTAAAGTGGGAATTGATTATATTAAACCCATAATTGGTAGGCTCAAAATTGCTAAAAGGTGTTAAAATAACAGTAGATAGCACTGAAATGCTCATTCATAGTACTGAAATAGTTGTTGATAGTATTGAAATACTTGTTGATAGTGATGACACCCAAGTTAAAATAATTGTCAAGAGTATTGAAATCTGTATCTATAGTACTGAAAGGCTCATCCAGGATAGGACAGCAGTCTTCCACAGTGTTCAACAGATGATCAAATGTAAACACAAATTCTCTTAAGCCATGATCAAGCTGTTGTAAAAGGTTACAGATTGCTTGCTAAATGTTTTTTATAAAATTGACACTGGCAGTAGGCATACTAGTAGTAGTTATCAAGTAGACACATTTACTAGAAATGACCAAAATATTCCCTGCCATCATGAAACAATAGGAAACTGGGGACAAGCGATCAATCCAGTTTAGAGTTCATCAGGTTAGGGGTGGCAACAGGTGTATTCCTGTGTAATAAATATACAATAGGACTAGTAATAGACTAACTAGGGGTGGTACTAATGGAGACTTCAAGGAAGCAGTAGCTAAAGAGATAGTAGTGGAAGAACAAACCGGACCCAGCGATTGCACATCAGCAAAAATAATACCTTGCGTTCTGTGCATTCTGTGCGTCTGACGCACCTGACACTGGAATGCAAATCGCGAACCATGACGCAACCACCCTACCACACAATGCGCCTGACGCAACCTGACGCAGCACCTAATCCTCAGGACGCCCAGACACAGCACCTAATCCTCAGAACACACCAGACGCAGCACCTAATCTTCAGGATGCAACCCGACGTCGGACCTCCTCTTCCGGATACAGTGCCTTCAGTACTCATCATCTTGAAATAAGCGAACTTGAAGGGTACCCCCTTTGCTTTTCCTAACCAGAACCACAATAGATTTCATGCTCTCAGTGTATTAAATATACTACTACTAGTATTCTATTATTCTAATATACGGGACTGATCATGATACTCATATGCAACCCTGCAGGCTACCCTACCCGGTATTCGACCTTTACCCCGTACTCAACACCTACCCGGTACTCAACACCTACCCGGGACACTGTAACTTCATGAATAAAAGTCGCGGGGGAGAAGATCTTATATCATTGTTAACCTGGCGTCGAGGCCAACAACCTCCCGCAATTAGATCGAGGATCGGAGCCGTGGTTGTGGAGGAATCTGTCATCGAGCTCTGGGATCGCCAGGACTCCATTCAGCCCTCTAACTTCATGAATAACAGTCGCGGAGGAATGGACAGTACACCATTAGGAAGCTGGCATCGAGCCCAACAACCTCCCGCGATCGGATCCAGAATCGGCCCCGTGGTCGTAGAGGGATCTGACATCGAGCTCGGGGAGCACCAGGAGACCTCTAAAAGCAACCCCCACCATAATGGTCAGCGATTTCCTGGGTTCAGATGCGACAGAGACGTCCTTTATACCTCTGCGTGGCTGCCGTCAAGCCCAACAATTCCCCGCAATCAGATCCAGGATCGGAGGAGTGGTTGTGGAGGAATCTGTCATCGAGTTCTGGGATTGCCAGGACTCCATTCAGCCCTGTAACTTCATGAATAAAGGTTGCGGAGGGATGGACTGTACACCATTAGGAAGCTGGCGTCGGGCCCAACAATCCCCTGCTATCAGATCCAGAATTGGCCACGTGGTCGTGGAGGAATCTGACATCAAGCTCTGTGAGCCGCAGGGTATCTATAAAGACAACTCTCACAAGGGTCAGCGACTTCCTGGGTTCTGATGCGACAGAGACGTCCTTTATACCGCTGCGTAGCTGGCGTCGAGCCCAACAATCTCCCGCAATCAGATTCAGGATCGGAGCAGTGGTTGTGGAGGGATCTGCCATCGGGATCTGAGATCGCCATGGTATCTATAAAGACAACTCTCATAAGGGTCAGCGATTTCCTGAGCTTTGATGCTGCAGAGACGTTCTTTATACCGATGTGTAGCTGGTGTCGAGCCCAATAGTCTCCCGCAATCAGATCCAGGATCGGAGCGGTGGTTGTGGAGGAGCCTGCCATCGAGTTCTGAGATCGCCAACACCCACCCCATTCAGCCCTGGAACTTCATGAATAATATCCCTCTGGGGATGAATCTTATACCGCTGGATAGCTGGAATTGAGTCCAGGAACCTCCCAGTGTCGGATTCAGGATTGATTGTCTGGCTGTGGTGGAGTGTTGCAGCTGTGGCCCGGGAGTGTGGATGTTGAGTGTTGTGATGTAAAGAGTGTCGCGTCCAGTTTGAGGCTAAGTGCCGAGAAACCACCAGGCACTATGCTGGACCTGAGAGTATTATGGCTATCACTCGCTTTCAGACTGGAGTGAGCTTGCATTTTCGCTCATTCAAAGATGATGTTCTGAGAATAGAACTCTGAGTGCCCGTGTGACACGGACTTGGAGTCTTTAGCGCAAATTTAAGATTAAGAGTATTATGGCTTTCTCACCAGGTGCCAGCAGTAACTATATTTTCTTTGCCAAGAAATACTCCTTGTTCACATCCGGGCTAGTAGAAGACAAAGAAGGCTGAAAGGAGAATCAGGGGTGGTGGTGAATCCTGATGTGCCATGGTGTTAGGGTTTAAGTCAGGAGGCAGGGTTGCTTGGTTGAATGTGTCCAGACGGAACCCAGTGTAGGCAAGGGTCTCTGGACACACATGACGCAACAAGATGTGGCGTATAGGTACAAGACGCACAGGACGCACAGGATGCAGAGTCCAGGCTGGGAGAGTCAGGACGCAACACTACTGGATCTGACGCAGGCTACCTTCTTGCTGATGCAGTTCAACAACCTTTATTCTTCGACGGAAGGTGTGTCAAACTCTGCTCTCTCCTACAAGCCTGGAGAAAGGTTTAAATACATGCATCCAGAGTGAGAGCCTTCCTGCAATCATGATCATTACCAGTAGCTGTCCACATATCGGAATCCTGTAACCCTGTAAAAACAAAGAGTCATAGCTCTGACCCACCAGTGTTACATTACTATTCCATACTCAAAATTCTCAATATAAGCTTCCAGCAGAGCAAATCAAATGTCGCCTATAATAACATAGCCTATCTGAATCAGGAACAGTGACACAGCTAAAATCAAATAAAACAAACCAAATACAAATCAAACAAAATATAGAAGATGCTATACTGCCTTGCTGTTGACCGTTAGAGGAACATGTACACATATTACCGGGGGACACATTTGTCTGGGCCCCGAAGGCCACATAACAGACTTCAATCCTTTTCCAAGAGTTTGTCTGTGGAGGGAATCTGATAGCTAGCAAACCCGTCTGTCTGCTATTAGCTATCCAAGGAATGCGTGCCTTTGATATGTAATATGTATGGACTCTTGAAGTGCTTCAAGTTCAGAGTGTGCAGTAACCCCAGATTTCTGACTCTCTTCTGCTATGAGAATAACCTGGTTGGCTAGAATAAAGTTTTGTGACTAGGGATTATTCTGAACTAGGCAACGGAGAATATGCTAAGAGAAAGTAGACCAAGTACCATAGGAGTTAAAGGCAATAGATATGTGGGGCAATAAAAGAGCAGGGTTAACAAATTTCATTAATTGACTGAATTAGTGGAATAGATGTTCAATGGAGCAATAGGGAAGTTGTGATATGAGGGGACATACTGGTAATAACATAGGTTGAAGAATACAGGTGTTGGTATGATTGGCTGAGTAAGGTAAAAACAAACAAACTTTATACAAGAGTGCACCCCCTGCTCAACCTTAGAGAATAGCTGTCACTTCAGTTTGTGTACAGATCCCCCCCACAGTCAGTGTGGTGATGCTCCTAGTAAGACATAGCAAATATTAGCAGACAGGTTTAGTGGAAGATCACCATCTTTTATGGTAGCGTAGCTAAATAGATGAGTTGTTTCAGGTTGAGGTGTCTATACAGTACTACCATATCAACTGGTGATCGCATCATCGTGGCATTCTGCTCAAACTAGATTGTTATTAGAGTTTTCTCTCAAAATCGTAATAAAGCACTAGAAGCTAACCCTTTATAGCCAGCCTGAGTGTTTTCAGGCCTCTGAATTTGATGGAAAGGTTGCCTATTACTTCGCAAATATTCTGTCTGCCTACTTGCTTAATTGCATCTTCTATCATACTTGTATTTCCTGTACACTGGTATATAAACTATTTGGTTTCATAGTGGAGTTGGTTCTACACCAGAATACTGTACAATTATTTATAAAACACTTCCACAAAATAAATCCTGTCGAACCAGAAACTAGCATTCATAGATGTTAGGTTTGTATTGGTTGAGTACCGTATCAGACCGTCAGCTCCCAATTTATAACCTTTGTAAACACAGCTACTTCTATATATTAATAAAAGCTTCAAAGCATCAAATCCGTAGTGTAATAATGTAGGTGTAGTTGGTATTAGTGCAAAGTAGAGAGCAGTGCTATAAAATGTTGTAGTTTTTTCATCTTCTGAAAGGCTCTCAACTTTTGCTGCCCTTTTAAAAAATGCCTCAAAATCCATTTGTATAGGGGAAAACACTAGTTACAGTATATGGTGTGTGCCCAAATGTTGCCTACGCCGAATACAGCTGATAAGCTTTCTATATTTTACTATGATAGGAAAAGTGTTAAGTGAACAGAAGATTGTATAGCAAATTAGGTATGAAAGGATCAAAATATGTATAGTGGCTACCTAATACAGTTCTGCACCTTATACTACCCGAACACCTTCTTTTAGCAAAATATACACAACCTATTGGCTTCACCTTTCTATACAATAGTGATTGGGTTTACAAACAGCATGTATTGATAAGGAATTATCCTGGAATGTTATCTCACAACAGTACAGCTCTCTCGGCAGGGGTCCCAGAACTTTCCTGCTTCTGTTTATTTCTCAAACACCTATTTCTGTAAAGAAAATGAAAATGAAAAACCTTATAGCTCGGAATAGTACTTCAAGTTAATGGCTGAAAGCAGAGTTTTTATAATTTTGGATACTGTAACAATCCTATTGTTAGGTTATTATGCAACAGGCAACGATAGTGGTTTCCTATAGTGAGTAAGTCTTCTTCTTTGTAATAAGGCGTAGGGGAATACTATCTCTTCAGATAGTACGGAACTGGCTTGCTTGTCTTGAGTCGTTTTACTAGAGGTACTATCTCTTCAGATAGTAAGGTGGGTGGATTGT
>Ga0307513_10002493_pt1 | contig 25464 bp, 19 predicted proteins | sample 15_EM_MG_FD_202174 | JGI IMG/M metagenome (GOLD analysis project Ga0307513, IMG submission 202174) | Populus trichocarpa ectomycorrhiza microbial communities from riparian zone in the Pacific Northwest, United States - 15_EM | ecosystem: Host-associated > Plants > Roots > Unclassified | place...
GCTCGAAGGCAGTCCATCACAACTTGGTTAAGTTCCTTCGAATTTTCGTCAACATCGCCCTCCTCTTCCCCTTTCCTTCCACCCTGACGAGTGGGAGTAGATAACGGGGAAGAGGGGTCATCCTCCAAATCCATCTCATCCCTGGGGCATGCCATTTCCCAGGTTTGAGGCGGTTATTTTTCTTTAAAGAGGGGTAAGTGCAAAAATCTTGGTGTGGAAAAAAGTGCAATTTTCGTCCGTGAGGTAAGTAGGGGGGGAGAAGCATGCCGGTGGAATTGATTGCCTGTGCTGTACTCGTACAAGTATCCATATCGGTTAGTGTGGAGTAATAACCATTATGTATCATATTGATTGAATTTCGCCGGGTTGGTTGCCCAGGGTGACGGCCGATCCTCCCCAGTTCAAGCTTTGGGAACATATGCTTTGCCTCTCACACAAAAGAGTTATCCTAGCGGTGAACTTGCCCGTTTTAGGCCAAATCCTACTGTACTCGTACTCTACCAGTATTATTAGCCTGAGAAATAGGAGGAATTGTCCTCCCTCACAAAACAGGGCAGACGCGACTGGTGCGAGATCGAAGGGGCAGAGGTGGTGAGAACATGGAGATAGCGAAAGAGATTTCACATTCACTTTTCATGCTCGCCCTTCCAAACCCTCTCTCTCCCCCGTTCAAGCAAGAGCCTTCAATTTTTTTTGTTTTGTTTGTCGATATCCATTCACGTTCGTTAATCAACAGTTCGCTACTCCGACAAAGTTTATCTCGGGATCCTCTTGCTCCCTTCCCTGGTCGTGTGTGCCTATTTAGGTCTTGGGAAAAGGGGGAGAGAAAAAAACCTCGGGCAACTCATACCCTCTCCGGCTGTGGGCCGCAGCAATCGCGATAACCAGCCCCCCAGTCAGAGCACAATTCTCTTCAACCTTTGAGCTCCCAAACCGGACCTCTGCACCTGCCACACTCGCTTGACTATAGGGGCTCTGCTATTGGACTTTTTTTTGTGTTTGTTTTTCCTTTTTTCCCTTCTGTTTGTTGACTTCGTTGGCTATACATACCCACACACACCAAAAGTACGGGAGTCAAGGAGTAAGTGCTTTCGTGTAATTGATCCGGCCAAGAGGCAGCAACCTCGACATAGAAGGAACACGCTCAGTAAGCTAGCCGCCAATCCATCTTGTTACTGATCCATCTCGTTGCTTCCTTCAACACCATCTTTCTCCATGCACGCTTAATTAATAGAACCTTCACAGTTGTTCATTCATCATGTCGTTCTCTAATCGGCATTCGATATATTCTACCACTTCAGCATCGCCGTATGGTGGTGGTAATGCTGCACAAACCTCTGGAACTGTCACCACTTCTTCGTTACTCTCTGCCCTTCATAACGCCTACCAATCCAGCACTCCTCATGCTCTTGATGCGAGCACAACTTTAGTTGTCAATTCGAGCAATAGTGGTGGGACAGGAGGCTACGGTACTGGTGTGGTTGACGAAACGCTTGGAACAAGGGCTTGGGAACATGCCAGACGACGAGCAGAGGACCAAACAATTCTCCTAGGGTATGCTTCTGTTTTCCCCTTGTTTAATTCCAATTGTTTTACCGGCCTGGATTCGCTTCGGTACTAGGAGACAGTTTACTGACTTTGTTTTTCTTTTCTTCTTCACAGTTCTCTCCATTCAAACTCCCCCTCGCTGCTCCTGCCAATCCTTGGGACTCTCCCTTCGCCTCCCGACATCCTGAATACATCTCTTGCTTTAATATCTGCGTTCACTTCATGCCTCACACCTTCATCTCCATTCCCTGTTCCTTATCACAACGGACTTGCCGTTACTCTACAAATATCTCTCTCTGGATCCATTACTGGTGCTTATATTTCCATCTCGGCTGCTGGCCTCGACACCCAAAACGGCCTCCTTCGAATCCCAGCTCAGGCGGGCTATCGGGCATTCGATGTCTTCTATTACTTGCTCTCAGCAGCATCAACCCCAGCCGAGAGGCAAGGCCTAGGTCTGCAATCCGCTGAAAAGTACTCTTTGTTGGCTAGGAGCGGCACATATTCTCTTCCTAGTTACCTCCCAACCGCAGACGACTCTGCTGCGGCAGAGGACTGGAGAGCCAACCTCAGAGCAGTTGGGATCAAGGGAAGTCTTCTTCGGGGCCTACTTTCAGCCCTTGCCGGTATCTTAAAGCTTGGTAATGCAGTTGGCTTATTGGTCGATGAGGAGATTATTGAGGAGGTATGCGAAGATGTCTCAGGTCTCCTTGGTATTGAGCCAGAGATACTGGCCAAAAGGGTTGGTGATGGTGAGAGAGAAATATTTATTGCGGTTGTCTACGAGGCCATTGTCGAATGGATCATAGCAAAGGCAAACGACGCTATAGCAGCAGACTTTGCAGTCAGGAAGGAGGCTGAGTCGAGCTCCGAGGGCAGTCAGGAAGGTGATACCGTACAGATAACTGTTCTCGAATTGCCAAACGAAAAAATAGCAAAAGCTCTGTGCCTGAAAGGTGTCTTTGACGACGAAAGTGGCCTCAATGTGGAAATGAAACTGGACGGCGTCGAAATACCGGGCGCTAGTGGGACCGTCTACCGAGAAATGAAGAGTTCGTGGACCGAGGCCGAAAAGGAGGGATTAGTAGGTAATAGCCGGGAGAGAGAATATGAGAAAGACCGGCGGGAAAATGTTGTCGAGAAGACTGGTCGGGATGCCGAGGAAGGTGGATTTTTGAAGGAATTACTGTTCCCTGCCGAATTTGGCCGATCCCCTGAGGCCACCAAATTTGAAGCCATCCAACTACTCGCCGCTAGCAGGGTTTGGTGGCATTTATCCCTTTTTCCGTCAGATGATATCCCATCCGGTCTCCAACCAGTTCCCTGGTCCGCTTCTGCGGTCAGCAGGCAACTGAGAAGTTGGAGGCTGCCGGAATGGGCCAACCGTCGGACAAAACATCTTGACTTTACAGCCGATTTCGACTTTGACGAATTTTCTGTTCGGTACTCTCCCCTGGGTTGTACTAGCGGTAGGGATGGAGTTGAGAGCTGGGTCATCGAGAGGGGGTGGAGTAACGGGGAGGTAGTCGTTGGGCGGGAGAGGGTATGGATGAGAGAAGGCAGTTGGTGGGAAGCAGAGAATATGCTCGACTTGAAGCAGCCCGGAGTCCCACCGAACATGACCGGAATGGGTGCTGGGCCTGTGGACACCGGCTATGCCCAGAACACCAATGGGGGTGGTTACTTTGGCCCGATAGGAGGAATGGGAATGAGTCCATCTGGCTCGAGTTCCCAGCTTTTGCAAAACCAGGGCAGCATGGGGGGCAGAGGACTTCTCGGAGGTTCTCCTCTTGCCCATAACCAGGACAGCTCTGGGCGGGGGGCGCTTTTGTCCGGATACGAGCAGGAACACTATACTGGGAAACTTGACCCCGAAATGGCTACTCCTAGGAACGTCGAAAGCGTCCCCACATCGAAATCCCGAAAAATATGGGTCGCCGTGGTGTGGGCCATGACTTGGTGGATCCCTAGCTTTGCCCTTCGATTCGTTGGTAGAATGAAGAGACCGGATGTCCGAATGGCCTGGAGAGAAAAATTTGTTCTTTTCTTCTTTATCTTTATCTTGAACGCTGGAATCGTCTTCTGGATCGCCTTTTTCGCCAAACTCCTTTGCCCAAACTACGATAGAGCTTGGAGCCGAAGGGAGGTGGGGTATCATCAGGGCGAGGGTGATTTCTGGGTCAGTATTCACGGCTACGTGTACGATGTCACCTCTTTCTGGACCCTTCAACACAGCGATTCCAATATCAAAACTACTAGAGATAACATGATTGATTTTGCTGGTTTGGATCTCTCCGCGTACTTCCCACCTCCAATCTACCTTGGATGCCCGGATTTGGTGCAGTCCAATTTGATCAACTTGCAATATAACGATACCTCTGCTCAGCATCTCGTTGTTGGTGTTCATGCTTCGGGCCCGAGGAACGCCCAGGATCCCAGATCCAAGCTCCATTCTGCCGATTGGTACTCCCAGACCTTTCTCCCAAGGATTAAAGAGTACCACAAGGGTGACCTTGTCTGGGATCGTAAGAAGATCAAGAAGGACGGCGTAGCATTTAATAAGCCTTGGGGAATTATTAACGAAAAAATCTATGATCTCACGGATTACTTTTATACTGCCGACCAAAACCCTAACTCTGGCGCTGCCAATGTTCCCAATTACAACTATCTTGGATCGGCCCTCGAAGGCATCTTCAAGAACAACCCAGGTTCCGATATCACCAAGCTGTTCCACGAACAATTGAATGCTACTGCTCAGACCCAGACCCTCAGATGCCTCAATAACCTCTTTTACGTTGGTAGAACCGATTTTAGGAAAACTGCTAAATGCCAAGTCAACAGTTACATTCTTCCTGCATTTGCTGGTATCATTTCTGCTGTACTCCTTGCCAAGTTCCTCGCCGCTCTCCAGCTTGGATCTAAGCGTCGTCCTGCTATGCAAGATAAGTTTGTTATCTGCCAGATTCCTGCCTATACGGAGGGTGAAGACCAACTCCGCAAGGCCCTCGATTCTTTGACTGCCCTGAACTACGACAACAAGAGAAAGTTGCTTTGTGTCGTTTGCGATGGTATGATTGTCGGAGGAGGCAACGACAGGCCTACACCTAGCATTGTCCTTGACATCCTTGGCGTTGACCCCAAGACTGATCCTCCCGCCCTTCCGTTCAAGAGTGTCGGCGAAGGAAGTGCTCAGCTCAACTACGGAAAAGTCTATTCTGGTCTTTATGAATATGAGGGGTGTGTCGTCCCTTACGTGGTTATCGTCAAGATTGGAAAGCCGTCTGAACATGGGAAGTCGAAGCCTGGTAATCGTGGCAAGCGTGATTCTCAAGTCCTCCTTCTGGATTTCCTTAACCGTGTTCACCACCGTACTCCTATGTCCCCTCTTCAGCTTGAAATGTTCCACCAGATCAACAATATCATTGGTGTAGATCCCGAGCTCTATGAATACCTTCTCATGGTCGACGCCGATACTAGTGTTAGAGAGGATTCCCTAAACCGGCTTGTGGCCGCATGCGCAAACGATGCTAAGATTGCCGGTATTTGTGGAGAGACTAGTTTAGAAAACGAGGAGCGCAGTTGGTGGACTATGATTCAAGTTTACGAATACTATATCTCTCATCATCTCGCTAAAGCCTTTGAGAGTTTGTTCTCTTCCGTTACTTGTTTGCCTGGCTGGTAAGTATCATTTAACCCCCATTGGGAGGAGAGTTAGACTGATCTCTTTAGTTTCTGCATGTATCGTTTGCGCACCCCTGACAAGGGCCGTCCTCTTATCATTTCCAGCAAGATCATTGATGAGTACTCGGATGGCAATGTCGATACTTTGCATAAGAAGAACTTGTTGTCTCTTGGAGAAGATCGTTACCTTACTACCCTTATGACCAAGCACTTCCCCTACATGAGCTACAAGTTCATCCCTGATGCTTTTGCGCACACTGCTGCCCCCGAAACCTGGAGTGTTTTGCTCTCTCAGAGGCGTCGCTGGATCAACTCGACCGTTCACAACTTGTTTGAATTGTTCTTTCTCAAGGAACTGTGCGGATTCTGTTTCTTCTCCATGAGATTCGTTGTGTTCTTGGACTTGATGGGAACTATTATCCTTCCGGCTACCTGTGTCTACTTTGGTTACCTTATCTATGTCATTGCAAGCAAGACTGGTCCCCTGCCAATTCTCTCGTTGGTCATGGTTGCGGTTGTGTATGGTCTCCAGGCGGTCATCTTCATCATTAAGCGGCAATGGCAGCACGTCGGCTGGATGATCATCTATATTCTAGCATTCCCGATTTACTCCTTTATTCTTCCTGTCTACTCTTTCTGGGCCCAGGATGATTTCTCATGGGGTAACACCCGTATCGTCATTGGCGAAAGTGGAGATAAGAAGATCGTGGCGACTGAAGACGAAGGCTACGATCCTAGGAGTATTCCTCTTCAGACTTGGGATGATTATGCAGCTCAAAACTCTCTTCCTGGGCGCCGTGGCGGTGCACCCGAAAAGTTTTCCGGCGGATATGAGGATGCCGTTGAGCTTGATGACATTCAATCGACATACTCCTCGGTCAAGCCAGCCTCCACTATTCTTACTGGCCTCCCTCAGATGGGCGGCTACATGCCTCCTCAATCTCCAGCCTTCCAGAACAACAGGCAGTCTACTTACTCGGCTTATACTAGCTTTACCGCCCATCCGGGTGATCACAACCAACACCAGCGCCTCATGTCTATGGGCGGTATGAGCAACCGGGATTACTGGCAGGATGGACCTGGCAACCGTGGCGCTATGAGCACTGGACCGAGCACCGACAACTTGCTGGCTATGAATACCCCACCACCCAGGGCTCCTAGCCGTAGTCCTCTTGACTTTGCGAATAGTAGGCCGACAAGTCAAATGGATTTCATGAGGGCCGGAGGAGGGCCGGATGATGAGTTGATTGTCGAGGCAATTAGAGCAGTCCTTAGAGAGGTCGATTTAGAGACTGTGACAAAGAAGCAAGGTACGTTTTGAACCCATCTCCACATGGGAATTGTTTTGAAGACTGACATTTTGCAATCCAGTGAGAGCATTGGTCGAACAGAGACTACAGACCGAATGCCAAGGCGAGCGGCGAACATTCCTCGACCGACAAATCGACACTGAGCTAGCAAATATGCCAATGTAGATAGTGGTCCATAGTATTTCCGTTACGTCTTTCTTAAGGGGGAAGGTATTTATTTTTTTCCCACCCATTTCTGTATTTCTTTTCTCATGTATAATCGCATTGGAAGTTTTGCCGCTATCACTATTAATGGTTCGTTACGAAATAGCCCCTGAAATGTGGGGTGACGGGCGTAGGCGGATGGATAGACGGGTGGAAGTATGGAACAGGAAGGTGGCGAGTGGTTTAGGGGTTGTCTTTTTCTCGTGGGAAGTGGCTGTTTTTGCATAAATGGGAAAAAAGGGGACAGAACAAAGGTATTGGAAAGCCGAAACCATGGCGTTGTCTTTTTTCATATCTGATTCTCTTTTTTATATTTTATATACCCTTATTTAGTTTACGTTTGTTTCTCTTCTTCCTTTCTGCATATCATAGCTAAAGTGTTTTCATATTTGTCTGTCTGCTTGGAACTTGTCACGCTTAGTGTTACTCGCTCATCCATCCATTCGTCCACCCATAGCGCAAAAAAGACGGAAACTCGCTCTTCTCCGGCGCCGCGATAGCTTGTACTCTCCCCCTTTCCCTCTCCTTTGACCAACTCTGTACCACAATCAAATCTGGACTTTTCCCTACGCTCTCGTTCTCCTACTCATTTTTGTACACTACTCTACACTGAGCTCCATTCAGCCCCGCCTTACTGCCCCAAAATCATATCACAAAACATCACCCCCTCCCGCCAGACTCCACCGTAACCCTGACTCAACGCGGCTGATAAAAGTGTAACTCTATTTATCTACATAACCCCCAGAACCGGAACAATTGAGAGCCTCCTTAGGACGTTGGAGTTGCCTTTCCCGGTAAAGTGCCTTGCCCGCCCTATTTTTCCTTTTTTTTCTTTCACCATCTATCTATCGTACAACCGGTATCTGTCTAAACTGAGGGGCTGAAAGGGATTTTTTTTTAAATTTTTTAAATTTTTTGCCCTGTCTTCTTCCCCATGATCCAGGGTATCATATCATTCTTGTCGACTGACTTCCTCCCCGATGGGGGAAAGTGCAAAGTAAACTTGCTTACCGTACTCGAGTACCGTACGATACCTACCTATCGATGTTTAGTTTAGTTTAGTTTAGTTTAGTCTTAGCATCGTACCGTGCTAGTATCGTGTCGTACCGGTCCGGATCAGTTTTTACCAAAGTGCCGGGTCGGGATCTGTATGCACTGCGCCCACACAGCTTGAACAAGCCCCCCCCCCTGGCGCAATTGATCTTGGGGGGGGGAGGGCTTTAAATAGACGGGGTGGCGCTTTTTAGGTTTTTGGGGATGTTGAGTGTGTGTGTGGGAAGATAATAATATTATGCATGTCTTATAATAATAATGTTCTGTGTGGTGGAGGCTTTGACGGTGGGATTGCACTTTTGGGGGTCTTGTGGTATTCAATCAGGACATCCCGTGATGGATGGGGGCGATGGTTGGGTTGGGGTTAGTGTGCTGGTGGTGCGAGCTAAGTGCATAATGGTAAAAGTGTAGTTGTTGTCGTGCTTGGGCTGTGGGGATGGAATGGAGTAAAGTGAAGTGAAGTGCTGGACTAGCACAGCACAGCCACTCTCCTTAGCACTGTACGAGTACCGGTACTGTGCAGGAAAGAGTTCGTATTCCCGGTTTGTTTATCATAACAACCGTTATTATTGTTACGGTTACGGGTTGGGAATACGGTACTGTGCGAGTAGGTACTACTAGGCGCTGGATGGTGAGGGTTTGTTTTGCTTCTTTGGCGGGATGATTAGTGATTGACTGACTGACTGACTACTCCGGTATATGGTATAACACACAGTGTAAGAACTGGAATGGGTGAAGCTCATGCTGGACGTCAGAATTGCCTCTCCTGGTGTAATAAATGTCTTCTCTTTCTTTCTTTCTTTCTGATTGTCTCAGCGCAGGGCTGAAAGTCATTTTTTCCCATTGTCACGATGTCCCTCCCTTGGGGGGGAACTCTGGGGGCATGATTGGATGTTTCTGTTTCTGGGCCCTCGTGAGTGGGGCATATTGCCATAACCGTGACTTACTTATTACCTACCCAAGGTTTGTATCATACCTCGTACTTGTACACAATAGGCTATCATACCTTACCTTATGACACCGCAAAAACTCGAATAATTGGACGATATGCTATGTACGGTACCGGTAGTCCAGAATTCCCTTCCCTGGAAAAGGGGGGGGGGGCAAAAAGACACAACAACCAAAAACACGGCCCTTTTCCTACACCTCTGAGACAGATAAAAAATTAAAAAATTAACTTCTTGACCTTACTACTGAGAGAGGAAAGTCCAACGAGATAGAAAACCGTCCAATTGCTGCACGGACATCCCAACCCCACTCCTCGTGTGGGAACTATATTTAACTAACTAGCATGGCATAAATCTTGTGGGACTTCCGGAAGTACCGGAGGGAGTGAGTGTCTTGATGTTTTCCTGGTGGGCGGGTCTCGTGGATTGGGCGAATGATAGCTTTGGCTGTACTACTCGTAGTATGATAGTTCGGTAAAGTTAGGGTTGGGCCGGTATGGGCCGGGATCCACTTTCGGGGCTTAGAATAGTACTGTGCTGTGCTGCAGAGTACCGTAGTGCTAGTGCTGGTGCAACACGGATGCTTTTCGTTTTTTTCTTTCGTTTTTTCTTTGCCGGGGGGTGTTGTTGACACCAGCCAGCCAGCCAGCCAAAGCGAACCATTCAAGCAAGCCGGTACTCTATTCCCCAATCCGTAAAGGATATCCTCCTTTGTTGTAGGGGGGGGGGGGGTTGATTAGTCACGGGTGTCCAGGGGGGGTTAACATCCAGGGCCTTGTGAGTGAGAGTGCTGTGATAGTTAGATCACTAACCAACTAAACTATCACCTAGTTACAGTATGCAAAAACAACTCACTCTAGGAAAGGCTTGGTAGGATACCGACTGGTAGTGGTGTTACAGGTACTTGTACCCACGAATATGTTTTCGTATATACAAGACAGGTATTAAGTTACTCTCTTGGTTAACTATCCCTGTAACGTACCAAAACATATCCCCGGCTACTTGTACTCCGTATCATTCATCAGTAACAAGGTGCACGCTCCAGATTTGGGCAGGACTGTACCATAGTCGTAAACCGCAGAATGAAATATTATCATGGTGAGCCATTCATGCTCGATTGACCACTTGCAAGGGTTAGGGATAGGATAGCAGTACAGTACAGCATCGAGGGAAATGGGGATTCGCAATATATGTCAAAAGAAATCCGTGCGTATCATAGATCCGCCGCTCGTATTTCCAGATACTCCTTCCCGGGACGAGTACCATGCTAAAAGAACCAAATCTGCCCCCCCCCTCCTAAAAGGAACAGCGGGGTAAGTTGGCGATGGTCCCGTAAACAGTCAAAACTGCAATTTGTTTTCTCTCCGGTGGAACGATCACCGCAGAGGTGCATGCAGAGGTACACGCAGAGGCTCGTAGAGGTTCACACAGGACCGCAAGGTCTCGAACAAGCGAAGGAGCAGGGGAGGAAAAGAATAAAAAAGGCAATCAATTCTCGTCATGTTCGTGTTAGTCACTTCTCCTCTAGAAGGTTACCGTTGGTGTTCCCCACCGCGACCCCCCTGGCCCTCTTGTGTTCTTAAGAGGCAGGCGGAAGGAGACTGTCTTCTGAAAACTTTTTCACCCACGAATACTCTGAATGGCAGTCACCCAATTAAGCCCAGTAGGGTGCTTACTATAGTGCAACTAATATCATACACAAATTCAGGTGTTAACTAAAATCTATAAACACGTTTTTCTGCCCCACGGCACGGTGCGTAACTAAAATATCGGTAGCAGTGGTATATACGCCTGAGAAACATGACCCTGGTGGGATCTCTATTTCCTCCCGCCTCTGCTAGTTTTGAAGAGATATAATTGATGAGGTACCCGACCTCCAGTTCAGTACTCTGATCAAAAAAGCGAGGCTTCCTTTCTGGGCTCTTGTAAAGTAGTGCAAGGTTTGGGTTTCCAGAAAAGCTTGTTGCAGAATATTACCAGTTTTGACCGGAATCAATATCAGCACCCCAGCTGCATAGAGTATTGTGCATTACCAACTTTGCTACGCCGGCCTTATACCGTTGATAGAACGTAGTACTGCATGTTCAGTACCGGCACAGTAGCCGATACCGCTTGATGGGGACCCAAGCAATTGGGCAGTATACTAGGTAGTCCAAAATTCCCTCCCCTGGAAAAAAGAGGAAGAAAAAAACCCCAGACCTTACCAGGAGAGGCAACTCCAACGTCCAATTACACCGTAGTCCAATTATTCGAGTCCCTTCGGCACCTCCCCCCGGCATTGAAGAATCAATTAATCACCGCAATAAACCAACCTCCCTCCGATTCTCTCCAATTCTGTCCTGATATGGTACCGGTACCTTGAGGCCGACCGGGGTGGAACCCACCATCCCGAAACCTTTCAGTCCCATAAGCTCTTCCAAATCCGCAATAACTATCACCATAAGCAAGGACAAAACTCCGGTGGTCGCCGCCGCCGCCACAACCTCAGTCGGGTCAAGCGGCACCATTGATAATCGCGGTGTCCTGCTGCCCCCCCTACCACCCAATATCGTAATGAATACGGAACCGTTACTGATAACATTCCAACACTAATCCCCCACCCCCACCCCCGCCTCCGTCTCCGTCCTGAACACGACTGAACCACCAGACACACCCCACATACAACCTCCGCGGGCGCTGATAAGCCCATCGAGCTTTGGAATGAGTCTTACGGCAACTCCTCACGCAATAATCAAACTCCCTCCCCCTGCTCCCTGTACGCTGCCCACTCCCGTTTGAAAGGGCCTCCGCACCTAGATTTGTCCATTCGTGTGATTGTGACTGGCGTAGTTTGCGCCAGCAACTACATAAATGGGCCAATTTGACTACGAGGACTCTTCAAATGGGGGCGTACAGTACGGTACAATACGATGCACATCAGACGAGCACCCCCCAGAGGGTTCACTGATCCTACTGCCCGAGTGATAATTCATGCACTCACTTCCGCAAGACCCCACCGCCCATCGATTCCGAAGCGAAAAAAGCATCAAAAGTCCCAGAATTTGCTCCTGAGAATGGGATATATTCCAGAGCATCGGTACTCTGCGGCGCCGGTATTTCTATTTTTTCCTCAGATCCCCCCACCTCATTATTTGTTATCGCCTACGTTAGCTTGCGCCGGAACGGCCTGGAACTTTGAAGGAAAAGCATTGACTCATTGGATAATATTTTGGCTGGGGAAATCTCGTCTGATTAAGGCTCTTTCCTAGGGGTTTCGAGTGTTCACTTCAGTTTACAGTCGAATATCATTTTTCTCTTACTTTTTGCCCCCTTTCTTCTGCTATAATACCCACCCTGTGCTCGCCATGACTCAAAAGAGAGTGTTGTAGTCATAGGGGGATCGCAGTGTCTGTGGCGTGCCTGACACATCGCTGTTTGAATGTATACGAGTGTCTAGAAGAAAATGTTGTAAAAGAAGGGATACCGTGATATTTTGGATGTGCTGAGCGGAGCCTAAACATTTGCTTGTAACATGTAATATAACATAGCGTAAAGAAATGTATGCACGCATTGATGATGATGACAATAATAAACAATTCTAACTTTTTTTATAAAATTTTAAATCCCTTTAATTAAGTTAGGTCATGTCGTCATGCTGTAAATAGGATGAACCGGGCCAAACGCCAAAATGCCGTGAGTGGGGTGATGCAGATTACAAAATTTAGCGCAAACAATATTATAACAATAGGAGGAAATAAAGGAAAGAGGGAACCAAAAATGCTAGTTGGACTGCTAGACAGCCTCCTTCTCCGGAGCCAACTCTCCGAGTGACGGAGCCCTCGACGCGGCCCTCGAAGCCTCGCGTGCTTGCTCCTCCTCAAGTTGGATCCGCTTCCGCTCTAGCAGGATTTGACAAAACTTTGATCGAGCGCGGATTTTTTCCCCTGTTCCAGAAGGGGTTAGCCCACTGTGTCCACTATGGGGTGGAGAGACAAGGGGGAGGAAACCGACCATATCGAATAAACAAAATCGGAATAAATGACATCCCCAACGCCGCGAACGCTAAAAGGCTCGACGCCCAGGGGATTGTCAACCGGTCATACATAGTCCTGGAAAATAGTGGGAACGCTGCGCCGAGCAGTGACCGACACATACTCGCTGCAGCCAGAGCGCTTGCGGCGTAAATCCCGTAGGCGTCGGTGAGGTAATTCAGAAACGCGAGGAAAAGAATGCAAAAACCAAACCCGAAGGGGATGCCTGAGAGGGCGGGGACAATGTAGTGAACACCTGTGCGCGCGGTCCAGGCTTGCCAGAAGAGGCCTATGCAGTACGCTAGGCCACCGAGGAGGCCGATGGGGAGTCGGCGAAATTCGGGAGATAAGGGCATGTTAGGGTTTTGCTTTTGCTTGCGGTAACAGTAAGAGTCCCAGGCTATCCCCCCCGCACAGGAGAGGACAGCTCCCACCGCTAGGGGGAGGAAAAAGAGGCCGGCCTTACCGGGTGTGAAGCCATAGATGCCTTGGTAGATCATTGGGAAGGATTGGAAAGAGAGGTAGAATGTGCCGTAGAGGAGGCTTAGAAACATACTTGTGAGGAAGACGATGCTTTCTTGCCAGAACATGCGGAAAGGCCTTGTTAGGGTGGTGACAAGTATTTTTTTTAGACTGCGGTCGTCAAGTTCGAGTGGTGCCACTGCATGCATATCACCACCTGCCCTCATCTTCTCAGCACGGCGGAGAAGGAGAACGGGAGCGTAGGTTTCTGGGCAGAAGAACATTAGGGGGATGAAGGATATTGCGGCTATTATGAAGCCGATCCAAAATGTCATCCGCCAGCCTAGCTGTGTCTCTGAAATGAAGCCACCGATGAATGGCGGGAGGGTTGGCCCTGCCATTGTGCAGGCACAGAGCACTGCCGTCACTATGTTCCCTCCCCCGGGTCAGTATCATACGAATAATAATAATAATATGGGAGAAAACGGTGATGCACATCTTCCGCGCTTAACAGGGTCATCCCAAAGATCCGCCAATTGAGCACCAGCGACGCTCAACGGCGCACTCGCTCCAATACCCGCCAAAAACCGAAACGCTAGCAGTGCACCAATATCCGGCGCAAGGGCACAACCAATACTCATGACAGTGTACCAAGAAAACGCGATAATGGACACCCACCGCCGGCCATAGAATTCACTAACTGGCGCAAAGAATACGGGTCCGACAACGTAGCCAATCAGGAAAATCGAAATAGTCAAAGATGTGATTTCCGGGCTAGCAATATCTAAATCGTCCCTTATGTACGACACGGCACCGGATGGAAGCGATGATGCGAATGTTGAATTTGAAATTGTTAATACACAGACCATCGAGACAATCCATTTTTTACCCTAATACTGTTAACTCTATAAACTGGGAAGATCGACGGATTTCAAGGAAACGCATACATCCGGCCAATTGTGTGGATTTTCAGGATCACCTGGCTCCCAATAGATAACATGCTTATCCTGTTGAACATCCCCCATTCGCATGGCTTCAACTGGCAGAGGCTCCGAGTGATCTGTTGCCCCGGCGTCCTCACCATGGAATGTTCTTGTGGAGATCGTTCTTTCGAGATTCTGGTCTGTCATTTCTCAATAGACGGATGCTTGTATATTGAAGGTGTGAGATAGGAGCGAACAGTTTATCTTTATCTATGGAAGAGCTCTCGGTTAAACGGCATGCAGGGTAGGCTCGCCACTAGCTGCTCTTATTTCGGAGGTTTCTAGCTTTTCTCATTTCGTCGGGGGTTTTTCTTTTTTTCTCTTTAATGCCTCGAACCCACCTTCCTAACGTTAATGTTAAAGCCGAAAGGAGACAAGTTGTAGTGGAGACACGACAAGGTCTTCCCACCATCATGTCCCTGAGATCCCCTATTGAGTTATCTAGAGACAAGTGTATCATAATACCGGTACTGTACTAGTACTGTGCTGTATTTCATTGAAAAAGCTACTTAGCAATGACCCTTCGGAAAGCCCTCCGACTGTGACAGGAGGGGAAAGGGAAAGGCAAAAACAAAGCGGGGCTCGATGTGATACAGTCATTTTCAATTTCAACACTAACTTCCTCTCTCATGCACCGGTGCCGAAGCACGACGGTTTTAGGCTATTCCAGAATAACCCAGGGGGGCGAATACCCGAGTGTCAGGACGGTAGTTTCCCGGGTTAGAATAGCCCCGTCAGAATGGAGTGGTGGGGCTCGCATGATAACCCCTTGGCTAACCCATCTAGGGGCCATCCCAAATCCCATTAGGGCTGACCGCAAGTAGCTAAGCTGAAGCATTCCCCCAATTCCGGCCAAAAATTTGATTGGGGCTCCTCCGAGGACATGCGAGGGGTCGACCCAAAACTCACAAGTTGGAAAGTCAGAATTGAAGATAGAGAGCGGGGTATAGATAAACTCAAGGGCGGAGAATCTCGATTAACTATAGGCAATCCTAATAACTGTTGAATAAAAGAAAAGAAGAGAGAGGGAATATCAAACAGCAGATTGAGGTGCAAACACTGGCGGTATGCACCCAAGTTCCAAAAAAGCAAACTTCAGTCCGTGCACGGTTCGGCCCGAAGTACAGTACCGGCAGCCCATCCGATACTCCGCGAGTCTCTTACCCCACCCTCCAGCTCCGTAACGAGAGCTTAATAAGCTAAGCGTTCCGTTCGGACTGTGGTCAACAACACTTTTAGGGAATTTCAATCCCTCAGCAAGGCCGAAAAAGAAGGCAGACAAATGAGGGATAAACCAATAATCTAAGTCAGTTGGTTTTAGCAGCAAATCCGCACTACACTCTGTACCAAGAAAAAAGAGCGGAATAAATCTGCACATTGCTCGCTCGCTTCATGCACGCGCGGTCTCGAGTACCGGTATGTGAGAAGCCCACTCCATTGGACGGCTCGAGCTCCATTGTCTGGGAAACCGACGACCTCCACCGCCGCCACGCTTTACTGTACTCGGGTACTCGAGTACAACCGTGCGGGCTTGCAGGACGCAAGAGGTTCTGGATGCTTGAGCTGGGGATAAAGATACCAATAACAGAATCCCGACCTTTCCCTTCGAAAAGCTTTCCGCGGTCCACCGCATGGGCAGACGTGGTGGATCGTCGATCTGAGGTCGGGTGACGGCGATTGTGAGGGAGGTCGGATAGCGAGGGGGGAATGAGGGGAGTGGGGAGAAACCAATATACGTGATGTGCTCGAGTACGGTAGAGATGCTTCCCATGAATCCAAGTCCCGTTTATGTAAGGGGCAAAGGAAGCTGTGGTACGGGCAGTACTCGAGGACACAAGTGGGGATGCCTCGTCGTGTCTATCACGCACCCGAAACCACTGGACACGTGATGCGCAACACGTCAAACCAAAACCTCTAAACATGGATCCAGGGAACGGGATAGAGTCTTTCAAGCGTCATAACTTAAAATCTCATAACTCACCACCTTACCCGCCTGTTCACGGGTAATTCATTCTGGAAGGTATCCACATTAGGCTAGTGCGATCTGCAGCAAGGATACTCTGCATACCCGGTGTTCGATGAAGAGAGGGAAAAAGGCTCGCCGCGCTACCATTGCTGAGTTGTCAACCGCCTGCCTGTCGTGGCAGACGAGGGGTGTGTTGTTTTTGCTACTACGAGTAAAACGCTGACTACTTGACATACTACCTAGAGTTTGAGATGGAAGATGGTTTTTTTCTCCCTTCTATATCCCTTCGATCGATCTCTGTTCTGATTGAGCCCCAGGGAGAAGTGAACCAGCAAGTGGTGTTCGCTATGCGTGTAGTGATTCTGGAGCTATGTATAGTCAACCCGGATTTGAATTATTATTATTATTTCTTAGCTCTTTTTTATGTCGCTGCCTGGTTAGTGAGATGAGCTGTGAGGTCTATGATCGAATTTGGAATATCCATGCTGTAGACATATTGTGCGGTGTGCACCGGTAAGGTAACGTATCATTCGGCAGACCACAGTCCGGACTGGCAAATATTGAGAGAAGAGCGGTCGATTTTCCCTCAACCAATACCATCTCGTGCCAGTGTGAAAAGGAAAAAAAGTGAGGAGACAAAATGCCGTATCCTACCTGCCTACCCGTGACGCCTGTGCAGCGGGAATTCAAGGTCGTCGCTCGAATCCTTCCCCCTTGTTCGCAATGCTTGTTTATTCATGGCCAGGCGGGTGGTGGACGGTGGGGGGCAGGTAACAGCTGTCCACCGCTTTGGAAGTTAAGCTTTGGGGCCAAAGGACAGCACAATCGTGGAAGGCTTGATTCCGTGAGCCGCGTCATTCGGCACACAATCTGGGGTGTGTTGCGGGAACTCAAGTTTATATAAGGCAGTCTGTGATCCGGGGAGGTTTCCCCTTTCCTATTCTTTGCTCATCGAACAGGATTGACGAGGCCCGCTCTGCCATTTCAGCGGAAGGATTTGCGGATTCCACGATTTGCGGATGACTCCTACTTTTTACCCTCCCTCCTACCTACCAATATAAAACAAACCTCTCATTCATTCTCCAACAAACAAAACCAGGGCCATCCTACACCAAGCTGAGCAAAATGGGAGAACCATCACAAGCACAAGTAAATGGCATCATCGTCGGCCTGACGATCGGCGGTTCCATCTTTCTCATCTTCGTCCTTACTCTATTTCACTACTACTCTCGACGCATGCACCGACCGAAAGAGCCACCGATGGGGAGCGAGTATATGAGTGAGGTTTAGCGGATTGACGGAACTGACGGCAATCAGGCGGCACACACACATATGAAAGGGAGGATCACGATTGATAGGATTGTATAGACGGGGCTTTTTTATTTTTTATTTTCTTATTTTGGATATTACACGAATAGAGAGAAGAAAGGAAGGAAAGGAAGGGATGTCACTGGCAACACGCTGAAGGTAAGCTTGTTCCGCCGCACTCTAATCTACCAATCGCATCATACCTCTCGATAATAAATAGGACTAACCAACGGTAGCAAACACCAGTCGAATCTATTTACGACCTTAGCACCGCATCGCATTTCCTTATGATACTTTGCCAATACCTTTATAACCTACTGTACAACTATCGCATCTATCTAAAGTATTGATTAATATTGAGCCTCTGTAACTTACTGTACTTCTGCACACATACAAACAACAATCATAACCCTAGACCTTCCTTAGAAAGCACGAACTCCCCAACTCACCAAAATGCCAAAAATCGCTAACTTAACCCCCATCTGTTCTATCATACACGTATCGCACGGTACGGTACCCGAAGAGCCCAATGCCATATCAGCCCAGCCCAGCCATCCTATTTTAAACCCGCCCCCCCCCCCACGCCGACTGGCCCACCCATCCCGCCGCTTGGCAGAAACACGTCTCTCCGGTTTCGCCGGTGCGGGGGGGGGGGGACCGTACTCGGCGGTTTTTGGAGTAATCGAAGCGTGTGTTACTTGACTAAAGGGGTAGGTTACGGCTATTTCCAAAATATTGTCAACGATCACCGGATCGCATACTTCTTTCCCATTCCGAATGCTTAAAAAATCGCCCTATCTCCTGGTTACATGAGACATTGTAAAATCTCTCTCATGCATTAGCGTCTCTTGGCATTGGCGATATCTGAATCTAATCTGATGCCTGTGTACTCAAAACTACACAACACAGGAGGCTCAGTCATGGCAAGAATGTTGCTATTGTGAGTGGTCAGCTTGATATGGTTGCCACCGCCATAAAGAGGCTTGGTTCGAAGTCACATGAATCACTAGCTACAATGGGTTAAAACCACGACGCTAATGCATGAGAGAGATTTTACAACGTCTCATGTAACCAGGAGATAGTTTAAATATGATAGAATTACTCATTTACTAATTTATTCATTCGGCCATATACCAAGCGAGTGGAATCACGGCAGGATTTACCGTGGCATGGTACCGGAATGAGTGGTGGTTGTTTCGTTGAGTATCCAGTTGTGTTACCGTCGTTGGAATAAGGTATGTTTCACGGGTAGGGCGGATAGAGAGAAGGATGGGTGGTGGGATTTGCGAGTGATAGTTGAGGCATAATACAGTGCATAATATATTGGTCCACCGGTCTACTGTGCGAGGCTTCGTGATGGCATTATATATCTATCATATTTATTTATTTGGGCATCTAATTCCCGCAGCTCGTTGCCGCACATACCATATCAAATCGCTCCAATTCTAACCACCTCCACCCCAAAGCAAACTCCGTCGTAGAGGGTCTTCCCCTCAGTCCGCAACCCCAACCCACCCCCCTCTAACCCGTAAAGTAGAACTCTGACTTGGTGCCACCTAAGCCTCTCCTGTTCGAGCAAGTGGGAAAATAACTAAGCGTGACTATGCTAAACCGATGTCCTCCATCCTCCTCCAGCATCCCCCGGATACCGGTCTGTGCGCGGACTATATGCCTAAGTCACGACCTTCTCCACACCTCTTTGAATGAGACACTCTCCGGAATGCGGAAAGCGGCGCTAGCTGGAGTGATACGTATCCGGGGTAACTGCAGTTTTGCGTCCACATTATGATACGTGGGACTCGTGATGTGGTCTCCCGCTCCGAGGTTTGTTGTGGGTTTTGGGGTGCTTGCGTGTCCTACGGTGTCTTCGCCGGTGCTTAGGGATTTTGAGAATTGATTCTTACGGGATTGAGATTTCTTTGATTTCGGTTCCCGATCGAGAGGCCGGTTACTAGAGCGGTTTTCATTGTCCCGGGCATTATAAAATATCTGGGAGTTGGTAAGTATGAAGTGCTGGTTGCATACTCCTTTTTTGGAAGTAAATGCTTGATAATAGTACCTGCAGTAGCTGTCGATTAATCGCTCCAATTGAAAGATACCCCTTCCTTATACTACTTTCTCTCATACGTGGATACATACCCCTCCGGCCATCCTCCCCACCGTATCTTGCCAAGTCACCACACCAGGTACTCTGTGAAGAGTTTGCTAATACCAGGCAAGCCCGGGGGCACTCCAAGATCTCTACCGCCCTAGTAATGAAGGCAAACTTCCACCTAGCCTCTTTTGGTCCCCTTGCATTGTATGGCAGGCCACCCCATGAGAAGGTCCCCACTCCTTTAGCGCGGGGGTTGGCTTCCTAGCGGCTCCGAGCCCTACCTTTCACCTTACCTTGCGGCCAATATGGTATTGTTTATCGACTATGATACAAAGGGGAAAAATAGAACTCAGGATCGCTGTGGATCACGGTGGAAATTGTGCTTAGAGAGTATCCAAGAGCTGCGAGCTGCCCTGTTCTACTTATCACATAGATTGAACTTCCACACACCATAGTGGAAGACCAGAGGACCTTAGAAAGGTATACCTTAGGTGATCTATTTCCTCGGTATGCTGTTTGTTGGCACCTTGGAGAACTAGCTATCCCGTTTGCTCCATTCTTGTATTTCAGGTTTGTAGCACGAAGGTGCAGTTCGTCCGACCATCCCCCGTGGAAGGGGAATGTGAGCGAGGGTCAATGGTGTTGATTTCGAAAGCAACTACTATTCAGTGAAATTACTGTGCGGTGTAATTGGGGGTTTGGCAGCCCCGGCCGGGAGTAGATGTTGGAGTGTGTATAGGGATCTAGGTGGGTTTTACTTTTGTGATCGGTGAAGGAGTGCTGGTGTAGTGCTAGCGGTAAGGAAGCCATTGAGTGAGATGGTAGGGGCCAAGAATGGTTGCAGTTTAGTTTCCTTTGTTTTTTTTCTTTTCTGTAGAGCGGTGGTGCTGCTCTTTACTTGTAGAATGACTTGGCCGGGGACCTACATGTGCTCTCAATTGTCACGGGAAACACACTGCTGCGGGTGATGTCCTTAGCATGGATTTAAATTGTTATTTTTTAAAAAACCCTTCAGATCAAAATTTTGTTCAGTCAAAGTTAAGCAGGATAGACGTGTGTCTTAGGACCGTCGCTGTATGTACCAAACTTGTCTGTTGCCATTTTCGATAGAAGAACGACTTCTAGCTTATGTCGAGTGTAGTAATACTGCTATAACTCGGGCTGTGTAACTTTATATCTTGATGCATGGAGTAATGAACGCACAAAGCACCACTTCTGTTTTTAACATTACAGAGAATCTCTCACTAAAGATATCCATTGAAATATACCAACAATTCAGCAAGATATACATCACCCTTCCCGTTAGAATCCCGAAATCCAGCCTTCTGTGGGATAAGTATTAGTTCCCGGGTTGACTTTTCATGAAATTCCTAGCTGGCGCAGTGGTTAATACTCCTGTCGCAATTAGCGGGAGCCCAGGAGTTCAATTCACGCTCACAATGAGTTATTATTGAACGATCCGCCATGTAGGGCAGGAAAACTGAGAATTCCTCAAGTCCTGCCTTATGGGAACTGGGAGATTGGAGAACCTAGCCTTCATCAATAGGGCTATGGGGTTTATCAATCCCTGCTACGAGGTGGTAGAATCCGACTCTAGACCTTCACAGGTTGGCGATCGGCGGGGTAGCAGAAAAGAATGAAAAATTCTTTTGCCTAATCTGTCTTAGGATGTGGTTGCCGGTCCTGGAAGCTATAGAGGTTTTAGCTATTTTTACTCTGGTAAGATATGCTCTCCCCGTTTATTGCCTTGTACAGCACTGGGGGCATCCTAATGATCGGGACTGAGTGATAACTAAAATCTATGATTGAACATATAGTAGATATCAATGTTACTCCGTCGCAATCTCTAATATGCGCCCAACTTTTTTTCCCCTTCTAATAAAGCGAGGTATTGATGCCTAGTGAAAGACATAAAGTCCCTGCGATACTCTAGTAACTTGGCATAGCATTTGTTTGCATTGCTCGATCAGATCGCACTTTTCAAAATCGTAGTATAGTGCATAAGAGATCCTTATTTTCAATACTGGGCTCTTCGGCTGAGAATACTGGATTCAATTGCTCCTGACATGTTGGGAAACCGTTTTCTGGTGGGGGTTTCCTACTCGCTATTTGGAGATAAGAGTATGGGAACAGAGAAGAATACTTCGACATCACTACAGTGGAATATGTGTACGTATTATGTTTGTGCTTCCATTTAGTTGCAGGACTGGCAGAATTGAATCTTACGTTGCTATCTATTGTCCGGCCCCGGAGGTGGCGGTTTAATCTAGCCCTGAGTGATCGGCTATGACCTATCAGCTACACACGCCATATGAGACGTACGGTTCTTGGAGCTGTGGAGGGAAGCATGTAACCCCCTCGCTTCGATTTTTTTCTATTGGCAGATGACAGTCAACTAGACCATTTTGAAGCCTAGGATCATGATAGGTGCGATATCTGTGGGCAAGCCACTCTGGGGCAAGGGGAATGTGCGGTGTGGCGCCTTGCAGGGGAAGCGAGTGCCAACCGCCAGTACGGATGATCAAGCCACCTAATCCACCAAAGAATGGATCATCTACCCTAGAGCTGGCGCAGGGCAGGATTTGGTGGGGTTCCGATTGTTCTCTTGCGGCGCGACCGGCGGTTCTACCGAATCTGTGACTTGAGCGGAACCATCTTTCCAAAATAGTCTATGGTGTGCTGCTGGTTGACACTCGTTCACACACTATGCGCACTTTCCACCCATCGCTTCTGACATCATAGCTTCACCTGAGCTAGCCGCAGCAAACGCCCAATACGGGATTCACGAGAAGCTGATTTATGCTCCTAATATTCTGCCTCCGAATCTATCCCATGATGGCTACTGGAGCATCGTCGCGAGGTTGCCTCTTTGATAGACGCCGGCGGGAAGATGCTCAATCCTCCTGCTGCGAAGTATTCCTCCTTCTGCCACCAAGCAGTCCGGGCAAAGGCGGTACTTCTCCTGGATAGCATGGCGTCTAATACCGGGTGCGGTGTATTAGTAAGCAACACAATTGGTGCACTTTTTGTGTCCATGGTACCGATCTTGTGTGATGACTTTATCTGAATGCGGTTCCCCACCTCAAATAAAGTTAAGCCTGATTCCTTTATGCAAATCCCAACCACGAGAGTATCATCGCTTCCGAGCAAGAGTTTTCTATGCAAGGTGAGATCCTTGGTCTCGTATTCGGTAACAGCCGCCAGACGTAGTAATCAATTCCAAGGCAACGTCATGGCTTGAATCTTCTATCTGGTAATACTATTCTGAAAACATGCGGCCACCGTTACACAACCACCTAACCAAGGAATGGAAGGGCCTTGTCCCGTTTCTAGGCACCGCACTGGTCCGCAAGATACAGGCATGAGAATGACTCATAGAGCCCGCAAGCTTTGCCGCCCAAACCCCATAAAAGAGCCTGATTTCTCTGTGGGTCTTAGAACCCCTCCCAGAACTTTATAGCAAACCCGGCACAATGTCCGAAGAAACCCATTCACCTATCACCGGCGGCTGCCTCTGCGGAGCCATTCACTACAAGATCTCCTTCCCAGCTGGCCCAGAGTCAGAATGGCCTCCGGTGGTAAGCTCCATAACTACCCAGGACTTCCTACTTTGGCGAGACTAACTTCTTGCCAAAGCCACACATTTGCCATTGCACCCAATGCCGCAAGAACACGGGGTCCTTGCTGGTCCACTTCTTGACCGTTGAGCCTAAAACTGTCACTTGGTCGTCGCCGGCGCCGACCTTCCGCGAATACTCTGCTTCGCCCGGATGTTTCAGGGGCTTCTGCGATAAGTGCGGGACGTTGTTGACCTGGAGACGTGAGGTCAGTGCGAATGAAATTGAGATCACTACGGGTTCGCTTGATGAGAGTGTGCTGGAAGAATTCGGGGATGTCCTGGCGACACCTACTGGAGGTCAATACTGGTGTAGGAACTTTATAAAGGGCCTCACAGACGTTATTCCTGTGGGTGATAGGTACGCTGAGGGGTCGGGAAGTGCAAAGTGTTGAGGTGTGGGGAAGGGCCTCTGTTTTGCGTTGTGGAAGCTGGGCAGGGTGCTCTTGATGGGAGTAGTTGTGCTTGTCGCGATTCTTCTGGTATTGTGGTTGGTTTTGTTGGAGAAAGTTTGGCGGGGGTTTAAAACTACTTCTGTGAGAGTCGGTATTTTGTTTCCGGTTAAGTTAGCCTAAAGTGAGGCAGTACCACTAATATCAACAGGACGTGAGAAATGGCTTTTTAAGCTTCACTCCTCTCTGAGGTAATTTAATTCCGTAGTGAGCGAATTGGTGCGGTAGTAGATAGTCTCGGGTTTGAACAGTTTCCCGGTGGTGGTGGATAGATAATGCTATAGATCTTTGATCCATTGCACTTGGCTGCAAGCCTGTTCCCACTGAATCAGTCGGGGACAAGCAGATCTCTAACCTGAGAGTTCCACTCGTTTGGTATTGTTACTTTCCAAAAATACCTTGCTGGGGACACGCGATTTGTGGAAGGGGTTCCAGTGCTCGGTGTTTGCAGTGATATTACTGGCGGTACTATGCTCATTGTTTTACGAGTAGTATATAATATTTTCAGTAAGCTATATTTGCGCCAAAGTTCCGTAAGGTAATCAACCCTGTCGTAAAGAGTGCTAGTATGTACTGCGCATACTAGGCTACCAAGGTACAAAGTTATTTTCTCTGTTATCCTTGTGCCATCGTTTTCTCTTCCTTTCCACCTCTTTCCTTGCCTGGAATTTGCTATGCATTAGCCGAGACTTCCTAGGGGGCCATTTCATTTTTTGGCGAAGACAACTTGATGACCGAGCCGTGTTGGAGGTGTGTACGAGATTATTACAACTGTTTTATCTTTTGACGGAGGGGAATACACCGACTATGCTTACATCTGGCTGCGGGGAAGAAACTTAGGGCCTTCGGAACCTGATCAACTTGAATCGGATGTCAGGGAAATCGAATATTAGCTCTGCCCAGTGGGCCTAGGGGATCAACGAGCGCAGTCTATCACAGGACCCCTCTTTCCGTTTGCATGGGCATGCCCGTTCTACGACTCATGCTCGCAATGGAACGAAGTTTGCGGACATGACCACTATTGCACTACACTAAGGCCGAAGCAAAAAAGCTGTATTTTGGTGTTATGTAATAGCAGCCCACATTCGCCAACGCCGTCTAATCACAGGTAGCGAGAGAATGGATGCCCTCTGAGCGTTATTCCTGATCTGGTATTGTTGCTGGTCGATTTCCCTCATATCTGCAAGGTCAAGAGAAAGAAAAAGGGGAAAACAGGAAAATTGAAGAGAAAAGAAGAGAAGCGAAAAACACCAGACAACGAATCTCCTCCCCCATCAACAACCCCCCGCACCATACCAATCACAACCTTACAAGTTCCCTTCTCGCTTCTCAAGACCACTCCACAACTAACACCATCTGGCTACCCGTTTTCTGATGGCATATCATTCCAATCCCTGCCCCTATGATATCAGACATCGTTTCCCGGTTAACTCCAATACCACATCGCATTCCCTGGCAGGGCCGTAGCACAAGTTTCTGGCGGGGAATAAGTTAGGCAATCGGTAGACGAAGATGGTGGGGTGGTAATGTGAGTTCAGTTAAATGAGCGTCATGGGGTCTCACTCGGAGCTTTGTACCATTTCCAGGGAGGGTCCAATGGAAATGGAGAATGGTTGGAAGTATGGAGGGGAGTGGCTGGGATGGCTGAGGAGCTTTAGGCGAGATAGGCAAGCTACTTGGGATCTATGTCACCACCGCGGTTCCTGTCGGCGAGTATCTCTGTTACGGGGTAGCTAACACGGTAGGATTCCGAGCTAACTAGGCCGAGGATATTCGGGATAACGGATTATAGGTCAGGAAGGCTCAAATAAGAATTGTTTGATAAAGTA
>Ga0307513_10002494_pt1 | contig 25461 bp, 28 predicted proteins | sample 15_EM_MG_FD_202174 | JGI IMG/M metagenome (GOLD analysis project Ga0307513, IMG submission 202174) | Populus trichocarpa ectomycorrhiza microbial communities from riparian zone in the Pacific Northwest, United States - 15_EM | ecosystem: Host-associated > Plants > Roots > Unclassified | place...
CATCATATCGCATCCAGCAGCATAATGGACCTTACTAACAATATACTGAGACGTTTCATGTGTTATTTGCTTATCGATCTGACTATCTCCGCTTGTTCTCCCGGGGGTGGGCAATGTTCTGAATCTCACTTGCATAATGAATCTACAGATCGACCACAATACCCAAGGCTCACTATTATGCCCAGGTTCGTACGTCACAGGTAAGAACTCCAATGGGGGTAAGTAAAGGGAGTAAACCTATCGAAAAAGGGTTTACATGTTGGCCCTTGACCTCGACGGTCAATTCTCGAGTGAGACATTACCAACTAGAGACGGAACACTCGACGTGGCCCTGGAAACAATATAAAACAATTTAGCGTGGCCTCGGGGGTAGTTTGTGTGTTTTCTTTCTCGCGGGACATGTCGTTGGACACCGCTCCCGGGGATTCTAAGCAGGTCCTCGACCGGGATTTGTCCGTCAACATGGATCGGCTTACCCAACTTCAGGACGCCATTGAGCAGGCGAGCACCATATAATTCGCTCACCGTGAGCGCGGCTGATGACGAGGGTGTGATTTCGGTCGAGCAGCTCCTGACGATGATGACGAGCAGCATATCTTACCTCACGCAACGAACGGATTTCAAGCAGGTCGATCCAGAAGTTCCGCTCACAAAGTCCCGGCCAAAGGAAAAGGTCGACCCGCCAAAAGTCTTCGGAGGTTGGCGCATTCTCCTACCTTTTGTGGAATGCGCTTGTTGATGCATCTGGTTTTGCTGCGTGTAGAGAACAAAAAGGAGCTAGTCGTGGATCTCGTACGAAAAGCGAAGCAGATTGAGCTCCTCATCAACTCACTTTCCGTTCTCGAACCAGAAGAGACGCAAGCGGCACGGTTCGTCCAGCTCGAGGAGGAGATGCAAGTCGCCAATTCAGAGTATAAAGCCGCCTTGGAGCGCGCTCGTATGCCCCTATCCCAGTTCCCGCCTCTCACGTTCTCACGGCGCTCTCAGGGACACTACACAAAGAAATAACAGCAACGCTACGAGTATTGACAGATATGCAAGACATTGCGCTGAGTTAGTTTGCAGGTCGCGGCTACGGCTGCGGCTGTGGGAAGGCTTCGGCCATCGTCTGTACCAGCTCGCCCAGTTTGGCGGCGGGGATGAGCATTGCCCGTCCGCCGATGTCCGTTCCGAAAGCCTCAGGTCCCTCGCGTGGTTCGCGGTGCGTAAAGTCGTAGTCGCGCGTGTGGAGGGCGATCTGTGGGCAGTTTAAGCGTCGTATTTGTAGCATATAGATTTTGAGGGTATGGACATGTAGCGGTATTCTATCTTATGCTAGAAATGGACACACTTTTTGGATCCACGTATCCTCGGGGTGATACGAGTTGACCGTTGGAAACGCTTCAGCTGGTGCCCGATGCCTTTTTTTTCGCTTCTTTGTGAGTGGGTTGGCGGGCTGCATATCTCCTATCGCAATTTGTGCTTCTTCTGCCGTCCAACGCCATATTCGGGAGAGGATGAAGTAGTGAGTGAATTTGTAGGGTTCATTCTGGCCATAATCACAAGCATGAGATGGTATAGTCGGATCATACTGTCGATCTACTCCCCTCATCCACCGCCCAGCCGATCTCGTCTTGCAACATTCGGTACATTGGCGGCATGACTTGGGGCGGCATATTGTATACGCGTTCACCGATGATGAGCCCTACATGGGAGCTTTCGTTTCGTAGTAACGATTGCAGTGTGGAAGTAAATGCAGCATCTGGTGATATTTTCTGGAGCAGATATTGGACAAATGCACGGATCGAGGGATGGTCCTGCACGGACATTGTAAATAAGTTTCCAAAGCATAGCAATGGCTTACCTTGTGTGTGTGCAAATTGAGAACAGTCAGAAAAGCGAGCGGGTCGCTCTCTATCCCATCTGTCTTTATTGTGGTACCGATCAGCGGCTGGGAGAGAATCAAATCGGCTAGCTCATGCAGCTGGAAGAGTGCAGCGTCGGCGTGGAAAAGCTGCTGCAGTAGCCGCTTGAGTGCAATATAATCTACTTTTGGGTTCGGATCGAAAAACTCGAAATCAACGTCCACGATGCTCTGCGCTTCACGGGATGCGATCAGTGACCAGTCCTGGAACACTTGATAGAAGGTATTTCGTACGATATCGGAGTCTGAATCGTGCTCCTGTTCACCTTGTTTTCGTTTGGGCATCTCCAAAAGCTGGAGATAAAGCAAAACAACCAACTTGGATCCTGCTGTCCTCAGCGATTACCAGAGTGGACAGAATGGCACCTGCACCGCCGTCTGCAGCACCCGGGAGTGAAGAGGCGAAGGTACTCGCCGACGCGCTCAATACGGTCAAGATTCAGGTCGTCCAGATGAAGCGCTACCTTGTCAGTCGTTCCTCAGCAAAGCCCAAGTAATTAGCTCAGCAATCCTAATATTACAAATATTCAGGAATCAGACCAACTCATGGACGCGTTGAAGAGCGCGAGCACGATGCTCGCCGAGCTGCGGACGTCGTCACTTTCTCCAAAGCAGTATTACGAACTCTGTAAAATATAACCATTGCTTCCCGCCCATATTACAGTCTTAATTAATATCATGCACTATTACAGACATGGCGATATTCGATGCCCTCCGTCACCTCTCAAACTATCTCTACGACGCCCACCAATCCAGCCGACACCACCTCGCAGACCTCTACGAACTCGTCCAGTACGCAGGAAACATTGTCCCCCGCCTGTACCTCATGATCACCGTTGGCGCTGTGTATATGAGCATCCCCGAGGCCCCAGTCAAGGAAATTATGAGGGATATGATGGAAATGACCCGCGGCGTTCAGCACCCCACTCGAGGACTTTTCCTACGACATTACCTGTCCGGGCAGACGCGTGATCATTTGCCTGTGGGCATGGACGATGGGTAAGTTTCCCCGCTGCGAAGGATATACGTGTTCAAGCCATATAAACCCATTGAGTATACCACCCTCACGACTTCCTCTCATCCCCCCTTCCTCGCCATCTTTCGGCCTCGTGCTCACCCCTCCCCGCAGCCCAACAGGCAACCTCGCCGATTCGATAAGCTTCGTCCTCACCAACTTCATCGAGATGAACAAGCTTTGGGTACGGCTACAACACCAGGGCCATTCGCGTGAACGCGAAAAGCGCGAGCACGAGCGGCGCGAGCTGCGCATCCTCGTCGGCACCAACCTCGTCCGGCTCAGCCAGCTCGACGGCGTCGATTTGGATATGTACCAGCAGACTATCCTTCCCAGTATTTTGGAGCAGGTTGTCAATTGTAAGGACGTCATCGCCCAGGAATACCTGATGGAAGTCGTGATTCAGGTGCGGAGTTTGCTTCTTCTGAGATGGAAAGCCACGTAGTGACAGTGATGGGTGGGCAGGTCTTCACCGACGATTTCCACTTACATTCTCTTGGACCCTTCCTCTCCGCCACCGCCCAACTCCATCCAAAAGTGAACATTAAGCAAATTGTCATTGCTTTGATCGATCGTCTCGCCGCTTATGCCGCACGGGAAGCCGAAAACGAGGACCCAGAGGAGACCAAGCGTCAAGAAGAAGCGGCCGCCAAACGCCTCGCCGAACGGGTACGCGCACAAAAGCAACGCGCGAAGGAGAATGGAACAAGTATGACATCATTCACGAGCGATGGTGAACATGATTGGAATACTATCCCTTCTGTTTCCACTGTCGTGGATGAGAAGGCCGCAAATGGCGATCCCGAGAAGACTAATGGAGCACCGAAGAGGTTCCGGGGTATTCCTGAAAACGTCAAGCTCTTCGAAGTATTTTGGCATCAAGTCGTTGAACTTATCAAGGTACATGTTTGGATCATTCGGACCAGAATCCTCCCCTTACATGCCGTGTTACTAGGCCAGACCTGACTTGTCAATACCGGATATGACTGCGCTGCTCGTGTCTTTGACGAACCTCTCGCTCAGCTGCTATCCTGATCGACTGGAATACGTTGACCAGATACTAGCCTTTGCGACAGCCAAGATCGAAGAGTTGCGAGACAAGTGTGCCATTCCGAATCCTCTGTATTCCTTCGCTGACTTTTGATAGCCCGGAACTCCATAATCCAGCGACAACGGGCAACCTCCTCTCTCTCCTCGTAGCGCCAATCAATTCATACCAATCTGTCCTAACGCTACTCGCCCTGCCGCGCTACGTCCCACTACTAAACCAACAACCTTTCGCCTCCCGTCGCTCGCTCGCACACTCGATCATCTCGTCAATACTGAAGAACGAAACTGTTATCGAAGCACCCGAAGACGTGGACGGCGTACTGGAGCTGTGCCGGGTGTTAATCGAGGATCAGACACCCCTCCCACCTACGTCCCCAGTCGAAGGAGGGTACGTACCAAACGGACGGCACTTGGTGCGCTCGACTGCGGATATGGAGCAGCTCGCCGAGGAACAGGGATGGGTTGCGCGAATCGTGCACCTGTTTAGAGCCGAGCAACTTGATGTGCAGTATGAGCTATTTAGGACTGCGAGGAAGCACTTTGAGCGCGGAGGCGACCGTATGCGGTTTACGTTTCCTTCGCTTATTACTGCTGCCATTGCTCTGGCCCGGAGATATAAACAACGGGAGCACGAGGTAAGTACCCGGGCTCGATTCCCTTGGGATTTGGCTGACTAGGTTGTAGGAACCGGATTGGGAGGCAAAGACCGAAAGCCTCTTACGGTTCATTCGCGAACTCATCTCCGTCTTGTCAGGCACAGTCGAAGCACCTGCAATCGCACTTCGACTATTCCTCCTTGCCGCACAAATCACCGATGAATGTGGATTCGAAGAGCTCACGTACGAGTTCTACGTACAAGCCTTTACCGTGTACGAGGACAATATCTCCGAGAGCCGGGCGCAGCTCCAAGCTATCACCCTTGTCATAAATACGCTCCAAGGAGCCAAAGTTTTCGGCGAGGAGAACTATGATGTGTTGATTACCAAGGCCGCATTGCATGGTGCTAAGTTGCTTAAGAAGCCACACCAAGCTACGGCTGTGCACTTGGCTAGTCATTTGTGGTGGCAAACTTCCCTCCCTGCGGCAGATGAGGCAACTACGTCTGCTCCTGTGCCAAAGAAAGAGGGTGAAGAAGGAGCTGCTGCTGCGACGGAACAACCCAAAGCTGTAGGTCGCTCATTTTAGTCCCTTCATTTATGATTTTATGGTGGCGCTGATAGTTGGACGATAGTACCCACATCAAGATGGCAAGAGAGTGCTTGAATGTCTACAGAAATGCTTGCGCATCGCTAGCTCGTCCATTGAAGAAATTGTCACTGTTCAATTATATTGTGACGCATTAGATGAGTATCTGTACTACATGGATCGTGGTGTGCCAGCTGTGAGCAATATCCCCTGACTAACCATTCCACCAAGACTGATCCACGTTTCAGGTCACGCCCAAGTTTGTAAACAGTCTCGTTGAACTGATCAGCAATAGCATCGATAACATCTCTAATGTGGATATCCACCCCACACTAAGAGCACCTCCCGGTCTCGTCGAGGGCGTCCAAGCACCAGAAATGATCCATCGACATTTCCGCAACACACTGAAGTATATTCAGATGAAGAAAGCGACATCACCAGCAGAGACATGGGCTGCCGTCGACATCATTGGGAGCGCCTTGAAGTTTGGTCTCGCACAATAGCCAGAGGAATAGTTATCGCTTTCCTAGAAATCTGGATGATGGACTTCAATTATTGACTGATGATCACCGTTATTGTGTTTCTTTGGCCGCATTTATGTTCCCTTGTCTTGTACGCTGGTTCGAGAGTAATGCTGAAAGCTGTCATGAGTAAACTACAAGGAATATGGATACACATGCACGATTCAAGATAACGAGAGCTGCAGGAGACAAGATACCACTCGACAGCTTGGCCGTCTATTCTCATTCTAAAGCGACTCCCAGCCACCAGCATCTGACTGCACTTCGATCCGTCGGGCAACCGCAGACGGAATGCTATTTGTCAACCAGGTTTTTCGCATGTCTTCCATGCGGACAGGCTGAAGGTACTGACGACGACCACGCCTTCCGAACGTCAAGGTAAGTCTTTACAGTAGAAACGTTGAAGGGATTAACATGCCTTAGGCCGATGTCCAGCTCGCCATGAGCATCAAGGTAAGGGGGAGAGATGAACGAGCCACTATCTGCCCAGAGATAGAGCACAACACAGCGCTTAACCAAGAAGTAAATACCGACAGGGCCGGAACACCTATAGGAGAGAACTCAGTGATGGGGTGGATATACCGAGTCGTGCGATACTTACTCTCTAGTGTGAATGTTACATTCTCCCCTTTGTCGAAGATCGTTCCCTCTGCAACAATGACTCTGATGGCAGCAGGTAGTCCCACATATCAAACAAATCGCAGGGTCTTGTGGTACAGTCTTGCAACGATGGCACATTAGTGCGTCTTCGCTGAACTTCCAAAGGGCATCTAGCACTCGGGGAAGCCTAGCAAGGTGGTAGACATCAGGGTAGTCGACAGTAACGGTGCAGTCATTGGGTGCCAGAGTATGGAAAGACCCAAAGTGAGCGCACCAGCCACTAAGCAGCACCTGGATAGCTTCGTGCTTTGGAAGATCGGCAGGAAGAGGGATATTTAACATCGCCATAATCCTGACGTATTCGTTGTCGGACGAATTTGGGTGCTGCTCTGAAATGGCCCACGGGGCTACGGCCTGGGTGAGAATCAAGAAACACCGAAGGGTGGTCAGGGTATGGGCGTAGAGTATCTGCTCAATGCGCCCTTCCCCATAGTGCTGGAGAATCCTTTCCGATGCTCTCTCAAAAGCGGGAGAATGTCTTGCTGCCGACCGAAGGAATACGGCAACATTTCCAAATAGTGCTTCATGCTGGGTTGTTCGCAAGGGGGTTGGCTGCTGGTGAGGCGTGGCCATGAGTAGTGTAACGAGTGAGAACATTGCGCGAACCAAGGCTACGTAGAACAGCACGGTTGTTATTTGAGGCATGTATTCCGGGCAGATGGCGGCGCATTCAAAAACAAGGGCTAATGGGTCTCGCAGTAGTAAAGGATGCTGGTACTGCTCCTCTCTAGTCCACTCTGGTAGGATGCGCTTGGCGATTGCCAGGCGCATCGAGGTACGTCCGCTGTCTTGGCGAGTTCGGAACTGCAGCTCTGACATTCTCGTCAAGGTGGCGACCAAACCCCGGATGCACTGCATCGAGCTTTCAGGGACACGGTTGATGACAGTCTCACTGGGCTTGCCCAACCCTCTCGCAGCAACCTCGATTGTACAAAGAGTATACGCGCAGAGGCCTTCTGGCAAGTATATTCCCATGCCCCTCTCACCCATGCTAGGCTCCCGCCTGTCGCGGAGATGCCTCGACTGCTTCGAGATCATCCTACTTGCTGATCGAACAGTGTTGGGAATCTCATCGCCAGCAACGAAAGCAGAAGGGTCCGTCGGCCACGCTATGTCCTCCGCCGCCCAAAACATAAACTCTCCACTCCCAGTAGGGAACTGATGTCGCTCTAGTTGTCGATCAGGAGTCGACCGTAAGAGCTCGATCCCGAGCGCACGGAGCCACTCGGACAACGGAAGGACGCGAGAGGGCTTCGAAGACGCCTTGGCCAGGGGAAAGAGTAGGTTTGCAAGACTCTTGCAGAGAGGGCAGACAAACTCTCCACGTTCGAGGCATTCCGGCTGATGTCGCTGAGGCTGGCTTTTGTGACGCGCTCTGGTGGCTTCAGTATACGCTTGGAAGCAGTGGTAGTGCACCTGATGACCGCAGGTTGAACCGTACGTTCCGAACCGGGATGCTTGCTTCGGATACGCGCCAAAGTTCTCCTTCATGTCCTCCGCAGTGTCCTCCTTCGAACATTCTCTCTTCTCATCACGGTCAAGGCTTAGAGGTGCTGAGGTCACGTTTTCCCAATGCTGCATAGTCGGTGCAGGTGTAAGTCGAATGAGCCGGCTCGGATGGATGACACCAATAGCTCCAAACGGCTTCGACCCATCGAGTTTCTCCTGACAGAGGATACAAGTTTCAAGCTCTTCTTCCTCCTCTCCCGTCTCCATCTCTTCGTCCTCCTCCTCATCGTCTAGCCCCTCAAGGAACTGTTTCTGTGCACTCGCAAATTGTGCCATCATGGCCGCCTGCCGAGCTTTAGCTGCAGCCTTCTTTTTCTCCGTTGAATCGACCTCGCTAGTAGGTTTCGCCGGAGCCTTACGCACATCTGCAAGCGAAGGAATGTGGATGGTGAACTGCTCGAGGCACCACTCAATCTTAGGCTTGAACGACTTCATATCTTCGCGCGCCTCGATATCGCATAGGAGCTCAACAAGCGTCTTTTGGTTCTCGAACCGGTGCTCCATAGCCAGGGTGGCAAACTTGGGTCCAAGCTGGACGAGGCCAATCATAACGAGCTGTAGTGCCTGTTCTCGAATTGCATCAAGTGAGACAGCGCCTTCGGACATAGGTGCCGATCCCACGAGATTCTGCAAAGAATAGAACATGACCCGCAGGAGGATAGGGGAGAGGAAGACATCTTGCAGCACAGCGAAAGGTCCTTCAGTAATATCATATCGATTGGGCACCAGTACTGGGTCCTTGACGCCCGTCTTCTTCGCAAGCCTCGCCTTGATAATCGTTTCGACCTCTTCCCTCTTCCCGCGGTTATAATGATAGAAGAATGGCTCAAGCAAGTCAAACATCTCCTCTTTAAGTTCATAAACACCATTATCATGCGTGCTCTCCGCAGGCTTGAAGTTGGCGACTTCAAGGAGCGCGTGCTCGAATACAGCTTCCTCGATGAGCCGCTCGGGGACACGCTTGCATATATCGCTGAACATCACCGATCCAGCAGCAAGGACATGGACGATCTCTCGCCTGCAGACCTGCTCGAGGGGTAAATGCAGCGCGTTGGTCACGTCGCCGACAAGATAGATGAGCGTATAAAGCAGCTCTTCAACTAGACCAGCGAGCTGGGCGGTGTCGCAGTCAGGGTGAGTTGTATCTCCCATCATCCATCGTGTGAGCTGGAACCGATCAAGCATGCTGACAAAGATCGTGTCAGGATCGTGTAACACTAACGCAGTCTGGAGGAGGTAGAGGTCTTGATCGTAGCAGACGTCACGGAGCATAAAGTCACGGTAGTGTACCAGCTGTCCGCGGATAGGGAAGCCGTTTCGCACCCAAAGTCCGGCGCGGACTTGGGCCACCAAGGCGAGGACTAGCCCAAATTTATCAGAACAGTGCTCCATTGTAAGGCCATATCGTGAGTTTACTGACCTCGCAAAGGGAACTCGATAATGGTCAGGAACGACGGTTGCGGGAACTTACTCTCTACCGCATCCCTAAGCGTCTCATACCGCGTGGCCATCATCGCCTCTGGCCCCATGAGGTGCACATGCTTGAGCAACTCCGCAAGAAGCCAGTGGAGAGAATTATGAAAGCTGACCCAGCCCGAGAGGACATTAAAGTCGATGGTCATATACTGCACGCCATCAAGTTCGACGTGATGAAAACGGATAACGTCGTACTGGTCCCGATCAAGCCGGTCGATCGCGAGCGAGCAGATACCGACGATCTGGCCCATGACGAGCTGGATGGAGTCGATGAGCGCTTGGGGAGAGCAGCGACCGTACGCCTCGCCATAGGCCTTAACGACACGCGAGAGGGAGAGCGCGACATTAAACACGTTTATCCACGAGTCGGACTCGTACTCAACATGGCTGCCCGTCGCGCGCTTGTTGGGCTGTATACCAACGAACAACGAGCAGACGTGTGCGAACTCGGTCATGTACGAACTGTTGGAACATATGATGGTCTGCACGCTCGAGTTGGAGCAGAGATAACGAATGTCCGAGAAGATGGGCATGTACCGCTTGCTCCGGAATGGGTACGCCTCGATGTCCATTGGCCCCGTATCGAGGGGCGGCTGCACAATGCGCCGTTCCGATATTTGGTTGGTGAAAAAGGCTGCGATGAGCTGGAGGAGGCGCCTGTGGATATCCTGGTCGCGGACCATTGCTGCTGCAACACTGGGAACGGTGAACAGTTCCAAGGTAAAGAATTTGATAGAGGTTTCAGCTTCGCGGTCGATGAGGAGATAGGCATCGACGACACGGTGGAAGACATTGGCATAGCGGACGGCTGAAGGATTGTTAGGGAGCTTATGCAGAGTGTTGCTATGGACTCACCAACAGTCAACCGATGCTCGTGACTAAGGGTGAGGATAGTCACGTAGATCTGCTTGAGGTTGAGCCGAGGCCGTTTCCATAAGCGAGGGTGATATAAGAACAGCCAGTCCAGCCTTGTTCCATCCTCAGCTTCTGGGTACGCGGCGAGAATATCTGGGTGCAGTGGTTTATCGGGCTTGCGGGGGGTGAACAATTCAGCAGCAACCAACTCTTGAAGAATCTGTCCCTGTCCTCCGATATGGACCCGCATGAGGTCGAAGAGCCATTCGATAACGACTGCCGCCGCGTGTTCCTTGAAGACTTCGAGAGCGCGGCGCATTGTCACTGTAAGGTCAATCGCGCTGATCTTGTGCGCTGTTTCGAATAGTCTTCGGGCATCGCCTGCAACTTCGATGACATCTCTTCCCTGCAAAGGCATGAGAACGACGTCAACTGAAAGCCTAGACCAAGGGGTCGCACCTCTTCGTCCGCGCGAAACACGACCGCCGATGCCTGTCGGTGCGTGCACCCAGTCATATCCTTCAAATGGGCTATGACTTCGTCATAAGAGTGCTTCTCGTCCCCCCAAAGAGCAATCGCCCACCCCTCGACAGGTTCGTTTGGTCTAAACAAACTCTCGAGAGTGGCGGGGAGCGCCATCTCCTCGGGAGATAAATCGAGCGTGTCAAGTGCATAGTCAATTGCAGCAGCGATTGTGCGGCTCATGCTCTCCTTGACCTCCTGCGGTGCCTTGATCTTGGCCCACGCGCTCGCGCGACCGGGAACAGAAGACGCGTCCGATGTGGAGGAAGGAGTTGAGGTAGGCGTGGGTGGATGGTACGAGCAATTGATGGGGATCTTCCAGACCTCTGGATCGCCACAGTCGCACGAGCCGCCCGGCTGCTGGGAGATGCAGAAGGAGACGATGTGGCCGGTGTGATCTGTCGCGTAAAAGCATTTGGCGCACATGATGCACGAGTCGTCGAGCGCGCAGTCTCTATTTCCAACGAGAACGCGGTCAGATTAGATTTAGTAAGGCAAGTGTGGAAGGCGTGTCAGGGGCAGACTTACTTGCAACGAAAGCAACATTCGCCTTTCTTGAAGATGTGTGTACACGAGTGAGATGTGCCCGACTGCTTTGCGAGCCACTTGGTCCTTGCTTGACCGTCTGAGAGGAGTTCGCCGGGGAGGAGGGAGGCGTTAGGAGGGAGGAAGAACTGCTGATGGGAGCCCCAGAATGACTTGTATAACTCGTTAAGAATTGTAGATCTCCCTGGGGGCGTGAAGAGGCCCTGGCGTGCATGCGGAAGGGTCTCGAACATGTACTTTAGCTGTTGTACGTGATCTGGGTCATTACTAATGTTATTGTCGAATCTGTTCGAGCTATGGGACTGGTGGTGTTGGTGTCGGCGACTGGTCATCGTCGGCGTCGGCGTCCAAGTCGCAAACAAAAGAAAGCAAGCGGCATGCTAGTACTTGGACTCTTGCCACTCCGCCTGAAACGTGAAAGCAACGATGGCAGACTTTACGGCCTATACCGCAAAGCTTGAGCCATTTCTGCTCATGTCTAAAAGTGCAAAAGGCGCCGCTGCGGCAAAACTCGTCCAGGATGCTACTACATCGCCAGGGCTGTTCGTGTTCGCCCAGCTGTTGGAGCTCCCAAATATAAAAGAGGTCACCTGAATTCCATATAGTACCGTCCCTAACCCCTGCTTACACCCTGCGCTCTTCGATGCAGCTCAGCACAAATCCACAACACGCGCCGACATATTCGCTCTTAGAACTCTTCGCACACGGCACGTATAGCGACTACAAAGGTACTCTTACACCTTTCTATGATCGTATATCGCGTTCGATCGGCCCTCCTCCATAGCAAACGCGGCCTCACTGCCCCAGCTCAACCAAGCCCAGCTCACAAAACTCAAATACCTCTCGCTCGCATCTCTAGCTTCAGAAACTCAGGTCAGTTCCAGTTCCACTACCCTTCCCTTCGTCCTCTCTGATATGGATGCAGATTCTCCCCTACGCGCGCCTCCTCGCCGAACTCGACATGGGCTCAGTCCGCGAGTTGGAGGATCTGGTCATCGATGCCATCTACCAGGACATCGTTCGCGGTAAACTCGACCAGAAAGAACAGCAGTTTGAGGTCGAGTTTACCATGGGACGTGATCTCCGCGAGGGGCAGCTCCAGCAGCTCTTGGTCTCACTACAAGCATGGTATGTATCACTATCGTTCCTCGACTAGACTACAATACATATTCTGATATGGCCCACCCCGTAGGTCCCAACGAACAGCCATCATCCTCACCACCCTCGACAAGAAGATCGACGCGGTCCTGTCAGAGGAGAAAGCTACCAAAGTCGCACAGGAAGAGCACGAAAAACTCCGGGAGCAGCTCATCGCCGAGCTCCAGACCAAGAGCAAAAAGGGCCGTGATGGCAAAGATGGTACCGGCGAGGACGTGATGGAGGTCGACGATATTGGTCCCGGTGGCATGGCCGGTAGCGTCGGTGCGCTGCTTGGGTTTGGGGCTAAGAAAACCAAGTACGTCCTCGGTCTCGTCCTGCTCTCTAACCCGTGGCATTTACACTGTCGCGTTTAGACCACAGACGGCCAGTGGAAGTGCCATGGGTGCTGGTGGCATGTTCCGCAAGAGGAACAGGGCGTAGTCTTTCTCTCTTTCCACCCTCCCCTCATGATTTTGCCTTGTAGTCTAGTCTGGAACTGTTCATGCAACTCGTCCTATTCCCTTCGATGGTCTACGATCTCGGGAGCTTGATTTGGAATACACCTGGCGAGAGGTTATTTGATAGTATGCAGAAACGGAGTCGGGTAGTGCGTACACTGTGGCAAGGTCGAAACCTCAGGGACAACCGTTCCTTGCAACCCCAGGCGCGCGAGTGCGCCGCGTAGAACCCCAGCATGGAATGCAACATACTGTTAAAGCCTATCAGCACGCTTGCATGTAACTAGAATAACGGGCAAAGTTACGATCGAAGCCGTGGCAAGTGCAGCACTTGCCCCATCGGGGGAAGAAATACGCATAAGCGGGCGAAACGAGTTGTCCTGTAATACGTACACCCCCTAAACAAAAATCAGCAATGCAGGTATTCACTCTGAGCAGGAATGGGACTTAAGACGAACGTACCCGATGATTCGTCCTGAGGTTATCTACCTGTTTATCCCACACTGCGACCCATACTTCCTTGCAGATAAACTTGATAGTGTCGAGCGTGTCGGTGAACCGGGGTCGGTCCTTGATCAATCTACTTCACATGAACGGACCCACCTCGTCAGCCTCTCGATAGATTCTGAACGGAAGATCATAAGACGTACCGTTCCACAAGGTTAGCACCCACATGCATGCCGATGCTCTCCAGCCGCGCCTTGAGAGGCTCATCCGCATCCTTCTCCCCACCCTTTTCCTTCTCCTTGTCCGTGGAAGGCTGGATCAAATGCGCCGTCTGCATCTCCGCTTCGAGCACCCTTGTGCGCATCGTGGCGACCTGCGCCGAGGAGCGCAGGGTTGGGATGAGTTCGATGAGGAGGTAATCGTAGGCTGCGCTGTCCATTTGTGCGACAAGAGGGTTTGCGAGGGTGGTCAGGGAGGCCATTTAAATGAATATTTGGTGGTTAGAGGGGTGTGTGATATAAGAAAGGAAATGGAGAGGTTCAGAGTTGGACTCTGCCCAACATCACCGACCCTCGATATTGTCTAGAAATTAGTTCCCCAAAGCACCATGCACAGTTCTTCAATACGGGATCATCAGTAATTTGGTTAGTAGAGGTTGGGGTTAGCTGTGGCTGCTCTTGTCGTATTACAACCGAAAATCCACATGCGCGCGTTTTACCTCAACGGCAACTAAATAAATAAAAAACAGCAATTTATTACCAGTTGAATAAGTTCAATCATTAGAAATGGAAGTGAAGAGATGGAATGCAACGCGGGGAGGAACTGCAACATTATTATTCACAAAACTATGAACCCCTTTCAATAGGGGCCATGTACCTGTATGGTGACTTAAATGTGCCTCGTATTCACCATTTAGAGTGCGAAATATGGTTGGTCTGACGCGAGACACCGGTTCACGACATGACGCAGCTACTACACTAATCCACCTACTAGCCCACGAGCAGGGTGGGTATTTGGTGTGTTTTCTGCGATGTAAAACGCGGAAAAAAAAAGTGCAAAAGATAACAGCATCCTCTGCATAAACCGGGTATTACACTTCAGTGCAGAGTTAGACAACTTCAGTGTGGTTGGGAGTGATGAACAACTCAATTTCCGAGCCATTCAGCACATATTTTATGTAATTGAATGGTGGGGTGTTTGTAGGCATAACCATGCGTCAAAATACTTACCACAGGTGGGCCCAATAGCTGTGATAGACTACTAGAGGGTTCTAAGTAGCGAAAGAAGTGCAGAGAAACAGGCGAATGTGTCTGGGGCTGAGAAACACCTGCTATTTAGTTGAGAGGTGCTCACGTTTAAAGCAAGAGCCCGAAATACGACATAAGCACAGGTATTCCTATGAACCATGATAACCTATCAAGGTGATACTAAGGTTTTCAATCACACGTGTAAACTGGCTTGTAAGACTGGTAGTTCAACTCCAACCCTCGCCAGTAAGCTAGTATTGCTATTCAATCACAGGCCACCCCCATCCTGATTGAACAACCATAGGTAGTTAAAAAAAGAGGAATGACACCTCCCATAATAGAAATGAGTTAAATTATTAGCAAGCCAACTCATACAAACCCAATTGCTCCATGTGTCGGAATATCTTATGGTCTCTTTGAAAGAGCAATCAAGGGTTGTTCCCAGTAAATCAAGCAAGCTGACTAAGTAATCAAATAATTCTTGTTCTTATGATCATAGAAACCCCACATTTTAGGACATTGGTCCTCTACTTTTACTCTGGCCGATCCTTGTCATCATACGCAGTTGTAATGTATCTTATTTGTCACTAATATCTTGACTTGTGCATATTGTGAACCAGCATTTAGCTTCCTGTGACCTCACTCCATAAATTAGCAAGGTATTTTGTTAGGAACAGGGAACGGTGGCCTCTTCCTGGGAGTATCACTGTTGGCGGGTCGACTTGACGTATAGCTAACCTGGACACAGGGAACTTTGAAGATGATTAAATGCGAGGGAGGAGCAAGTACTGCTGAGTAGATTCAAGATTGATAAATTGGCAAAAGTGGGAGTCCAAGTCCAGGTTCAAGCAGAATGGACCACCCACGACGCGTACAGGAAGTCCGAGTAGATGGCATCAGGGTGAGAAATCGTGAATACATGATTGGGGGCAGGGGAAGCCTATAGTCCATGTAAAGCGAACTACCAGAATATTCACAGAGGGCGAAGAAAGATAAATTGGTAAAGGAGGGCCTGGATCTAAGTAGATACCTTTGGAAATTGAAAGAACCAAACCGAATTGTGAACCGGTACAAAGGTGGCAAGAGGCCTAACATGTGAGCGGTGATCCTCTCAGACGCGGCGATCGACTCTAACCGTTAATCGGAGTAATCACGAATCGACCCGTGATGTTGGGGGGGCGCGGACGATGTCGGGAGCGCGCCAAACGGATCAGCTAGGTCCGTGCCGGTGGCCCGTTCTGTTTCTGAGCACGGTGTTATGATATCAAAATGGTATTCCATTTGCAACCAGTTGATGCGACTGTTCCACATTGGTTGCGGGACATCAAAGGACTTCAGTGCTGTGTAGATATGTCAGTCGAGCCTTATTTCGGTATCAGAAGAGGGATTTGTGAGTACTCCATATCGATAAAGGCGATGTAACGTGTCGTACACAGACGCATCTACGGCAGCTCACATCACAAATATCAACAGTTTGTACAAACTCTGAAGTGCAGCGGAGCATACGCACTTTCTCCCCTCGGCATAGAGAGTGCCATAGAAAACGCGGTTCGTTATTGGTTCGAATGAGTGTTTATGGTATTCACGTTCGTAACAGTGGGCTATTGACACGCTGACGATATTTCAACGATATGGCGTGCAGTAGCAGACGTTAGAACCAGACTTCCCTCTGCTGGACAAGGAGTCAGACGCGAAACGTTCCCGGGCCTGCAGGTTCTGGAATCAGAATATCTGAAGAGTGCCATTTCTGGTGAGTACGGAAGAGCTCAAGGAAGTTGGGTTCCTGACAAATGCCGCCCATGAATCACAACCTGTACCAGACCCTGGCCTGACAAGGTAAATCAAGGCAGTACCTCAATTCAAGTAATTGCCAGTGAGAAGAGATTCTTGCCACATGAAAGTTTGAACGCTGCTGAGGCGTACAACTCTACTGAGATGATCTTGACCCTCCACACCAGCCTTCTCCATAATCATCAAGTGGGCAATTCTTTATCCGAAGGCTTTGTCGCAGATTGGAAAGGATCAAGGAACATAAAACAATCTCGGAATTTTCCACAAAGACAGAAGGCAAGCTGTCATTATGAGACGGTAAGCGATAGTCAGAAGGTGTCCCCGAAGAGCAAAGTGTGTGAGGGGTGCTTAGGCCACCAGCCGTCCTTCCGATGTGTCGACCCTGATTCCGTGCTCCTACAGGACGGTGACTGGCAAACGCCGTCAATCCATATGTGGATATAACAAGCGCGAATCGGATCTAAATTCCTTCCTTGGTGATAATATCATTTCTCCCATGGCTTACGGCGTTGAAGTGCCTGTGCTTGACTGGGTGGTGCTTCCTAGAAGCCACAGGGGACGCAGAAGGTGGGACGTGATTGGCATGTTCTGGAAGACGGAGACGGAGACGAAGGGTTGACGTACATTCAAATATTCAGGGATAGTCTCAGTGTTAGGAATCAGGTGAATCTGGCCGCTTTCGATCAACCGAGTGACCTCTGCGATACTGAGTTGCTTGGGTTCTTGCGGGTTTGGCTGGGTAGCCGAGGTAGTCCGCATTTCGTCATCCTTACGATTACGATTTGGGTCTTTCGTGGTGGCTATGTACGCCTGGACCTCATCCCACGAAATGTTCATACTGGTCTTCCTTGGTGCTCATGAGAGAACTGGACAAATTACCAGAAAGACATCCGTTTCGCACTTTGAGAAATAGAAGGCTTTTGCTTGCCCTGTGAGATAGTCGACATCGTGGTTAGGTGATTTCTTGAGGAGTGTGGCGAATCCCTCCTATTTTATGAGATTAATTATTGAGGGAATGAGTGTACTCTGGCAAATGATACCTGAAAGTCTGCGTCGCCATCAAAGTTGTATGCCAAGAATTGTTCAATGGCCGACATGGCGGCTTCCAACATTGCGACGTTGATCTTCGACCCAACCGGCTGACCTTGTATGATGGCTACGCCGCTAGGGTCCGAACTGCTCGTCCCGCTACATGTCAAGTACATCCAGAAGCTCAGTAAGGTGCGCTCCGTCTCTGATTTTGCGCCACGCGCAATTGCAACTAATTCGTTCTGACAGAGCCAAGATGACTTGATGTACCACCTCACGTCTCACCTTCGGCTTAACGCGGTTTATTGGGGACTTACTGCGGTGACCATTATGAAGCACGCAGAGGCCCTCGATAGAACCGACCTCATCGACTTTGTGATGACGTGTTGGGATCAGAAGACAGGTGCATCGTTTATCGTCCTATAACAAGCATAATCGCCCCCATATAGTGGCTCCACTGGACTCCAGACTCTGACCGGTTCCCCTCCAGGTGCCTTCGGAGCGCACCCCCGTCACGACGCGCACATTCTCCCAACGTTGAGTGGAATACAGATTCTCGTCATGCTTGATGCTCTCCATGTCCTTGATGGTGCTCCCGATGGAGGCTCCTCATACAAGTCGCGCATCATCGATTTTATTCTGTCTCTTCAACATCCGTCCGCAAAGTCCTTCTCAGGTGACCGCTTCGGCGAGACGGACACCAGGTTCTGCTACTGTGCAGTCTCCGCCCTTTCCTTGCTCGGCGCTTTGAATAAGCTTGATATCGATGGCACGGCTGCATACATCCGCCGATGCAAAAACTTTGACGGAGGCTACGGGAGCGATGTTGGTGGGGAGAGTCATGCTTCACAGGGCGAGTGAGCTCAATTGCGCCTTGGGTCCCTTGTTAATTGAGTGGACACACCTCCACCTTTGTGGTTCTTTGCGTGACGGAAGCTTGACTGACGTGCTTTCCAAATAGTGTTCACATGCCTCGGTGCTCTCGCCATCCTGGACCGGATAGAGGAGGTGGATGCGGAGACACTTGCATGGTGGCTGGCCGAACGCCAATTGCCCAACGGAGGCCTCAACGGGCGCCCGGAAAAGCTGGAGGACGTAAGTGTGTCTATCATGTACAGGCCCGTGAGAGTACGCATTCTCACTTCTGGAGCTTGCCGTGAGGTTTCTTTCTGCCTTGAGAGTAGGACCCTCTGGCACGCCGCAGTGGCAGTTGCAAATCAAATTTCTATCATTGGCATCCTCTACCCACTAGATAATATCATAATATCACGCTCGCACAGGCCTGACGTGGAAGTGAAGCAGAACATCTGACTATCTCACAGGTTTGCTACTCATTCTGGGTGCTCTCAAGCCTATCGATACTCAGTCGAATATCTTGGATCGATGCTCCGGCCCTTGAACAGTTCATCCTTTCTGCGCAGGTGAGAACTGTCTTCAATTGTGCCACCCCTTGAGACAGCCCAGGCGCCTCGGTTTGTGTTTCGTCTAGAGCAACTTGGCTTTTAGCTTCTGCCGCCAAAGGCCCTAAATTCTCCGCTGGCGGGGGCAGGGCCACGGGGTTCACTCCATGACGAACCGAGACTGACGCAATAAAATGCCCTCCAGGACACCGATACAGGTGGTATTGCGGACCGCCCGGGAGACATGGCCGACGTGTGGCATACGGTCTTTGGCGTGGCTGGTGAGTAGCATCCTGTCGCCCCCTTACGTCTTTGCGTCATTGGATGATGTTCAGAGCGATCGGCTCCACGATTGGGCGTGCCATTGCCGATAGGCGTATTGACGTACCTGACGGGGCCGGCCAAGAATAGAGCCGTTGAGTTCGCGAATCAGATTACCTGCGGAAGGCACCGCATCGTTCACTCTCGGTCGACTTGTGCGTGACGCGCGCTACCATCTGCCTACCTCGCGAACGGAAACCTTCCTGGCTGTGGCACGTTGTGACATGCTGACCAACCAAGCGCGTGTTGCAAACCGCGGTCAACACAGGGTTATCATTACTTGGCTACCCTGATTTAGACGATCTCGATCCGGTGTACTGCATGCCATCCACAGTAATAGAGCGGCGGGGTCTCAGGAAGGGATGGACTGCGCTCCCTCGTCGGCCTGCAGAGAAGGCCTGAATTGGCTGCGAGTGAGGTTCGGTAGCGGCACTCTCCTGCTGTACGTACAATGAAGAGTGAATGTAATGTCGTGCCATGGCCCTGAAGCCAAGGCCGCTCGTCTCAAACCCCTTCTCAAACCCCTTCAACCCCTCGAAGCGGACGCTCGGGTTTGTTTGTTACTCCATTGTTCGCACCCTGTCGCTCGCTCGCCCGCTCGCTTCTCCATCGCGGTTGGCATGAGCAAAAACGACGGTGGTGTAAGTACGATTGTTTCAAACCCTGACGACACAGATTGTAATGATAATGCTGTTTCTGGAAAGAGAAGCCGCTCCTTTCATCATTATTGGCCAAGTATCCTCAATCCTCCGGGTCGCTTCTCCAAATCTATCGGGATTTGACATTGGGTACGTGACCTGACCTCCACAGCCGCTCACAAGGCCAAGGCGTGGGTGGCGTAAATCCTCTGACGACTTTTTTGCTGGATCATGATCATACGCCCGCAATAAACCAAACCCGAATACTCTCGCACGCTCACGGCACCAATCACCAATCAGCACAAAAATGGAGCGACGTCCAGCCGTTTGAACTACCCGAGGCGGATCGAGCCGTGCTGCGCGGCAGGCGGCCTGAAGAGGCAAGTCTGCTCATTACGAAATGCCAATAGGCCGAGTGTAAAGGGGTTGGGTTTCAGCATCTAAATTCTGCCAATGGCTGTCTGTCGCGGGAATGATACCCTATCATCCGGCAGAAGCGGTACGCAAGTCCCTCGATGACCGACCCGCAGGCTTCCGCTAGCATAGGCTTAGGAGGTCAGGGTCTCAGGGATTACCGCCCAGAACACTATCGAAAACCACTCGGCGAGTGTCATCCCACGCTTCCAGGGTGTGCGAGCCAGCTGGCGTTTTGAATTTTATCGGCTCTCTCGCCTATTGAGACAATTATGAGTGGAACGCTTGACTGACCAGCTGCCTCTGCCTCTGCCTTTACTCACCCACCCCATGCGTTACAGGCTCACTCAAACAGCCCCCCCACAATCGTCGTACCTTGCACCCTTAGTGAATCCTTGTCCCTCACATGGTCCGTCTCTCCACATCCCTTCTCCCCACTTCTATCCGCGCCACCCACGACCCTATTGCGATTGTTCCCATCGATCGTGACTGGCGCGCGACGATCACTTCTGTGTTTCATTTTCAACCGCTGAGGACGCTGACGTGTCTCCGCTTTGATGCGACGATGAACGCGCCCCTGTGCTGCCGACGACGGAATAATTCGGCATTCGGTCCACCTTTCCACGCCGCGCCGCAACGGACACCAGGCTCAACACGATCTTCCGGTCTATTTCAATGCTTACTGTCCCCGACAATAAAGTTGCTAGCACCGGAGGGGACGTGACAAACCCACAACTGCCCCAGCAACGAGTCGGAAGCCAAGAGGATTCGTTGCACACAGAATATTTGTTCCTGGGCATTACATCAGCCGATGGATCGCAGGTGTATTACAAGCTGTCCAACGGGATCGTGAAGCCGCCGTTGTAAAAGCGCCGTCCACATGAAAGACGGGGAGGCAGTATCAAGACGTCCACGGGATCCGAAGGAATTGGATCGTGTCGTAAAGTGTGCTGGTCCAACTCGTTGGGAGGCTCAGCTTACGTTCGTGTGAGCCCGGATGATTATCGCCGGTGGAAGGCGACCGACCGCCCACGGGCGTGGTGCTCACCCAATTGCTTATAGTCCCTCAATACATATCTGAATTTTGTATGCATTTCTCGCTTGGAAACAAGGCGCCAGGATGGCGCCTTGTTGCAGGGACGCGCTTTAACTGCATTTGTTGGAACCGACGCAATGGATCATCTCGCCATTTACAGCATGCGAAAGTTCTATTGAGGGAGATTGCTGCTGCAGCTGCGACGCGCATCTGAATGGGGACTGTTCAAGTTGCGGAGACGACATGCACATGCACACCGCCCGCGGTCACATAACTTGATCAACCCGGATCTGATGGCTTCGCAAGAGGTCGGACAGAGCCATTGAAATCCCAGCCATCGGCCGGTCAGTATTCTAGCGATCCATTCGTTTGGGTGACAGGAACACTTGTAAATTTCCTTGCCAAATAGCTAAAAAGTGTGCAATGGACTTTTTGAATGCCGTCAGTCTAACCCGTCATGGCAGTGTCTGTCTCACTCACTCCCACCAATTAAAGCATAGGGATGATGCGATGATGCTGAGCGCTCTCGCGCCCGCGCCTATCCTATCCTTAGCCTGGACGGCGTCTGCTTTCCGTTGGCCCCCGATCTGGGGCTCGCAAGGCAAGGCTATTATTATTAGGGAGTCCGTGCATTACGTCGCTCTCCTATGGAGTGCGAACGATCAAACGTGGCAACCTGCTGCATGGGGGCTCATCAGGGCTTGCAAGGGTTCGTCACTCACCTCCGTCTCGGCCACGTTATTCTTCCACTCGGTGGTGTTAGCGGATAAGCCTTAAGTGGAGGCCATCCCGGAAAGCCCACCTTGTGCGTAAGCGGCGTCAAACTAGTGCAATAGAAATCCCCTCGTGTTTATAGCTATCGTAGCTCGCTCACCGAATATTGTTGTTATTTATTTATTACTGCATCGGGCTTGATATCCGGTCTGCCTCGTCGTCGGTTGTGTTATGAAAAATTTCCGACCCTTTCCATAAATTATGTAAGCTCTGTTTACTATGATGACCATGGGAAGAAGCCATGGCAGCCCTTTAGAACATCTGCCATTGTGAGCTGTGCCCAAGAGAGTGTTGGAGGGAGTCCGGGAAGAACTGGAATGGGATGACGTTTGTTCGCTGGAACAGCTGGAACAGGCTTTGCTCTACATATCTCATGTGTCGTGTGGTTTCGTGTTAGGCGAGGGGGAAATCGGCGGCGGGCTGGTCTCGCCTCGGTCGGTTGCTCTCGCTCGCGCCTGTGTAGCTCACTAGTCTATATGGAGCAATGGGTTCCAAGGGGTTTCCAAAGGGGTTCAAGGGGGAACAAGGGAACAAGGGATAACCCGTCGCCTGTCGCCTGGGCTCCTGGGCTTGTGACCCACGCCTAGGCGCAGGAGTGGTGAAACATTGTTCCGCATCGGTCGGCTGCCTTAACGCGGTGAACAGACAATTGTCGGTCGGGAGGAAAGGAAGTCCGGACGGGACTCTCGCGCGTTCGACCGGGTCTCCACGGGATCAATGAAAATGGAGAATGGAGCATCGTATATGGTAAGTGATATGCTCCTATTATTACTGCACTTGTCGTTGTATGCACACTCTCCACACAACCTCGACAAAACAGGGCCTCGCGGCCGTTCGAGCCACTCGGACATCAGACACCAGACACCAGACACACTACGCCCGAGAAGGAAAGAGAAAGCAGACCAAGAACAAGGACGCTTTATATGCTCCGCGGGACATGCCGGGAAAAACCCTCTTACCAAATGCTGCACGATTTGCAATCTTGGTATCCGCAACTCGTGGTTCCCGGCCCACGATCCCGAGGAAACCAAGCCACATTGAAGATGTGGCGGAGGGAAGTGAGATGAATACACGAGTGAGAGAGGGTACAATACCTATTCAAGGTACAAAATAGGGTAGCACTCCGGAGTCTGCTTCCATTGCAACTTTCAAGTGGTTCTCGTTCTTTTGCAAGTCTCCGCTCCGAACCATCGCCGCAACTGCATTCCTAGATATGACCGTAAGGGCTGTCACGTAACGTCAACGTGTACCTGAGTGAATGATTAGGGTGGTTCTCAGATTGAGGTGGGTGGGCGAGACGAAATAGGAAAACGGACGATGCTGGAGATAGGTCACCGCGGTTTAATTGTTTTGCGAACCCGAGGAAGCCGAACATAAAGCGAGACAGTGCTGGCAACATCTGAATGGAGCGTAATGGGGCTGAGGCTGAGTGGTGCAAGGGAAAACGAAGGAAGGAACGGAACCCGAAGACGTCGCTTTGGGTTTCCTGCCACACAGGCCAAGCCAGACCGTCCGGGAGTCCATGTCCGGTCGGATTGGACCTCTATCTATCTAACTATCTAACAGGAGGCGGGGTGCTGCGTGCTGTGGCGAGGGAAGGACGGAGAGGCAGCCAAGCGAGCGAGATTGATAGAGGGATAGAGTGGGCAGCTCGCATCGCGGTCGGAGCGACACGATCGCGGTGGTCATCGTTGGCATCGTTGGTTTCCATCCACCGAGACGGCAGAATGGCAGAATGAGCAAGTGAGTGAGTGAGTGAGTGAGTGAGGAAGCGAGTAACGAGCGAGTGACACCAAGGAATAGAGACCACCAGCCAGAGATTGCAGTTGCGGCAGTACGGCAGTTGCGGATAAAGATAAACAAGACGATAGAGGCAGCGCCGAGGTCCGGAAAGTGAGGAAAGTGACTGTGCATGGGTTCCTGACAGGCAGGGGAGGGCTCAACTCCCCAAACAAATTGGCTGGCCGCACGGACGGATGACATTGTGCTTCTCATCGTTGTTCTAGAATCATCACGAAATGAAAGGGAGACGGTCGATAGGAGTGGGCGAGCTAGGGGCGAGGGAAGGAGCGTCCGAGCGGGGGAAATTCGAAAAGGGGGTCCCGTGAATAGGGATGCATGCGGAGATGGCGCTAGATAGAAAAAAGCGAGGGCCCGATTGAGGGATGGATGGTTTGGAAGTGACCGAGGGTGAGGCTGACGGCATGGATCAAGCCGGGCAAGTGTGTGGTGGTGGTGGGTCGCACGAACAAGGGTCGCGGCAAAATAGGCGAGGAGATGATGATGATCGGAGGACATATGGCTCAGATTTGAAAGGTTCTGCTGATATTCTGATAGTGCTCGCCTCGATTGATGGTGGCAGATGCGGGATGCAGATGCGGGATGCGGGATGCGGGATGCGGGATGCGGGCCCGCCGGGCGGGCGCGAGAGCCGAGTCGGACAGGCCTGGAAATAGGCTAAGCAGCAAGAAGAGGAGCAACAAGACAGGAACGACACAACAACAGGACAGGAACAACAGGAACAACAGGAACAGCAACCGCAACAGAACAACAACAACAACAATAACAAGTGCGAGAACAACGGCGAGGCAGGAAGAACAGAACAAGGTATCACTATAATGCAGTTAATTAACATTTTGACGGCAATTACGGCGGTGAAAAGAAGTCGAACCCGGTCTTAGTAGAGCTGATGGCTGGATAGGGGCAGCGGGGGCTGGACAAGGGACACGACAGGCGGACGGCAGACTGTCTGGACAGACAGACAGTCAGACACAGACGGACAGGGACGACAGCAGCTAGCAGCAGGAGGAGTCCACTCACGGCCATCCGCGCGTGCGTACGTATTGGGATTGGTGTATGTATGTATGCATGCATGTATATGTATGCATGCGTGCGTGCGTGCGGGCGTGTGTCTGTCTGTGCGTCTCTGTGCATCTGTGCGTCTATGCATTTGGACGTGAATACACGCGGGAATATGCTTTGAATGGGCAGCTAACACGGTAACGCGAAGCGCCTGTCACGTCACGCCCAGTCGTGCGGTGACAGCCGGCATCTCTAAGAGGGGCAGCGTGTGGTTACGTAACAAGGAGCCACGCGAGAAGCAATGCCGGGAAACAACGGCCGACACGCGAGCGAGCAAGGAGCGAGCGAATGGGGCGAGCGAATGGGGAGACACGTCGTCGGTCGGAAGGGTGAGACAGCTCAATTCAGCCACACATTTTGCATTTCAACCGCCTGCCAAAATAAATAAATTCTAAATGACGATAATAAAATAAATAATGAACAAATAAACGAATACATGGCATACATGCAGACAAACTACATACAGAAATATATATAGATATATATAAATATATAAACCCATACATAAACAATATTATTCTAATCACATCTCAATTCAGTCCCTGCCCGTCCCCTATCCACCAGAGTTACCACTACCACCTCGCTAACAACTCGGAATCTGTGTGTGTGGGTGTGTGATCATCGCTCCTCCCAGCCTCACCTCTATCCGCCCCCATATATCT